>Ga0123342_1003238_pt1 | contig 26353 bp, 13 predicted proteins | sample Turbeawhitnodule_FD_89960 | JGI IMG/M metagenome (GOLD analysis project Ga0123342, IMG submission 89960) | Root nodule microbial communities of legume samples collected from Mexico - Turtle bean Mexico white nodule | ecosystem: Host-associated > Plants > Roots > Nodule | place: Mexico: Nepantla...
AAATATATATATATATAAATATATGTTAAAATATAAATGAGAGAGATATATATATATATATATATATATATATATATATATATATATATATATATATATCCTCTTCTTGTTCCCACATTGTACTATATGTAATGTCATAAATATTTTTATAATGTTAATATTCTCATACTTTGGTTTGGATATAGCTTTTTTATTTTAATGTTAAAACATGATAACATGCATAGTGGTCAAATATTTTAATGTGTTGCACTTGATTGAATGAAGGGTTGTTTATTATATTTCACAATTAAGATTAATTAAAGAAATCATTATTCAGACTAAAAAGTAGTGTAAAAATATGATTAAGATTTTTTTTTAAACAAACACTGTAATTATATTTTAGGTTTCAAAAACAATTTACTCAAAATAGATTCTATCTAAACTTAAAACAATTCACTTCGTTTATTCAAAACTTTCGTTTATCCATTATGTAACGTGATAATGGATGATGATAATAGTATTGGATATGAACTAAAAGTTAAAATAAGAACAATAAATTTATTTTTTAAAAACGCGTTTCCTTCAAATAAAAAACACTACTAGATTTGAATATTTTAAGTTCATTAAAAAATGTGTATCAAATATAAATATATGCTAAAGTTTATATACCAAAATAAAATAATAAAATAGTGCAAGATGTTTTTGTATGAATTAGGAAGGTTTTATTTTTTTTTCTATATATGTGCTGAATAGATTTTGGTAAATACGTGAAAATATTGATACACAAAATTTAGCATACATTAAACTTAATTGGGCAATTGTCTCTTTAGTGAGTCGAAAGATGTTTGATCATATGTGATGAAGCTGGGTAAGACTAGACAGGTCTTGATTCAGTACAGAAAATAATAATATATAATTTTTTTTAAGAAACACAAGTCTTTTATTGCACTTTTCTTACTCCCACGGTAATTTTGGGAACAATTCTTTTATCATTCTTTTAGTATTTAACAGATAGTATTATTATTATTTGGACAACCCTGAATTTTATTTCAATTTTTTAAATAGAATATTATATATACATTTATAACTTTCACAAAGAATAAGTATCCTAAACTCTATATTTCAGTCTGTGAAACTCAATAATCTAATCTCTCATAACGTAGTTAAGTATGTTGGTGGCGAAATTAAAGTTTTTAAAAACTGTTTTTTTTTTTTAATATCCCCTTTGGAAGCTTCTTTCTCATTTGTATAAAAAAAGTCTCAGTAATTCTTATAAAAAAAAGTTTCTTATGTCATTTTAAATACTAAAAATACTTTTTATATGATTTGTTTACTTGTTCAAATAACGAATGAATTGTTAAAAACATCAATATAAATTAATATAATTATTATGAAGTATTTGAAAAAAATATGTTGTGGAGAATGTTAATTTTTATATGTTCGGGTTTGTTGGATTTTTGTGCAGGTTCTTGTGATATATAGTTATTAAAGCTTTGAATAAGTATTACAGTTCCCATACATTAGTAGGTAAACAAAGTTATTTATTGAACAAGAAGTTTTAAGATTAAAATCATGTTTCCAAATTTATATTTTGCTTTAACAAGATAAATCTTTCTTGAAAAACCATGCAAAATCAACAAGCTCAAGTACCTTCACTACTCCACTAAAATCTCATGTAAAACATTGCTCATAGCATTCTCACTCACCCAAAATCCGCATCAAGTCACGTCACTTTAAGTTCACAATTATAAAATAACATTGTTGTTTCTTAACACCTAATAAGATGAAACCTACTTCTCAAAATAACATTTTCATTAATTTGAGAAAAATAAAGAAAAGTAAATGAATCCACGCACACATCCTTTCAGGTCTCTTATATGTAATATTACTTATTTTCATACTCTCTACAATCATCACACACAAACTTAAAATGAGGTGATTTTTCAAATATTCATTACTCTCAACATATATAATATTTCACAATGACAAAATACATATTGTTCTTGTTAGGGAAATGAGATCTAAAGAACTATTGAGAAATTTTATTTTCCTTCTTCCTGTTGGTCAGTCGTGCTACTCTTTAACCTCCATCCTTGCTCGTTCCTCACATTTCCTTCTTAACTTCGACTCTCAGTCATCTCATGAGCACCGAATGGAGTACCTGCAAAAGACATTCCGACACTCAAGTTAGTAAAAGGTTGTCATAGCACTAATATTAAAACAACTATTTCCTATATCCCACGTGATATAAAAGTAATTTTTCACACCAACACTTTTTAGAAAACTCTTATCTAAAACTTTGACCTAAGAGAAACGATATTAGAAAACCATCTAGATTCATTTATGTCAATGTGATTCATTATCCAACATTTTATCTCCTACCTTCGTTCTCATATATTAGTGTTTTACTTTTTTTGAAGCTTAAGTTGTGATCATTTTATTATTTACATAGAAATAAAGAGTAAACTGATTCAACCATTATATTAAATATAAAGATAGAATACTAACAATTTATTGTATAATATCATATAATACTAATATACTGTGAAAAGACAAAAAATAAAAAATAAAAAAAATCTTACACACTGTATACTGTGTGTGGGTTGGGTTTGAAACCAAATTTTGAACCCAGTAATCCGAAATGACGAGTTTATGATCAATTATAAGAAAACACATCTCAATACCAACCACTCAATTTACCATTATTTATGTGATGCAGCACATTTATGAGAGAGAGAAATTATGATGCTAATCATGGTTCTTCTGACAAAGGTTGATTACTTAGGATATCTATTATGTCAAGTCATGATGAGTATAATAATTCTATCGTTCTCAACATCACTCTCGTAATTGTGAGTTAAGATTAAGTTTTTATTACTTAATTGCTTCCTAATAAACATGTTAAGCCTCAAGAGTCTTAAGTATATGAAGTAAGCACGACCTTAAAGTGAGAAATCTAAGAAAATGTGTCAATTAGTTGGTGCTTAGTAGGTTTATAATCACCCAAAGTCGAAGTTTAGGATAAGGTAGGGTTTTTTTTTGTCTGTGAGTATGTTGCAATGGGTTGCTATGGACAACTTTAATATCAAATTTATTTAATAATAATATTAATTATTCCGTTAACTTTATTTAATTGAAATAATGTTGCGTGTATTGTTTGTGCAATCAAAAGTTGCATCTGCGTGTATTTAATTAAAATAAAGTATTGTTTGTGCAATTGGAATAGAAGTGAAATCAGTGTTGCATCTTAACCCTTGAAATGAGGAGGAAAAAATACAGTTGAATAAGTAAAACAATTTGAAAAAAAATATTATTATTAGTAATTTTTACAGTGGGTTAAGTGAATTGGTTTATAATAAAAAACAGTGGCTAACATATTTAAAAATTTAAAATGTAAAAAAAATGTTTTTACTTGCCATGCATGTCCGTAATAAAGAAAAATACTAGAAAATAATATATTACTCCGACAAGATTACATTACAAGTTGCAGGTACCTCCATTGGATGTGACTTACCTGAGACACAAACGTTCACGTGTTTGAACAGTGTTATTTTTTTTGGATTGAAATAGAAGTTAGAAGTATGAAATGGTAGAAAGAAAAAGAAAAAAAAAAGTGAGAGAAGTGGTAATACTATCAACAACTCAATTTTTATATAATTATATTGTAATTTTTAATATTATATTATTTTAATATTCTTTATATTATTTAATTATAAAATTATATATATATATATTTTTTTTTTCTTTTCTTTTTTAAATAAAAGTTTTTATATTAGGCATCACTATGCCACTTAAGATCTCAGCTAGGCTGACACCTCAAGTAACAACAATCATTTACTATCACATGAAAAAAGTATTATTAAACAAAAGAAAAAAGAAAAAAAAATACAAAAATACGGGGACTAGATCAAAACCCATATGTTAACAAAAACGATACATATGTAGACTATACCTATTCATAAAGAATTCTAAGAATAGACAAGGTGGAACCTATTATAACAAAAAAAAGATTTTCTATGAAAAAATCATAAATTAACCAACTACACGCATTCCCTTCACGAAAAATATGAGTAACTCTAAACCTGATTTTTCCACAGTAATTAAGACAAGTATTCTATCGATTACGAACCATCCCAACAACATTTATAAACTTATCACATAATTATTGATAATTATCAAATCATATTTTTTATTTCATAAATTTATTTTAGAAACTGTCAGACGATGGAAGGAAGAAACAGCACCCTACCTATTTTTAGATGGAATTGTTTAGCTGCTGCAACATTGTTATCAGTGTTATTTTTCATGGATTCATTTTAGAGAAACACATATCACACATCATTCTTCTTTCTTTCTTTCTTCTTTTTTCCATCCTATCCAAACTACACCACCAAGCCTCATCACTAGTTTGTATTTTTTCACTAACTAGTGTAATTCCACTTCAAATTAGTATTTTTTGAATCCAAATAAGATTACTTTTTCTTATGTTTTTTTAGAATAATAATAATAGGAAAGTTGAACATGTCTTGTCTATTCGTGTTTGAATAGATTTTTTTTAAAATAATTTGTATGATAGATATGACACAATGAACTTAATTAGGTTATTTTAATGTATATTTTTAAATATATTAATTTAATATTTTGAATTTGAATTATATGGATTTTATTATAAAATGTTATGATCTTTATTTCATGTGAGATTTCTAACACATTTTATACATGATTTTATAAATAGAATTAGAATAAGAAAAATAGAACCACACATTAGCATAAATATTTTATTGTTTATATGAATCCTAACATTTGGAAACATGGAGCTTAAGGCACCAAGTGTAGGAAGATGTATAAGATGGAATAAGTATATAAGGCACAGATGTAAAACCCTAGGTTCTAGGTTCATTCTTTTTTCCCCTTCTTCTCTCTTTCTTACTTCTTTGTTACATAAAACAAAATCAATTGTATGCATCTTTTCTTTCTCTTCTTATTTGGCTCTCTCCTTCTCTCTTTCATTTTGACTCCCATTTTTTCATCATCAAATTCTACCTAGCAAGTTAAGAAACACATACATCATATCAGTTTTTAAAATATATTAAGTTTATTTTTTGTTCAATAATCCCCTTGTTTTCATATTGTTTTTTAGTTTTAATTGTGATTTTTTTATTCTTTTAAATAACTTTTAGAATTTCTTTTGACTGGTATTTTGGCTGTTCTAGGAGTTAGAGGTTTGTCTGGTTCTTGGAGATTTGCAAAACTTATAATAATAATAAAAAAAAATAAAAAAAATAATAATAATATATTCACACCACTTACTATACAAGAGACGTTACAACAAATTCGTGGAAAGATCTCAACCTAAAAAAACATAAAACTAAATGGCACAATGGTCATATAAAAAAAAACAATGATATGTATATTTATGTGTTAATTTTTTAAGAATCTGAAAATTCAAAATGTTAATTAAATATTATATTAAAGAGGAAAGTACAATCCTCATAAAATAATAATTTATTATGATTAATTATAAATTTTTTAATGATATTTAATAAAAAAAATTGTCCTTTATTTCATTATTGTAGGCAATGTTTTTCATCGGATATATATTCCATCTTTCTACTAATTAAACCAGTTTTTATTATAAAACAACATAATTATTAATCATTGGCAATATAAATTTTACATTTTTATGGAATTATAAACTATCACACAGTGGGTTTTTTATTCTATAGTAATTGTTTTAAAATTATTATATTTTATAAATGTCCAAGACATACATACATTATGAGGCTCGGACACACTTATTAAGTGTGTGTCTTTGTGTCGGACATACGTATCGGACATCGACAATCATAAGACATGTATCGGTGAAGTGTCTAATTTAAAAAAAAATTGTTGAATTTCTGACAATTCTAACACAATTTTGAAAAAAAAAATAGATTGATTTTATAAAATCTCAAACTTATTATATAAATATTTAATGATTTTAAAAACAAGAAACAAATCATTATGAACTAGTAATGAAAAAAAAAATTATGCTAAAAAAAACAGAAACATACTTATGGATATAAATCTTTATTATTAATTTATATAATTTATAATTATATAATATATATACATTCGTGTTTCTATATCCTACATTTTAAAGATTATACCTAACTCTATATCTATATTGATGTTGTATACGTACATCTTCTATTATATATATAATTTTTTTTTAAGTTTATTGAAATAAGAAAATTAAGGGAAAACAAAATTGACTTCATAAAGAAGCAGTCCACATGGCATTACATAGGTTGACGTATTTACCCTTGGAAAGGGTCAACATTTGCAAGGTTATTCCTTCCTAGGAAATGAAGCAAAAGTATATAGTTTTTTATTCATGAGTATATAACATTTTTAATTTGCATAAAAACTTTTTAAATTAAAGTAAAATAAAATAAAGGTTAAAATTATTATAATTAAGTAATTATTTATAAAATGGTATCGGTACAAAGTCATTACAATTTTATTTTTTTAAAAAAGTGAAAAAAAGAAGAAGCTAGGTAGGTAGGTGTGGAAAGGAGTAAAGTGGGTCCTTAGTTGTTGTCTCATATTTGGATTACACCTAATCTAATTTGTGGGCCCAATTAGGTTATGCCTCCTCTCTCCTTAGCAATACCAATTTCAACCATTCCCCAACTTCCACCCTTTGACCCCTAACCCACAGACCAAACTTTCCACTAATTAATTCCATTTTCATTTTAATCCCTTTTTAATCTCACCTCATCTACACCTACACATTAATTACTTAACTAATTATTTAATTAATACCCTCTATTATTAGCTTCACATTGCGTAGGTTCCTACGTTTAATCACAATACATGCCATCATTTATTCAGGTTATTAGTCATATAATATTAATAATTTTAATAAAGTGTTTCTCATAGGGAAAGTGAAATATTTGTTTCTCCTTGTCTTCAAAATCTTCAATAAAAGTGTTTAAGGTCTTAATCTTCAATACAAAAAACATCTAAAGAGACAAAATAACCAATTAATAGTTACTTTCTCAACAATAATTATTCATTGGAGCTTGTGCTTAACACCCCTAAAGCATTGATGCTAAATTAAGCGGAAGTTCTTATTAATTATTTAAAATTATATCTCAATTATGTCGTAATAAGAAAGTAATAAAAATGAAAAAAAATGTAAGGTTGCTTGTAAGATTCACCAAAAACCTTCGGAACATTAAGAAAATGGCTTATTTTATAAATAAAATGTTTACGAAAATTAAATTTATTATATTAAAGAATCCAAATTAATTTTTACAGATTTAAAAGTATTATAATATAAATCCATTGACATGTGATAGAGTGGAGAATTGTTATTAATTAAAAATTGAGGAGAGAAATAAAAAAAAGAAAAGAAAAAAGAGTGTGTGTTGTGTGTGAGTGGTGAAAGTGCAGTTATTTTGGGAGAAGTGAAGGAAGAAAAGGCAGTGGCATTTGTTGCGTCCCAAATCAATCACGCAGGTTGCGTGAGGATGGTTGGGTAGAGATGGAACACCGTTACGTCATCATCCACTACGCTATGCCCCTCTCTCTCACCTACTATCATTTTTTATTTTATCTTTATTATTTATAATGCACTTTTAAAAAATAAATCATCATTTTCTATAAAGTGTTCTTTTTAATGTATGATAATTATTTTTAATTGGAAAGTTATGCAGTCCTTCTTTTAGAAAAATGTATCTCAAACTAAAACTAAACTGTGTAGGATAAAGAATTATTCCACACAAATACAAATATATATAATTACGAAAATATAAATTTATATATTATATAATTATAAATTATATAAATTAATAATAAAAATTTATGTATGTTTTAATTTTATTTTAGAAAAAAATATTTTTTATAACTGGTTTAAAAAGATTTGTTCTTTATTTTTATAATTATAATAAAAATTTATATAATAAATTTGAGTATTATAAAATTAATGTTTATTTTTTAAATTCTGTTAGAACCGTGCTATAATTATAAAAAAATCCAACAAATATTTTTTGAATTAAACACTTCACTGATACATATTCTACGAGTATCATACGAGTGTTAGTGTCCGATACGGACACACAATTTAAGTAGCGTGTTCGAGCCTCATAACTCACAAGTAATAACATAGTCATAGTTTAAGTGATATTAATAATTATATATGGGTTATGAAATTTTATGAAAAACTATAAAGACACCAAGATGTTAAAGAAATTATTATTTGCTTAAGTCTAAGTGAAATTATGACTAAAATTAGTTCTTAATTTTTTAAAGTATCTTACTTAAGTGACATAGTATTATTTAAGTGAAAATGATGTCTTTTAGTCACTTATAAGAAGTGAAGAAACTATATGATATGGCAATGTTTTTGTACAATATGAGATTGTGCATTCACGTAGGTCCCTAGTGAAAGATTGATGTATTGATACCTATGATGATATCGATCCATTTAATGAAATATTAAATTCATTAAGTAAATGAGACATTTAAATTTTATCAACTATGTGATCACGTATATTATGATATTAAATAGTGAGAAATTAAACTAAGTTTACGCATCAAACTTGGATAAATAGATGCATGAATTACCCTTATCAAATGTTCACTGTCAATTGGTAAAACATGTTTAATACCAAAGTATGTTAATGTGGGTAGAACATGTTTAATACCAAAGTGTGTTCCAGAAGGAGTCGTATGATGATCACACTATAAATTAGGGACACGATTAAAATTTTTGATATCTTATTGACAATGTTTCAAAGGATATTGTTGATTGGGGATGTTGCGAAAGAAGACTTTTATCTTATTTACATTGTAATAGTATAATTTAAAATACGTATATTATGTATGATAATGAGTATGCAATGAAAGATTATATATATATATAAAATGAAACTCACTACATAATTACTGAAACAAAAGAGTTATTAAACCTAAACTTATTTCACTCTTTTCTTTGTTTCAATGTTATGATAGACTCTTTTATGAGAGAAAGTAAAATCTAACCACCTATACATAGTTTTTACTGAAAATCAAAGTTATTTTTTTAAAACTTGGATTAAATCCAATATTCTGAGTTAATAAATAATTTGATATGCTTATCTTGAAATTAAAACGAAACAATAATTTTTTGGTCATCTCATTCAAGTTATTTGATTTTATAAAGTATAAATTAAATAGTGGATTTTTTTTTTCTATATGTTGCAGATTCCACATCGACTAGATATGAAAATATTTCATTGTATATAAGTGAGTGCAAACCTCACCCAATGAACCGCTTTTATAGGGTTGAATTAGACTTAAAATCCATTTCGTAATATGGTATCAGACGTGCAAATTTCATCCCATGAACTTAAAGTCCACTTTATCACCACATTTAAGTATTGTCCGTTTTAAAAGTGAAAATTCTATTGCGATTTTATTATTATTAAACGTCTTGAAATTGATACAATATATTGTTGTATTAAGAATAAATAAATGCAATTTAGTGTCCATATGAAAAGGTTGATGAGATGATAAGAAAAAAACAATAAGTAGCATCCAATAATGTATGAACATGCACCATGGTGTATTTTATTTGAGGTACAAAGATGCACGAGGGTTTTTGTCTATGTTTTGATTTTACCGACCGAATGTGGAATTTAAGATTGTGAGAATATAAAAATAGAAGAAGTTTGAGGCATGAGCAATGACTGGTGAAACACAAGTATGATAGCAATATCACTACCAGCCATGGGAAGCAGGTGCCTATCTTCTGTCGCACACAAAGGTGGGGTTTATCATTCAATAAAATACTTTCTACAAACTAAAATCAAAATCTTCTGTTCTCATTCCTCTTTGACCAAACAAGTGCAAATCAAATGAACACTAGTATTTTAATAATGATGCATTTAAGTTCAACATCAACTATTCAACACACAAGACCCAAACATTGTTTATAGTTAGTGTCATGATTATTGGCCACCATGCTCATCTATTATGTGAAACTCAACTTTTAAAAACTTTGTTATCTCCTATATATGCATGACACCAAATAAATTGAAAAATATTTGTGGGATGGGTGAGATCTTGAGACTTTAGGTGACACTTTCAACTTTCTATTTCTTTTATATGTTACCATTAGTGTCTCTTTCTACATGATGGCCACAACACACTTGTATATTTATAGATGAGAATGGACATTATCAACCCAAAATGATGAGAAATATGAAATATTAAAAATTAAAAATGGAGAAACATTAGTTACACTACAAAGAAATTATTAAATAAAAATTAATTTTAATGTAAAAAAATAATTAGTTGCTATATTTATTAAATTAGAGATATTTTAGAAACTAAAAAAAATTATTAATTTTTAAATTAATTTTTATTATTGGTAAATAGTTTCTAAATTGGTATCTAATTAGCTACCAATGTTTTAACTACTAATTATTTAGATTCTAAATTTGGTAGCAAAAAGTTTGGTAGTTAATTATATACCAATTTAAAAACTATTTATTAATAATAAAAACTAATTTAGAAACCAATAAATTTTTTAGTCTTTTGAAATCGTTTCTAATTTAATCAATACAGTAATTAATTATTTTTTATTTTTATTGATTTCTATTTAATGATTTTTTTTAATGTTTAATCTAGACACTCAACTTTCTGTTTAAATATTTATTTAAATGCAATCAAGAAATTGTCATCTGTTTAGGTTTTTTTTTAAAGAATGGTAATTGGATTAAGAAAAATGGTGTCCCTCTTTTGAACACCATGCTTAATGATCAAAGTTGATTTGGGCCCATAGATATAATAAAGACTAAGATAATAATTCTAACTCTATAGTGTTTCTTATATTATTATACTAAACAAGTGATTATGAGATGTTGATGAGATGAAGATAATGAATAATAAGAAATGAGAAGAATAGGTAGTGATGATAATAATTAGTTTGGTGGCTTTATTTTAAAAGTGGTGTCTGCAATGTGTAGGTATAGCTCCCATACTACTTTTTCTTCTTTCGTAACGCAAACATGCCTTGTTTAGTACCAAACAACATGGAACTCACTGCTCAAATTTCAATTTTTTTTTTGAAATGAATGAAGCTATGATTTTGGAATGATATTATTATGATCAATTAAAATATTTAAAAAATCGTCTAATTTGATATTTTGTAACAGTTTTATTTTTAAAAAACATCTTAAAAAGTAACAATTTTATTTTTAAAAAACATTAAAAAAAAAATGTGTAATTGACGTTGACTCTTAAATTATATATAACTATTCACGAAGAAAGATGACCAAAATTTAGCATAATTTTAAATATTTAAAATGATAGTCTTATTACTTTTAAAAAAGTGACACGAGTTATGCATTTGAAGTTGAAGGATTGAGGGAAAAAAACAGTGAAAGAGGAAAATGTTATATATAGAAAAAGAGCATGAATATGATGCATACATAGTTTGTGGCACATTTTGCACGTGTGTTTTGAATTATTCTGCATATGTGAACTACACCATTTATGTCTTCTCTCCACTGTTGAAAAGTTGAAAGTTGATGAATTAAGGTACCAAAGAAAATAAGGGTTCGTTTTTTCTGTGAGATTCCAAGAACAATACATAACAGTGTATGAGTAAAATATAATATACAAAGAAAGCCCACAAAAACGCAATAAAACACCAAAATTCAACATATCATGCCAAAGGCTCCACAAATTCTATTGTTATTTGAGAAAGAGAATAGGGTAAATCTCAAAGTACACAATACCAATAAATATATATAACAATTTCTTCCCATTTAATCTATTTAATGGAAGAACATGTGTTTATTAAATTTAGCAAGATGGTTTATTTAGGGGTTTTCTGGAATAAATTTATTTATAATAACGTTTAGAAAAAGAAAATATAAAAATATAAAAAAATGATAAGTTAAAATTAATTTATATATGTTAAAAATATAATTTTAGAGAAGTTAAATGATAAAATTTCTACAAATTAGCTTATATATAAACTAAATTTATTTTAGAATTATTTTTCTCCCAACTGTATGTATAAAAAATTATGAAAACATGACCTAACTTAATAATTACAAAGAAAGATTAGTTTCAAAGTATTGAATACTTTAATAAGTTGAATACACACTGCATTGTTATATTGATTTTCCACATTTTCTTATGTCATGGTAGCTTTATATTGATTTTCCACATTTTCTTAGGTCATGGTGGTTTTATAACGTGGAATGATACTAACTTTAATTGAAAAAAAAACTCATAACTTTACAAATATGTCATTTTTAAATATTTGATCGTTGTAATATGTTTTAAAAAAAATAGTTTCTAAACTCTCATCTCAATCTATTACAATCTGATAATAAATATTTGTTATTGTTTTTGTAGTGATTAATTTGGCAACTATCGATACGAAGGTAAAACCAAAACCACTATTAGAATTTCCAAGCAAATTCATCACCCTCTTTGGAAGAAAAATAAATTATAGGTTTGAGAGTTGTAAATACTGAACATGAAATAGAATGACAAGTATCACATAGTTGATCTTGTTTTCACTATTGAAGTGGAATTAAAATGGTTTTTTTAATAATTGTTTAGGGTATAATTTTAGAAAAATGAAACTTGTAATAATTAAGTGAGTAGAAAGAGAATAGGAGGAACACATCAATTTTCTATAGTTAGTTAGACAATTACCCTCCTTTCACAGTGTTACATTCAATCAAGTGCAACATATGATAAATTTGTTTATTCCATTGTAAATAGTTAGGAATATAACAAGAAAATATATTTAATCCTTCATTTGGGTTATAAAATAGAACAAAAATATATTTGTTAAAACTTCAAAGTCAAACAGAGTAAGTATTAAATATAGGTATTTTATAAGCTAGCTACATCAATAAGGATAACTATTTACGTGGAACTATGTATTTATTCATGCATATGCACATACAGAGTCACATCATCCATTCCACAATTCTTGTTTTTTGGTCAGACAAATAATACAACTTATCCAATTAAATGAAAAATTGTAACAACTTTTTTTTAAGAACACTTGTTAGAAAAAAAAATAGTATAAATTTGTTGAAGGTTGAAACATAATTTTATAGTTGATCATAAGGGATGGGAAAAGGAAGTATGATATTTTTTTGAAGGGTGAAGCAGGTCACATCAGATTTATATTGTATCCATTTGTGTGGGCATCTACCACCTAAATTCTTAATATAGGTTGGGAAAAAACAAAAATGAGAAAGGAATTTCAAGTTAAAGTAGATAGGTACACTATGAAGTGTTTGCTTTGCACCATTGCACCATTGAGGTTAATTAATGAATTGAGGTATATTTTTTATTTGGGTATTGTTACTTAAACATTGTAATACCTAGTACACTCATTTTTCATTTTTCTTCTTTTTTGTTACACAACTTAATTTCGTCTCATTCTTTATATAGGGGGATTTTCGCTCTTATTTTGGGTTTTCCTTTTGGAATTACTTATTAGTTTAATTTATAAACGGAGAATTAACATTTTTTATTAAGTAATTTATTTATTTAAGTAAAAGTGATTAAATTTTATGCTATCTGATGGAACATTGAACCTAACAATTCTGTCATAATCAACAAGTTAATTAAGATTCACGTTTTGGGAACGTCGTCCCTCACATTTCTCTTCTGTAACTGGGCCATACTTAATTAAGACCCATACATTGACCTCTTTTTTTTTGTATCTTGGCCTTCTTCTTGTGTTTCTTTTTTTCTTGCAAGGATCTTTTACACTTGGTTTAATAATAATTTAAGTTGAACATTAGAATAGAGCTGAAAACCCCATAATGAGCCCATCACATCCTTGAATTATGAAGATAATTAGTATGTAACATGATGGCCCAATAAAGCTAAACCACTTCTTCCTCCAGGCCCCTTTCTGCTTCTGCTTCTATCCATTGCTAGTTGTCCTCTATCTTCTGGAGAAGTCACAAAATACTGATTTTGTATCAGAAACATACTTTGCTTTTAGTAAGATTTTGGGCATGTTATCTGCTTGTCAAGAGTTTTATAATTTCAGTGTCAAAACAGTCGGATTCTGATGCAAGCTTCACAGGAGTGTTGCCTTCTTTATCTGCGATATATATATTGGCTCCCCTGCAAGTGTCCCAAACTATGTCAATTTTCTAAACTTATCAACATTTAACACTATATCTACTAAGAACTAGAAATATACTTGAAATTTAACTCAATTTCATAAAACTGATTTATAAGTTAAGATTTGAATCCACTTAATATATTATGAAATGTTTTAATCTTTAATCAAGGTGGAATGAGAATATATAATTTTTTTTTTTCATGAAACTGAAGTGTGTAAGTTGATGGTGTAGACTACCTACGGAAAAAAAGTCAATAATGAATTACAGAAATGACAATCGTATATTAAAAATTAAACTTGGCCATTTTAGTTTATCAAAATAGAAAAACATCTCAACCCACTCTTTTGTGGTTCCCTACCAAAGCAAAATAGAAAGTGGCGCAACTTTTTCTATAGGCAAAATCATCACTCTAACAAATTATATTTGCAATGACAAAATAAGCATGATCATATAAAAAGGTCGTTTTCAGCGTTCCAATGCGCAGAAAAGATGAAAGTAAGTGTTAAACTTATTTATCACTTTAATGAGTATCAACTTAATGTGTACGGTAATGGAAGAATATATTAGTATATATTCAAATTAAGTTAAATATGATAAGTGTGGTAGACTTAACAAAAGTTCAGCGAATTAATACAAATAAAAAAAAACAAACACCACATACAACTGGAAAACAGAAATAAGAATAAACAAAATAAATACACAAATAAATCGAAGAGCATACAAGAATTTAACATACTTTAGATAAAGTGTTGATCTACATTCACACCGAGGCAGACAGAAGAGACTATTTTCACTTAACTTATAGCACTAGGCAAATTCTTCATGCACCTGATCCACTTTTTTTGAAATTTTCAAAATTACTTTTAATTTGAATTTGAAAATTCAAAAAATACCTTATGAAAAAACAAATTCAAAGTAGATTACTGTATTCTAAAAATGAAATTCGAAAATAAAAATCTCTGAAAAAACATATACTGCAAAAGGTACGTTTTGTAAAAAAATCCAGGAAAAAAAATATGAAAATGCATTTCAAAAAATATTTCTAAATTTAGAAAAGTGTTCCAAGAATTCAAACCTAAGAATGTATTCTGAAAAGAGGTTTTAAAAGTATTTTTTATATGTATCCTCTCTTTTATTTAAGAATATTTCTTGCATTTCCTCGTATAAATCGAATTTAGTTTCAAATTCAAAACTGTTGATCAGGTGAAAAAAATAATAATTGCCATAACACTAACTAGGAGTAGTAATATAGACCAGCCTTCTTGTATTCGGCTGCCTCTTCATGCACATCTATAACTTCTACATACACTCCTACTTCTTAGAAATACCTTCAAATAATTTTAATTTTCTTTTAAAAAATATATTTTAGATTATAAAATTTAGAATATGTTTTTGAATCCAAAAATATCTTCCAAAATTTATAATTAAGTAAAAATATTTTAGATTATAAAATTCAGAAAATATTTCTAAATTCAAAAATATCTTCCAAATTGTAAAATCCAAAAAGTATTTCTAATTATAAAATCCAAAAAGTATTTCTAGATCCAAAAATATTTTTAAAATTCTACAATTCAGGATGTGTATATTAAAAAATATACATTCCAAATTATAAAATCCAAAAGATATTTTCAGATCTAAAAGTACAAAATAATTTAAAATGTATGTTTTTAAATATAAATTTTGAATTGTAAATTTCAAAAGATATTTAGAAATATCTTTTAGATTTTACAATAAAATATAAAATTTCAGATTATAGAATCAAAATATAATTTTTTAAAATCAAAATGATTGACATATCAAGAGAAGTTATGGAAGTGCATTAAGAAACATCTTTTCGGCTTATCGCCCATCATTACATTCAAAAGTTGCCCCACACAAAAAAATATCTTTAAAACTTTTTTCATTCCAAAATTAAATTCCTTATAATTTTTTTTATTGCAAACACTATTAGTTTTTTTAAAAATTAATGATTTATTTTTAATGTAAGTAAATACGAAAATATATAGTAAAAAATAGAAAAAAAGTAAAATAAGAAATAAAATATATATTCGTAGTTGTAAATATATAGTATTAATAAAATTAAAAATAAATATATTTAATCATATTCAACTTATGAACAATTGTATAAAATAATAAAAGATTAAACAAAAAACTTAAGTGGGCCATGGGTTCTATCCTAGGACATGCATATACTGGAATAATCAAACTTAAGCTTTGATTTTAAGTTTAATTTGATTAATAAATAGGATATATATATATATATATATATATATAATATTGGAATTTTAAGTAATAAAACTATTTCTTTCATAAAAATAATTGTGGATAAATGACATAATGTTTAAAACAATCATACAAAATATAAATATTTAATGTTAAATTATTTATAGCCAAATATGTAAACTATGCCCCTATTATATTATTTGGCATTTTTTTAATCCTTAGATTTTGGTATTGATTTTTTTGGTTCCGTTGTATCTCCATTAAAAAATGAGATGACATAGGGAATGTGAGATCATTTTTTAACAAATAATACATTAGACGGGGACAAACAAAATAAAATTTTATATTATGAAAACTAATTAACTAATTTTCATGAGATCAAAATAATAAAATAGATATAGTATAGAAACCGTGAATATATTTAAGCCATGTCTTCCTATACACTAAACGATTTACATATTTTATGAAACAAACTAAAGAAAATATTCGCAGAAGATATGATGTGGTAGAAAATGCTTTTTTAGTATCTCTAATTGATCCATTGATTAAAGGGGAATTTAGGTTATAGAATTTTATGAAAGAAAATATTTGGATATATAAGAAAACGTGAAATTAATTACCTCAAGATAAGCGATTTTGCAGCTGCAGTCTGTCCTCTAAGAATACAACAATGAAGTGGTGTCCGACCTCTAGAATCAGAAGCATTTATATCTGCCCCAAGCTGTAGGAGTAGCTCCACCATGCCAATGTCACCAGTTAGACAAGCCAAGTGAAGCACGCTAGAGCCATCTTTCACGTCCTCAACGACCTCATTTTCACTTTCAGATGCCATGTTCAAAGACTCACCTGCACTTTCACTTTCAGATGCCATGTTGAAAGAGTCACCTGCACAGCAGCTTATTACTTGTTGGTTTTTCTACAACAAAAATATTAAAAATTGGACTTTAAGTATAATCATAAAAACAGTTTATAAAGTGAGATTTACATTCACGTATATATTATGAAATATTTTAATCTCTAATCGATTTTGTAATCTCTTTGCTGGAGTTAGACTTCTGAACAAGAAGAAGACATACCAGACAATGATTGCCAACGGATGGCATTGAGGTCAACATCCGACTTAAGAATAAGCTGGTACACTGCTTTCTTGTCATTTGCACAGATGCTTTCCTGCACCTGTTGCTCTAGTGAATGGATAGGGTGGCTTGTGATCCGCTGAATAAATATTTTCTCACAGTACTGCAATATTAAACTTCAGTCAAGTAATACTTCAAGAATAAGATTGCCACTAAATGCTAAAGTTATTTATAAAGGGAGAAAAACTAAACTTATGGTTAAATAAGAAATATAGTTATCAAATACTCAATACCGCGGTTTCAAACGTCATTTGGCATTGAAGGAAAGTAAATGATAGCCTAAAGACTGCTTAAATTTGCTTGACTGGTATTTGCAGGGCATTGGTAAAAAAACTCCACGGTAAATGTCCTAGTGTTAAATATACTTCAAAGATCAGCTATCAAATCCCTTAGTGCAAGGATCAACCTCATTTTTAGCCATGTGTATCGTAGCATTATTGTGTAGGCCATAAAGCCTAAAATTACTCTTACTATCAATTTATTCTCTGAAAATGATTCAAAAGTAAAACAAAATAAAAATATCTTTGTTCTCACATTCTAATTCAACTATAGTTAGGAGAACGGGAAAGCCAAGGATCAAAATCTTGATCACTTGGTTATAAAGACCTTGATACCATGTCAAGAACTACTTCTTCCAAGTTCCAAAAGCTTGAGTTGAAGGTTCTCAAATGAATTCAGTGCATCTCTAACAATCACATCACATAATGATTCATTTAATAGATGAACTAATAATTTAACCAAGATATTTGTCAAATTTCATCTTAAAATCAATTGGCAGTAAGTGAAGTTGCCTACAAATATATAAGCCGCACTCCAAGAATTGAGATAGGCGATGTAGGACTTCCCAACAATATTATCATATCATAAAGGTCACAAAACTAGATGTCAAATCGAATATGATGCTCATTTCATCGTATTGAATGCCCAACTTTCAACTTCCAATAAAAGTCAATAGATTAACATATGAAGGGTATGTTTCTAGATCACTAAGCTATTTCTTTATGTCTTTTGAAGCTTTTTAGGTACTAAAATAAAATATGCTTATTAAAGTCAAAAAATACAAGATTTACTTTTAAAAGTTGAGGGGTTCAAGGTCCACCCATCTTTCTAAAAACATGAAATAGCAAAGGAAACTAGAAATTTTCTTGGAATACCTTTGCGTTAATGAACCTTTCCTTTAACAAAATAGGATCGTCATGTTTTGGCTTTGTTGCATGGAATAACTCCTCTCCCTTTTCCTTGGATGAACTACATTGCAGGTGCTTGTTAGCACAAGTCAAATAAGACAATCCCATCAACTTTTGGAGTACTTACCTAGCAAGGGTGTCATCAGTTTGCAAATTACCCCCTGAATGCAACAACTCCTCCCAAACTGAGTTTGCAAAAAGATTGCCAAGAGATTTAAGCATACTTAAGACAGAGGAATCCCAAACTTTAACATCAAGTGTCAGCGATCTCACCTGCCAATAATGTTTCCCAACTTAGTTGCAAAAGTGAGAATTAAAACAAAAGGAATATTGTTTTTCCCTTTTACACATAAAGAAGAAAGTAATGTTATTCAGATGTTCAAAATAAATCTATAGCCTGCAAATAAATAGTAAAAATATTTGTGGATTGATTGTAAATTGATAACAATCCAAAACCAGTAGCAGTTGTACAATTATTTAGTTTATATATTTAATCTTAAAATTTGAATCTAACACTACTCCACGTCAATAGAAAGTCTTATTTAACTTACTCCGTTTAATCACATTGGATTCCATTAATCCAACATATGGTAGGAGAGATTATATTAGTAAATCAAGTATGCAAAACTTCATATATTTAAGAATGATTTGATCTCTCACCAATTAACTTTGTTTTGAGATGGCTGTGAATAGAGGAAAACCCATATTTACGGATGGATATCCATGGGTAAAATTTGTTACGGATAAATAATGATACCTTAAACAGGATAGATAACGGATACCTTAAACAGAATAGATAATGGATACCTTAAACAGAATAGATAATGGATACCTTAAATGAGTACCAACGAGTAGAAGGTACGCTAGATTCACTTTCCATTCATTAGTGGGGTGGGTATCATTCATACCACCCATAACCCAGGTATCCATACCCGTTGACAACAAAATGATATTAAATTTAAATCTACGTACTCTCATAAGTTAACCTATTCTATTCGTTTAGAGAGTGTTTTTTGATTGAATTGAGTATTTTTATTTAGCCTAGCCTATTAAACTTTTGAAAAATATTAATTTTATTTAGACTAATATTTTGAGTACTATTTATTTGGACTTATGTTTTACTATTTATTTGGGATTATATTTTAGAGTGCAATTTTATTTGAATTTATACTTTTGAGTGCAATTTATTTGAGCTTATACTTTTAGTGTAATTTTGGATAATTTTTATATAATTTAATTTAAAAACAGATAAAATAATCCTTTTAAAAAAGTATCCATTAGTATTAATGGATACCCGCGAATAAAAATATTTGTGGATATTTGTTTAACGGGTACTTGACAGGGAGGTAGCCCATAGGTACTACCCTTACCTTCTTCACCCGTTGCCATCCCTAACTATGAAGGGATAACTTTTTCTAAAATTTGACATGCATAATCATCAAGAAGATATCACATGATTCAAAAGTTCATTTAGAACAAGTTGATTGCTTTACAAATAGGGTCTGTTTTGACAAGTTTCTCCATAAAGACTTCTAGACAAAAATAAGAAGAAAAAATGAAATGAACTTCTTCATAGATTAAAATTAGCTTATACATAAGCAAATTTGTAGAAGCTCTTCTCAAATATTATTTTCTAAGTGGTGCATATGCTAATTTTCTCTTCTCAAAGTCCATATGGAGAAGTTTGCCCAAACATAATACACACATTATACATGCTGCATTCTTGGTTTAGATTGGCAAAGTGTAGTCAGTTTCTCTTTAAATTTTTGCAGTCTTGGAACTTGTTAGATGCTAATCTTAGAGCAATAAATTTAGTCCCAAAAAATTCTGCCATTGGCACATGCACTTATTTTCTCCTAGAATAACTTGACTAAATACAACAATTATTCTCCATACATACGCAGACAATAGAAATTAAAGTGAGGGCTTTGAGGTAGCAGGGCTTCTAACCCTGTCTCAAGCTTTTATTCAGTAAATTTTGACAAAACATGAACCATATACAACATTAAATTGTAAGATTAAATGAGCAGCCTAAAATACTTACTTTTGATACATGTACACCAAGATTACGATGAACACCAGAGCACTCAATGCATATAAGGATGCCAAGGTTTAAGGATGCCCAGTCTGGTTCAGGTTTACCACAATCAGCACATTTATCATTTCCGCTCACACTTCTAAGAACATCAATTGGCTTTTGAATTCTCATACTGTGTGTATGTACGTACATACTTTTAGACAAACTTAAGTGGTTATTACGCGTGGCATTATTGAATGGAGACTTCACTCTCAAAGCATGATCATCATCTGGATAACTTCCTAACTTATCAATATTGTCATCAGAGCGAGAGTTGTCGTTTTCTGAGTCAGCTGAGAGAGGCTGTCACATAATTGTTTTACAATTGTAGTAATCAAAATTGAAAATGGGCATCAAAAGATGCATTTAAAACAAAATATCCATTATGTACCGTTTCCATTGTCTGGACATTCAACAAGCTGGCAATTACTCCATTTATCTTTTGCATCCAATCCATCTGGTCCACTGCATTTTCTGCCTGCAGTGCCTCATAGTATCATTATATATACTACTTAATGCCCAAACTATAAAGTGAAAGCTTTGGAATAGGTACCTGCAACGTATAGTTCTTTGATGGCGAAATAATCCTGAAGCAGAATCTCAAATCTGACTGATCAGCATCAACCTTGATTGTTGATGTCAGCAGGTTCACTGTATGACGTGCAATAGATCTTTCATCATAGACACCTCCATGGTAATGAGAAGAAAGCCAACGACTTAGAATTCCAGAACCATTTTCAGTGCCACTATTCCTCTTTGGAGATGGTTGATTGCTGCCCTGAAAGGGGATGCTCAGCATTTATTTAGAAGAGTGAGCATTACCTAGCTTCCTGTACAAAAAGTCCAGTTCTAGTTGGTGACTTACATATGACCCGCTCCATGGTTTGCGGTAGTAGTACAACATTCCTCGACTGTCGAGAACAAAATACCTTCTTTTCCAATCAGCTCTCAAATTGGAGGATCGTTTTGAAAGATGTCCTTGCCGAATGATTTGAACCTATAATTGTGAAAGGGATGAATGAAAAAAATAGACTGGACTCAGACTCAAAAATGTTTCTTTTGGCCAGTAACAAGACAGATTGAGAAGTAGTAAATAATCTTAGAAAAGGAAATGTCATATTGTAAAATACCTTTCCATTTGCAGCAGATTCCATTACTATATCTGCCACCTCATTTGATATCCTAGAAAATGGATGTGCAAAGTCTACACGAGGAGAACCGTAAGGACCACTCAAGGAAAACCTACTTTCTTCATAAGCTTGTTTCTTGTAGTCTTGCATCCTTTGATAAAGTTGAATCTGCTCGCTATTGTAATTTTCTCTTGACTGATGTACATAATCCATAATCTGCAACATAGCATAGTAAAATATTTTGGCATTTTAACCCTCCCTTTAAGCATAAAGTTAAGAAAAAGGTTCTCTTTTTTCAACGACCATAAGCAATGCCCACCCTTTGTGCAAAATATCTTGCCTCACAAGAAGGACTATTAGATCTTACAGTTCCTTTCTAAATTGAGGCAAATTATTTCAATAATAAAAAAAGACACCTCAGATACAGGACCAAAAACCTACCATTCAGTCAAAAATTCAGGAATAATCAGGAATACTAATCATAATTAAATAAAAAAGTTGTTTTATACTAGGAAGCAAATGTGTCACTCTGGTTAACTGGTGGTTTCAAGTCTGGATGACCCTACAAATTATATTAACAATTCCATGTGTTAAGATAACCTAATAGTCAAATGACAGATACATCCACTATGTGTTTCAGCCTGCTCGCTCCTCATCAGCTTTCAGTTCTAAAAAAATCAAAACAAAATGACATCTATTTATCTGAGGAAAAGAACTACATGTACTATTAGAAGTAAAGTTAAAATAAAAATAGGGAACTAATAGCATCTCTCTATCTGTAAAAAGAACTATGCATACTACTATCAGCAGTCAAGTTAAAATAACAAACAGGGATCGGAGCAAAACCTCATTAATGAAAGGTTCCATCTGATTCAATAGCTGATACCCCTGCAAGAGGTGTGTTCAGATTCAGTATAAGTGCAATATTATTACATATGGAGAAAGTGCCATATATGTGACTATGTCATACACCTGTTGAAAGTATCGAAAATGAGCATCCATAATTCTGGTTACAGCCTCTAAAAACTCGAATCTCTTCTTCACCTCAACGTTATTAAGAGTGGCAACCTAGATGATTAAATATATCATGTGATTAATATCTAACAATATATCTTATTCATTTTCTATGTGACATTTTCTCCTGTGCTGCATAAATTACCAAATTGAAACGGGCTTCCTCAAATGATGCTCTTGCTTCCTGCAGTTCCTGGAATGTCTCTACTAAATTAGATTCAAAAGGATCACAGTAACTCAAGACATGTAATTTGATTAATTTCCAAATCAAACATGACAAAGAAAAGCTGCTGGAAATACCTCTTTAATGACAGTGGCAATGTCAATCTTAGTACTTTTTCTCAGTGACATAAATTTTTCACGCGCCTGTAGCACAAAATCCACATTGTTTGCTGGTTATGGTCGTAGGTGAACTTTCAACAGCACAACATACACACAAATTCACAATACTCCTTCAAAAGTACTACAAAATCTATTTGAGCTTTTGAGATTTAATTCTCCAGTTAAAATACAAGTACCTCTGATCTGAGGGTTGTATCCCAAGGAATTATGTGAGCAATTGATTGTGCAAAAAGAAATTTAAAATGCAAGTACTTCAAGGTTCTATGAAATGAAAAATTACTAAAAGATAGCACTTGAGATAACGGCTATCTGAGTTAAGAAAAAATTGACAACTTTTAATATGAAACTGCAAGGACAATTTCAATTATATCATTTAATTATTATACCAATTAAAATATGAACGCTTACTCTCTCAATAATCAAATGTTGATGCATCAACATAAAATTTCAACAAGTAAAAAAGAATTTAAAAGTATAAATCCCTAATGGTCACTTACTAGGAAGCATCTAGACAATACAAATATTCTGTGAATTGTGAAAAAAAAATTATATTTATTTATTACCATACTCCTGGATCAGTTAAAAAGAGAAGCAATTATGTTTCTTATTTAATATATTGCGTATATCACGGAGATAAACAAGTAGCAGAAACAAAATTTATGGTAAAATGTATTTAAGATCCATCAAGATTTGGTTTTAGTCCTTCCATAATAAAATAAGTGGTTTCAGTCCTTGTTTTTTCCTGAGATACCGAGGATTTCGGGACCAAATCTTCCAAATTTCAGAAAATATAAGGACCAAAACCATCGGATTTTAATGTATGGGTCTAAAACTAATTTTGACTGAAACTTAAGAGACTTAAAACACATTTTACACAGAATCTACGGATGCAGAGTTCACAACACTGTAACCTTATTAGGAAAATGATGACCTGATCGTATACAAGGGAGGATTTATCAAAACGCTTACGAGCTTCCTGCAAGCAATGCTTGAAGTATTAGTATTATAAAAATAAACAAAAACTATACTAGTCATGTGGAAGCAGCAAAATATGTATGTATTCTCATATAGAAAGCAAACCTCAGGTCAAAGAGTGTTCACTTTAAAATTGAATATTGATAATTTGACCATGAATAGTCTTGATTGACATTCTTTTGAAATTATTTAATGACACATTTTACAGTAGTTATAGCTTCAACTCCATTTTTTCCTTACCAAATAAAATTGCAGCTAGATGGAAAAAAAATAGGTAATCTTTTTTAACCATTTACATTTAAATGAACAAAAGCATTATTTGTTTTCTTCGTATAGTATGCTAAAAGACTGAGTAGCAATTGAATTTTGGTCAAGAATACAGTGTTCTGGTTCTTTTCTTCATTTAAAAGTAGACACCTAGTACAGAATAAAAATGTTTGAACTTGTATGTGGGATCAATGTTAGCTCTTTCGTGACCAGTTATTTTTCTGTTTTCTGTACAGTGGCTATCCTAATCAGTGCTTTCTCTTTCCTAGTAACTTCAGTTAGTTTGTTGATGTAAGACACATCAGAAGGTCATCCAATATTGCATTTCAATACAGAAAATTCTAATTAGTGTCTTCTGTTTCATTGTAGCTTCAGTTAGTTTCTTGATGTAAGACATTATAACTATATGCCTTGTTGAGCTTCAACACTATAATATAAATACTGGTTGTGAGCAGAAGCTCATCCAATATTGCATTTCAACTCAGAAAAATCATTATACATCAATATACCACTTCGTTTTCTCTCAACTATATTACTGAGCAACCGCAACTTAATAACTGTCCTGCAACAAACAAAACCGGCACACCAATTGCACAGGTTGTCTATAACATTTTAAATAATGAATCAAGCCTTACTAAGATTGAATCTGCCTTTTATTCCTCTGAACATACACCTTTAATGATTTCCCGAGTAAATTTTTTTGTCTTGGTACCAAATAAAACCAAAAAAAAAAATGAAAATCCGATTCTTAAATATTTGAAATAGAAAGCTAACAGAAAACTACACTACAGTGTGTGTGTGTGAGTGCGTGTTTAGCTGGGTTTATTAGTAACAAACTGAAAGCTCAATAGATTCATCTTGAAAGGCGTTGGAATATTGAATGTTATCATTCAATAATTCATGTTAGAGTAGATAATCGTCTGTAACTATGATGATTAGTCACTATTAGGCTCTATGTTAGGCTCTAATTCACCCGTAAATACTCCCTTGATTGCTCCACTAAATTACTTTGTCCATTCTTTTCCCTATGTACGTGCTCCTTATTTTATTGATTATTTAAGGAGATCCTTCATGGCTGCACAAATTAGTTAAAAAAAATTAAACTATCCCATTGTGATATTAAACGGAATTGGACTAGCAATTTCATTTCATGAGATTTCATATTGTTAAATACAATTGAAGTCTTGTCTTGTCACATACAAAGAGTTGTACATGATTGAGAGAGGAAAGTCAACATCATACTGTTTTACAGCTTACATAGATCCCTATAGAAACTAGTGGAGCTAAGCCATATCATTAAGTATCACATCCTACTATTCCATCGATTTAATGTATAATAATCAAGGCTATTGTGTATGAACATTACAAAAACTTAGGTTTAAATAATATTTTAGTCTATATAATTTTATTTTATTTTCATTTTTATTCCTAACCTTTCTTCCCAAAGGTTTCATCTTTTGTTCTTCTGTCACCATTCCTTAACAAAAACATTAAAGATGTTATCATCACGTGCCTCGTACGCAAAAGATAACATCATCACAGATCATGTCAGTATAATGTCAACGATGTCATTTATTCATGACGTCAGAGGAGTGAAAAAGAAGAATTGGTAGGAACAAAAAGAAATTTCAAGAATGAAAATAAAAGGAATACATGAACAAAAATAAAAAGGTTACATTTTCAAATATACAAACAAAAAAAATCAACAATATGATATATATCACTGAGCAAAAGTTTTTGTGCCTAAATTGTTTTCTTTTAATCTATGTATTTTCTTTTCACTTTTAGTACTTGTAACACTTGTTTAGTCTATCTTGTTAAAACAAAAATTGAAACATTTAGAAAAGTTAGGGAGTTGAGAAAAAAATCTTACAGG
>Ga0123342_1003239_pt1 | contig 26348 bp, 12 predicted proteins | sample Turbeawhitnodule_FD_89960 | JGI IMG/M metagenome (GOLD analysis project Ga0123342, IMG submission 89960) | Root nodule microbial communities of legume samples collected from Mexico - Turtle bean Mexico white nodule | ecosystem: Host-associated > Plants > Roots > Nodule | place: Mexico: Nepantla...
CAAATAAAGATCATAAAAAATATAAAAAGGTATAAATTCATAAATTAGAGATTATTTTATATGTAAATTAGCAATAAATCCTCATAAGTGCCTATATTTTAATATGAAATATTACTGAAATTAGACACTTATTAGTTAGAATCCTAAAAATATTTTCCAGTCAGATTTAAGATTCTAGATCAATAATTAGAAGCAAAAAAATAATACTAATAATTAATCAAGAACATAATATTATGTTCTAAGATCACCTCAATGCATAAGAGTTTGAACAGATTACTACCAATCCCAAAGGATAAAATTAGACACACATCTTCTAACACTTTGTAATCTCTCAATTGGGTTACAAGTCACTCAATAGTGTTTTCCTCCCAATCCTGCACACTAGGGTCGAGCCTCAAGCCCCCTATTTAACCTAATTATCTAGGGTTAGGTGACTTCTTGTGTCACGCTAATGGGCTCGTTGATTAAAACATAAAAAGGCTCAATGTTTCTGGCACTTTCACACTCAAGCAAGATATAGCTCGCTTGAGCGAGTTGCTTTGATGCTAATTTGGGCTTTCTGTGTTTTTGTGCGTTCTGGGGCCTTCCAACTTTCTCCTTTTAGCTTATATTATTCCTTTTTAGCCCAGTTATCTCCATTCTTCCCTAAACCCTAAATTTAACACTAAATTTAGGAATAAAATGTTCTTATTCAAATAAGATCATAAAATATTTAAAAAGGTATAAATTCATATATTCGGCATTATTTTATATATATTTTAGTAGTTAATACTCATAAGTACCCATATTTTAATATGAAATATTACTGAAATTAGGTACTTATCAGGTTCAAAAGACCACGTAACAGAATATGGAAGGTTTCTCATTTATCATCTTCTTGTTGGCATTCCCTTCAACATTCCACACCTAATACTCCTAAATCTTTCAAGGATGTTGAAGAAGGTAAGAGAAGGGTTAGATAATATTGCATACATAGCTTTAGTGAATCGTCTACTTTTCTACCAGGGTCTCTGCAATAAGTTCTCTAAGGTAGATGGTCACCTTTGTAAGAAGATCATCATCAAAATGGGTTGCATTGTAAAGCAACACATCTTTTCTTTGGTGAATATTCAATCAGAAATAGCTTTGGATCAACAACAGGCTCTAGAACTTCATATTGATATCTTACGACCTATAGGATGGATAATATGGATCCTCCAAACTTAGGTTTTGAGAGATTTAAACCAGTGGAAGACGATCTTAAGAAGCTCTTCGTTAAAGATTCTGCTAAAGAGAAGAACAAAATAGGCAATCCATCTGTTGTTACACTTTCCTTTTCCAAAAATAGTAGAGCATCAAACGGTCCATTTGTTGTTGGGATTAAACATGCTATGGAAAAGTTGATGCAATATAATCCTAAGAGGAAGAGGACATCTACTCTTCGAAAATACTAAAAAGGAAAATGTTTGAAGTGTTTATAGCTCCTATGCCAAAAGAAAATGCCAATATAGACTCAAAAGACCCTTTGCTTGCCTCTCTCAAGAAGAAAAGAAAAAACACAAAGCAAAATGTCTACTCACCTAGAGGTAATTCCTTCAGACGACCTACCCCCATCTCCTCCTAAACACTTTACCCCTACACACCAACCTCGAAGTTTAGAACATAGATCCAATCCCCACATGAACGACATATCATCATAATCTCTACATAAGCAACAACACCCATCATCCTTTGGTTCGCACCCGCAACATTGAACTTAGACACACAATCACTAAGTAACTCTATCTCTTATGCAAATTTACTGAACTGCAATAGATTATATTAGATTAAAAATGACACTCTAGAAGCACATAAATTGTGGAACATAGAAAAAGAATTGGGGGTTGCATATAATCATGAGTAAAATACAATAATAAGAAAATTTGAGGAGATGGAAGAGAGATATAATGTTTTGAAACATAAAAGAGAAGAGGGGAGAACAAAAGCTTCTTAAATGAGTCATATTTATCAATATCAAAGGTATATGATGGTTTATGAAAAATAGATATCTCAAGGAAATTATAACTAGCTTTTGTTTGTGTACAAGGGACAGAAATTGAATATCTAGACGATACTAGGTGTTATAATTTATGGGGAAACAATAATATAGAATGGGTGTACACTCCAATGGAAAATGGAGCAGGAGGAATCCTCACAATATGGTATAAAAGTCAATTTTCATTGGTCAAAAGCTTTGTAAATAAAAAATTTCTGATTATTTAGGGGGTGTGGGGTAAAATATATCAAATATCAATTGTGTTTTCCCCATGTGTGTTTAATGAAAAATTGGATATGTGGGAAAATATAATCAAAAGTAGAAGGAATGAGGATAATAGATTAGGGTGCATGTTAATTTCAATGTTGTTAGGTGTTTGTAAGAAAGAAAAGAAGTAAATCATAAGGGAACAAGCTGGAGAGAGATAGGTAATTAATGATTTCATTGAATCTTTATATTTATTTGACTTTCCTATGTAAAAAATTTACTTGGTATAGACCGAATGAGACTAAACAGAATATTTGTGTCACATGAATGACTTCAAGTATGTTGACAATAAGCAATTCATACTAGAAAGGTCAATATCAAACCATTGTGCAGTGCTTGTTAAAAATTCACATATAGATTTGGGTCCAAAACCTTTTAGATCACTTGTATGGCAATCTAATAGAGATTTTAAAGGGGTCATAAAGGGGTTTTAGGACAAATATAACCTAAAACAAGATTTGAAAGATTCGCAACAAATAGGTGTTTGGGGAATATCAATATTAAAAGAAAAAGCATTATTTCTGAGATAGGAGAGCTATACAAAAGGGATGATAAGGGTAGACTGGATGAGGTAACTAAGACTAATAGAAAATAGTTTTGTGCAAACTTAAAAAAACTTGATTTTAATTTAGAAGCAATCCACAAACAGAAATCTAGAATTAATTGGTTGAAAGTTGGGGATATGAAAACTAAATATTTTTCTTAACACTCTTAGATGGAGAACAATGAAAAATATAATTAAGGGGATTAGAATCCAATATCAGTAGAGTGGGGAAGCAATAACACTTAAAGAGGAAGTCAAAACTCACTTCAAGAACAAATTATCCAAGAGTCTAGGACTGAAAATAAATTTAAATAATATCGCTTTCCCGAGTCTTAATGGTCATGACATTGTGTTGCTTACTAAAAGCTTCTCAAAAGAGGAATTCCAATAGGTAGTGTGGGACTGTGAGACTAGCAAAAGCCCATGGCTTGATGGCTTAAATTTCAGCTTTATAAAATTTGCTTGAGAAACCATAAAAGAGGATGTAATTAATGCGAAACATAACTTTTATAGTTGGGGTAAGTGACCTAAGGGAAGTAATGCATTGTTCATTACCCTAATACATAAGGGAGAAAACCCTCAAGACTTGAATTATTACACACATATATCTTTGGTGGGTTGTGTGTATAAGATAATATGGAAAATATTGTCTAATAGATTGAAAAAGGTAATTCAGAGGGTGAAACTGGAGTAGATCAACATACTCTAGACAAAATTTTAGTTTTGCTCAACTGCAGTCAGATGTTCATACATTTCATTTACCTAGGTGTACTAGTACAAATCATAGAAAAACTACTTTTGGAATGAAATGATACAAAACATAAAAAATGAGGCTAACTAAATGAAAAGGCAAAAATACCTAATCTTTGGAGGTAGAGTAACACTAGCAATGTTAGTTATCACAAGTGTACCCTTACTTTATATGTCTATGTTTAATGTCCCTTCAAAAGTTAGGAACAAACCACGAACATAGTAATAAGAAAATTACATGGGTTAAATGATGGAACATGTGTAAATCTAAATATGAGAGGGGAATTGGGAATAACATTGATACATTTAATCTAACTCTATTTGAAATATGGAAGTGGAGTTTGAGAACACAAAATGATGGATTTTGGAATTAAGTTTTTGACTCAAAATACAAATGTTGGAGAAGCCTGGATAGTAATAAAGAATATAATTTCAAGTCTTGGTGATGGAGAGATTTAATGAAAGTGTCTGAGAAAGGAAAAACCACAATTGGTTTAATAATAATATAGCTTGGTCTAGAGGAGATGGAAATTGAATCAAATTCTAGGAAGATAATTGGATTTGTGAGAGGTCAGTTACAGATAAGTATCCCCAGTTGTATGTAAATTCTTGTGTTAAAGAAAGTAGTTTAAGGAATATGACTCTTTGTTGTAGGAAAGGTAAGGAGTGAAACCTAGAATGGCTCAAAGAGTGGTTTAAGTGGGAGAGAGGCCAAGTGGATAATTTATGAATAAGTTGGGAGAATCCTTTCTCTAGGTAGGCAGAGAAGACACCTAGACCTAGAAGGATAGTGGAACCAATATCTATATTGTCAATTCGGCATATAATAGAGTTAGAAATAGTTTTGGTGGGGAAGAAGTTAAAATATTAGAAGAACTGTGGAGTAATAAGGCTATGTCAAGTGCTTTACATTTTGGTTGAAGATTACTCATTAATAGAATTGTCACACGAGATAATCTATCTAAGAGAGGATTTAGTGTTGTTAATCTTTTTTGTGTAATGTGCAGAAAGGAAAAGGAGTTAGTACAACATCTATTTTTTGAATGTAATGTAACATGAAAGATTTGGAAATTATGTGATAAGTGGGTTAGCATAAATTCAATACACCACAACTCTACTAGAGAACACTTATCTCGGTTTTCTATGCCAGGGATGACCAAGGAAGGAAACAAAATATGGAAAAGCATGTGTGTGACTATTGTTTGGTCAATTTGGACACATAGGAATAGCATTGTATACAGGTGTTTGGATAATGATGAGGTCTTAAATGTAGTTCAAATAAATGCCTGGATCTGGATTATAAATAAGATTCCAAAAGTGCAGCTTTCTTACTCAAATTGGTGACTTTGTGCATGATTGTGCATAAAATTCTCAATAAGTTGGAATTTTTATTGTGGTCAGATTCTCTATGTTGTTAGGGAGGTTTCTGAGAGAACCTTGTAAGCTTCTATGTCTAATAAATATCTTTGTTAGGATGGTGAGCACACAAGTTTTTTGAAGTAGTAAGAAGCATAATTCGGAGGATATCTCCTTTTTGCAGACATGTTACCTAAAGCAAACTGGTTATCGATGTGCAAGTCAAGATAAAATCTTTTGTAACCCCTTTCTACTATGTCATATATCTCTGTTTGATCCTTTACGCTTTGTGTTTCTATTGCACTTCTTTGTTGTGTTGTGTTGTATTACAGGGTTGAAGGTGGATGTCTAAAAAGTCTAACATCCAACAAGAGGGTTTGTGTTATCTTAACTTGAGTGACTTGTTACAAATTTTGAATATTGTTTAATTGATTCATCTCTTAATCCTAGTGTCATTGCGTATTTTGTTTTCAAATATGAATATGTTTCATTTCTACCTTTGCATATAGGGGACTAAGAGGTTTTTGTAAGATTTTTTCGTAACTAGTACAGTTTTAGGAAATAATTCCCTAAATAAAATCCTGTGTGCTTTATTTCTTCAATTAACACTGAAAATGGTTTATTATGAAAATTCGGCTCCATGAAATCGAATTTTCACCTTTGTTTCTTTTTCATGTAAAAAAGATATTCCAAAATTTAATTTTACGGAATCGAATTCAAGAAATGTTTTTTTTCTGATAATGAAAAAAAAAAAAAGCGAAAGAAAGTTGTTCGATGAATGATCAAATTTTGGTTTTAAAAAATATAATTTCAACTTTTAGTTTTCAGATTTTAAAAATCTTTCTTTGATCCGAATAAAAAATAAATGTCAGAATTCGATTTTCAAGAATAAATAACAAAATTGTTACATAAAAATCTCGTATTTAATAGCTACTGATGTACATGTATATGATGTATATGAGACATAAATTTTTTTAACTACCGGCAAAATATATTTTTGGATGGGGCTGATATCTATGTGTTGGTTCTGTTCCAACATGATTATAATATATTTTTTAGTTTTTAATTTAGGTTTGTATATAGGGTGAAACACTTTCAATATATATTTTTACCAATAATAAAAACAGTTTAACTAAATTATTAATTTTTTATTTATTTTCGTTCCACCAAATTTAAGCTTTTTCTCATCTGATTCACATTATATCTTGATTAATTGTTCAAGTTTAGTCTATAGAAAGAAAGAAAAAAAGAGAGATAAAACTTCACAAACAAATCAGCTATAAGGTTCACTTTAATGTGTACGTCATTAGTTATAACATCGTTGTAATCTAGATTAAAAGTTATCATTAATTTATTGTTCTTTATATAATATATGGAAACTAATGTTCTTCATATAATATATGGAAAATATGATTGTTTCAGCTATCATTTTTCATAATTACAGCTACTTACTTGAAAGAATATATAAATAAAAAATAGGTTAAGATGTAGCAGAAAATATAGATTAACCATATATTATTAAATTAAATACTATTTTATAAATTAAAAAATAATTAAATATAAACTAATGGTAAAAATAATATATATTATATTTATTAAATTAAATATTATTTTATAATTATAAAATTATTAGTATTTAAAATAATTTTGATTATTAATAAAAAATTTATAGATTAATTTTAAAATTCGTTAGCTATTAATTTTAGAGCTAAAATATTTTTAATTAATTAAATACTGATTTAAAAAATAATTTATAATTTTTTATTAATAATAAAAATTACTTTAAATATTAATAATTTTTTAATTTATAAAATAATATTTAATTTATTTAATATAATAATTAATTTTTATTTAATAACTTTTTTACAACAACATATTTTATAGTTAAATATAAATACCCAAAAAAAGAAAATCAGTTTTTTTCGAAAATGAAAGACGTGAGCTCAACAACATATGCAACTCTTTTTTTATATATATATTAGAAATGGAAGTTGAGAGGAGAAAATTATCCGTGCCAGCCTCGCATAGTTGACATTATCAAGTTTGGAATTAACAAATATATCTTGTCATTGAAGAAAAAAAAAAGAATCGATAATTGATTTTATAAAAAAAAGTTTTTTTACATTAAAGTTATATAGTAAATGAATTGGGAATTGAATTTCATGGGATTTTTAATTTTTATGTAATTTAAAAATTAAGATTTATTTTATTTTTTAAATTCAATATATTAAACATTAAAAAATGTAAGCTTTCAATGGAATGAAAACTAAAAAGAACTAGCAACTTAAAATAACAACATCTCAAACAAATAATTCATTATTCAGTTTCATATTTGTCATAAAGTAAATACTATGAATATAGGTGTTTTTATTACTTATTATATACTAAAGAAAAATAACAATTAATAACCTTTGGCATTGTTCGTTAACGTGAATAACAACAACAATGTTCATATTAATTAAAAACTAATTTGTTTTTAAACAGGTTAGGTGAACTTGGCTTATCACCCCTATTCTATAATTAAAAAACTAATTTAATATATGAAATGTAGTAAAGAAGTTAATCAATGAACATTTTAAATTCATGCAAACTTGATTGAAATGATGTTAAACTTTAGGATTACGCAAAAATGGATTTATATTTATTTTATGACAGCCAATACTTATCATAATTCAATGGTTTCTATAGTCATTGTTGTGATATGTCATTGAATAATTGATTTAGAGTTAAATATGTCTTTTTTTATTATTATGATATGAAATTGGTTATTTTTTCCTAATTTTAAAACATTCAGGTACTATAATATAAAAATAATTGGAATGAATTTTTTTTTATATGAAATTGATTTAATTTAAGATCTTATTTTATCATTGAAAGTAGTTATATTGAATATCAAAAGTAATTAAAACAACAACAATAACAAATCTTAAAAAAAAAAACTAAATTTTTTTTGGAGAAAGTAACAACTATTTTACTTACAAAATTGTTTATTTCAATTATTTTCAAAAAGTATTTGAATGATAGAAAAAACAAAAACCAATTTTATAGTATATAGTAGGAGAAAAAGAACATATTTAATTATTGATTTAATTTTTGGATATAGTAAAAAACTCAATAATAATAGAAAAGAAGTTGAAAGAGAAGTTCCTCTCCAAGGTCTTAGATGAGTGCAGTGACACTGAAGTGTTGATTTGGGAACATGCAAAGCCATGTGATATAGTTCGTAGCTTGAAAGCATGTTTTCTTCTGTTAGGAACACATGCACTTTCTGCTTACTTAATCCATGTTAAACATCACATGTTTGGACCTAGGTTATCACAATTCACAAAATATTTAATATTTAGTCTAATTGTTTTCTTCAAATTGTGTACATCAATTAAATTATTTTTCTCATCTCAATATTGCAATACAATTATAAATAGTATTATATGAAAATGATAAAACAGAACGATGATTATTTAAATTTATATTTAACTGTATTAAATTTACTAATTATAAAAGATTCTCTTGTTGTACCGAACTTTTGTACTTGGATTCCCTAATGACTAAATGAACCAAAAGTTTATTATAACTACATGTTATTATATGAAAGGAGCGCAGTTTTCTCAAGTTGAAAAAAAGGGATATTTCTAGCAAATAAGTTTATATTTTTAATGGGTGATCATTGTTATTGCAGTAAGAGAAGACATGTTTCTAAGAGACTCTTCAACCCTCAATTTATTGATAAAAATTATAAATATATCGATACATTATAAGAAATATGTAAATTAACCTCGACCAAAACAAACGAGATGAAAAAGACACTTAAATGTGATCAAATTCTTGAAATTTAAAGTGGATGCAAATAGGAATGATAATACGAGTTAGTTCAATCTTAAAATGGATGCAAATAGGAATATAATACGAATTAGTTCAATCTGTGTTTAGTTTGCAAAACATAAATTAAATTGGTTTTTTCGCATAAGAAATGCAGACTTATTTCACTGTTTTGTCTCACATAAAAGGTAGTTCGTTAGCTTGCGAACCAACCCACATACAAAAAATGAAACGTGTAAGAAAAAAATGACAAAAACAAGATATAATATCAATGTTGCGTCGGCCAAGCCAACACTAATATTCTAACAAATATAGTAGAATTTGTAAATCTCTTATAACTAATTAAATAACCTTAAACAATTAAATTAAAACCTAATTCAATTAAATTTTGTCTTAAATAATTATTTATTGAATTATGTAAATAAATAAATATATATATATATATATATATTTCTATACCATTATTACAACCTCCACATATTGTATCATTATCAAAATCTTATTTTTTCTTTGTTCTTACTTTAAATTCCCAAATTCTAGTGATTAGTAAAAGTTAATTATATTTAATCTTAAAAAAATTCTCAACAATTTCTTTAATAATCACTTTTCAAACCTTTAATAATTTTTGGTTCATCTTATTTTTAATTTCCGGTTTCTTTTAACTTTAGTTAATTTTAATAAATTCTTAATTCATGATAAAATTTGCACGTAAATATTTACTACACAATGCATTACTATCATCCACAACTTATGTAATTTTTTTTATTATATAAAAATAAGATAACTACAAATATATTTTTCCTACAACTAATTAATATCCTACATAAATTCACTATCAACACATTAATCTGCTTAATAATTAAATTATTTTAATTAACATAATCATTAATAAAAAATTAAATGTTATCTCCTAATAATTAATTATTGAATATTTTTCATTCAATCAATGATAATCATAATATATATGCATACATATTTCAGTTATTAAAATTGTAGTTTATTATTATGTTGTGATACATCTTTGTCTATTATGATTGTAAGAAAATATATAAGTTTTTCAAGTTCAAAGTTCAGAATCTATAGATAATGTGCGAATGAAATGAAAGAATTTTCAATATTCTACAAATACTCATAAGATTATTTTGAAATGATGGTATTTTATTTCATTCGAGTTGGATTGCATTGATATAATATAGAGTTGGATTGCATTGATATAATATAATAGTTATTTATTTTTAAATGATTTTGGATTAATAATCCATCATTTATTTTATAACGCTTCTTATTACTTTTTAGATAACTTTAGATTATTGAAACTATTTGAGGTGGAAAAGTTCCCATTTGAAGATTTTATACTAACTTTATATTAATCTAATTAAATTTTAAATTATTGACGGCAGAGATAGGGATAATAAAGTACTTTTGTTAACTCTTAAATAATAGACCTCTGAAAGAGTTTTTTATTATTCTAATATTGTTTCCTAAACTTATGTACATTGCTTTATATGGGAAAAGAAATAATAAACAAAAGTTAGTGGTTTTATAAAGCTAGAAGTTGTTTAAAGAAAACATACGTGGCTAGTAATTTAAATATTCAAAGAGTCTCTTTGATCTTGTAATTAAACTTTTTTGGTTGCGTGAATGAAAGATTATCTTATGTGGGCTATAATAAGGTTAACTATTATTTCATTAACCAGTTGAAAGCATTATCATTGCCCAGTATATAATACAATACAAATTTGAGCTGGAGCAAACATGTCTGGCATAATGCAAGCACGTCAATTCTCCAATTTAAGAATATAAAAAAGTAAGCAATGGAAAAAATGGCACCTTTTGGTGCTATTGGTAGCTTCTGACTAATTGCCATGAAAAGTTTAATATAAAACCCAAAAGTCAATCACTTGAAGAAACCTTGCAACTAGTTAGCACTAAGATTAAGATCCCATGAAAAACAAAATGATATGATAATAAAATAATAAAAGAAAGTGAATCTTGGTTGGAAAAAGATTGTTAGCAATGAAAGAATAAAGAAATGGAAGTGAGGAGGTTTCCTTGCAGAGTAGAAGTGAGAATGGTGAGAGAAAAGCATGCAAAGAAAAAGAAGTTTGTGTCGTAGGTATTTTGGTTTGATTTCACTGTTGGTTATGGGACATTTTTGGTTGGACCGGACATACAAGTGGGTGGTTCAACCAACGTGCTTATCTATTATTAGGAAGCTTCACACAAAACATTTATATACAGATATGGGATATTTCTGATGCCATTTTTGCCAATTTCATCTTTCTCTCTAACACCCTTTTCTCTTGCTTCAAAATTAATCAAAACCATCACCACCTTGAACTCCTACGCCCGTGTCATTATTCATTTCACAGAATCATAATCAATTTGGCAACCCCTTTGTCATTGATGTCATCAGGCAAAGAAGGCAAGGATGAATCATCAGCATGGATTCTTGAGAGCATTGAAATTCAGACCGTGCAAGGGAGGTCTGGTGGGATTAATGAACCATCCGCTGATGCAAGCTCGGTTCTAAAAGGTCCCAATGAAACTTCTGTGAACAATGTGAGGAGCAGGAATGTCAATCAGGGGAATGGGGGGGTGAAGATGATGAGGATTGAATCAGGAGCAGCCAGAGGGATTAAAGGTTTACGCTTTCTTGATAGAACGGTCACTGGGAAGGAAGCAGATGCATGGAGGTCCATTGAGAAGCGTTTTACTCAACATGCAGTTGAAGGAAAACTCCCAAAAGACAAATTTGGAACCTGCATGGGTACATTTACCTCATCTGTTTTATTGGGTTTGCAATAGAACAAAACATTAATGCAGTTCCATAAGTTTTTTGGCGCCATTTTCCGGTCAGAAATAGAGTTTTCCTTAGTAATTTGTGTAATAAAGTTTGCATGCCTTTATTGGAAGAGACAACACCACAATATCCATGAAACAGTATCCAAGTTTTGGCCTTTGTTATGTTTTTAGCTGTCATAATTATTGGCTAGTTTGCATGATGAAAATTAAATTGTGTTGCATAGGCATGGGAGCAGAATCAAAGGATTTTGCCGGGGAGCTGTACGAGGCTTTGGCTAGGAGGAGGAACGTGTGTACATCAAATGGGATAACTTTGGCTGATGCTAAAGTATTCTGGGAGGACATGACTAACAAAGATCTTGAATCAAGGCTTCAAGTGTTCTTTGACATGTAAAGAGCACACAAACACTCTTATCTGTATTCCTTTGTATGTTGCATTCTGATTGAGTGGATTGTCATAAATGAATTCAGTTATTTTCAGGTGTGACAAGAATGGGGATGGTAGGCTATCAGAAGACGAGGTTAAGGAGGTAAGCACTAAAGACCACTCATTCTTGTCATTAATTTTTTTTCACTCTCTTCCACCACACTATGGAAACACAGTTCTAAATGTCCTTGTTTAAAAGGTTATAGTATTGAGTGCCTCTGCAAATAGGCTAGGAAATCTCAAAAGTCATGCTGATGGGTATGCAGCTTTGATAATGGAAGAGCTTGACCCTGATCATAATGGATATATAGAGGTTAGAAATGAACAAGTTCATACTGCTTTCTTATTTTCTTGAGTTTTGCATAAACCTTCATCTTTTGTATTCTTATTTTTCTTTTTAAACAGATGTGGCAGCTAGAAACTCTGCTGAAGGAAATGGTTAGTTCTGAAGAAGGCCCAAAAAAAGTTAATACTAAGGCCATGACTTTGAGTAGAGCTATGATACCGAGCAAGTATAGAACCCCCATGAGCAAATACATATCTAAAGCCACAGAATTTGCCTTAGATAAATGGAAAAAAATATGGGTTGTGGCACTATGGTTGGTCATCAACTTGGTGCTTTATATTTGGAAGTTCAAGAAATACAGGGAAATGGGTGCCTATGAAGTCATGGGTTATTGTGTGTGCTTTGCAAAGGGAGCCGCTGAGACTCTCAAGCTCAACATGGCTCTTATTGTCCTAACCATGTGCAGAAGAACACTTACGAAAATAAGAGAATCGTTTCTAAGTCGAATCATCCCTTTTGATGACAATATAAACTTTCACAAGACCATTGCAGTAGCTGTGGTTATAGGTACTTTTATTCATGTAATGGTGCATATCACTTGTGATTTTCCAAGATTAGTATCATGCCCAAAAGAGAAGTTCCTGACAATACTTGGGGATGGTTTTAACTATGAGCAGCCTGATTACTTCACCCTTGTTAAAAGCACTCCAGGTGTGACTGGAATTTTAATGGTCTTACTCATGGCCTTTTCCTTCACTCTAGCCACACATTATTTCAGAAAAAATGTTGTCAAATTACCTTCGGCTTTGCATCGATTGGCTGGTTTCAATTCCTTTTGGTACGCGCATCATTTGCTTATTGTGGTTTACATACTCCTCATCATACATGGCTACTATCTATTTCTCACCAAGGAATGGCAAAAGAAGACGGTATGATTAGTTCTAACATTTTTCATTGCTCTAACTACCAACAAACTACACCTTTTTCATTTCAGCTTTCCAGAAGTCTTCTCTCAAATGCAGTTTCAACACATTTTCTCTTTTAAACTTATATAAATTGTGGTTTATTTAGTGCTCATAACATATATCATTCAACACTATCCACTCCTCATTTGTTGATGTAGATACTTGGTATTCTGACCCGATAGCTCATACTGCATGTCCAATTTTACATAATTGAATTTTGATAGGCCACAATCTGAAACTGTTTATAAATCAGTTGACAATATCTTTGATTAATGCAGACTTGGATGTACCTTGTAATTCCCCTAGCACTCTATGCTTCTGAGAGAATTCACCCTTTTTTTAGAGGTAAAGATCACCGAGTAAACATCATTAAGGTATGTGTGTCAACAACTTCTCCATTGTTCTTCGTGCTGAAGCATGAAAATGATTTTATCACTTCGAAATTTCAGGCAATAATATACACAGGAAATGTCCTAGCACTATACATGAGCAAACCCCAAGGATTCAAGTATAAAAGTGGAATGTACCTTTTTCTCAAGTGTCCAGATATATCCAGTTTTGAATGGTGATAACCGATATTATTGTCTAACAGTGATCATACAAAACATTTTTCTGCAAAAAATTACTCAGATTGACTCTTGTTACAGGCATCCTTTCTCCATCACTTCAGCACCTGATGATGAATACTTGAGCGTCCATGTACGAACCTTGGGAGATTGGACTACAGAGCTTAAGAACACATTTACACAGGTGATTTTAGTCTGAACTGTGAACTCAAACCTATGTATTTAATTAGTCAAAGGGTCACAGAAATGCAATAATTATTGAACATCTAGTTTTACTAATACTTAGAAATGCAATAATTATTGAACATCTAGTTTTACTAATACTTAGAAATGCAGGCTTGTGAGCCTCACAGTACACAGACAAGAAGGGGAAGCCTTATGAGGATGGAAACTAGAGCAGCAAGTTCAAGCTTTTCTGAAAAACAAAAGTGAATAACAACTCTTTGTTCTTAACTTTCAAAAATGATCTATAAATGTTGATATTATCTGCTCTTTTCAGCTTTAGATACCCAAAGATCCTCATCAAAGGACCATACGGAGCCCCAGCACAAAGCTATAAGAACTATGATGTCCTCTTGCTCATAGGTCTCGGAATTGGTGCCACACCAATGATCAGTATTCTAAAAGATTTGTTGAACCAAATGAAGTTAGGAAGCCCTATAGAAGTGAGTGACAAGGTTACATACACTTCTTTGGTTGACTTGGCAGCATATATTTGAATTTAATAGGCATGCATTTTTGTTGTTTGTATTTCATACATTAGTTGCAATTCAAGGGGTTAACATAGCAGGGAACCTATATGCAGGACCAAAACCCAATCCACGGAAATCACTCAGATGAACTTAAGAAAATTCCTGAAAGAGCATATTTTTATTGGGTAACAAGAGAGCAGGCATCATTTGAATGGTTTAAAGGTGTCATGGATGATATTGCAGATTATGACCGCGATGTGAGATTGAGGACTAAACTCAACTATTTCCTGCTTTTGTTCCCTGCATGTACATATATATTTCACTGCTAGTAACCTTTTAGCCTGTTTAAATGATGCAGCATATTATAGAAATGCACAACTATTTGACTAGTGTTTATGAGGAAGGTGATGCAAGGTCCGCACTTATTGCAATGATTCAGAAGTTGCAACATGCTAAGAATGGAGTTGATGTAGTTTCAGAAAGCCGGGTACTGATTTACCACTCATTTAGAGTAAAGACAAAACTTAGATACATTATTACAGTAGGAGTTGTTCTGTATTCTAATTAGAATTGAAGTTTTATCTCAGAAGTTTTACATATTATTAAATGTCATCGTATATTATTCTAAATGTCATTGGAGAGCAACATTTACAACACCTATAGAATTGTATCCAAGTTTTATTATCAGTGTAAAAGCATTGCACCATTCAACCAAATCTTAAGCTTTTATGATGTTACCATTCTGTCAGATAAGAACACATTTTGCAAGACCAAACTGGAAAAAAGTCTTCTCAAAACTAGCAAACTCGCATCAAAGTTCTCGGATAGGTAACAAAATTGTGATGCTTTTTGTGAAATTCTACACAAAAATCAATGAAAGAAATGAAAAAAGTATCTGCTGTTTTCTTGATGCAGGTGTATTCTACTGTGGAAGTCCTACTCTTACAAAGGTATTGAAGAGCCTTTGTCAAGAGTTCAGCCTAAACTCATCTACCCGCTTTCAGTTTCACAAGGAGAACTTCTAAAGGAAAATTTCACACAGCATCAATACTGAAGTAGGCACTTGGATTTATCAAACAATAGAAGATTATACAGACTCTAGAGTGAATTTGGATTCAAACTTTTGTAAGTTTCTTGTATGTATTTAGATGTAAAAGTTGTGTTGATTTTGCTTAGTTGTTTATAGTGTTTGTATATTTTTTTCAACCTTTATACATCCTTTCTGAGTCTCTTCTAAATTTTTCATTGCTCTTTGATGTTCATATACCAGAGAACTTTTGGTAAATAAAACACGAAATCTATAAATGAAAAACGGATAAAGGAATGCTAAAGAACTAGTTCTAGTTCATTCAAGGCTAGCCCAGAATTAATGATTATCAATTCCATTCTTTCCTATTTACTTCCAAAAGAAAGAACAAAAATTACTGGTAGAGAATTTCACGATAAAAGATCATATTATATACTGTGAAACATTCTCCAAACCTTAAAACTAATTTACGTAAAAGTTAAAAAACAATTTCTGTCATATTCAAACGAGTAACTATAGCATCAAATTTCTCATAATTTTTTTGACTATTTATTTATGGGAGTTTTATTAAATCTGCCATGGGATATAGCCAAACCTCTCAAGAATCAATTCCTTCTGCTCATTTCAATGCAATTGAGAACAATTGGTATTTTCATACTGATACAGTCACCAGTTCGCGTTCTCTCCGTAAAACCTCGAAAAATCGATTCGAGCAAACACTCTTTCTGCAAGGTTTCTTTCATCGACATCCCCAAAGTTCTATATAAAGATTCCCTAATAGTGTGGAGTTAGTATGAGTCGTTCTTCCAAATCTTTCATTGATGCAACGTTATAGAAATAGTATTGCACTCGAATAACCAAATCAGAAACAAGGAACCCAGAGAGAAGAAAGGTTCTAAAAAGCATGTTAAATAAACACTCCAAATATTTCCTGCACTGTACAGTAGACTATTATAAACCCATTAAAGGTCTTAATAATCTTATTATAAACTTAACCATATATATAAGATGTATATATTGGATGAGATATTTCAATTCAGTAGACTATCTCATTATCTAAAAACTATTTTGATGATATATTTCATAATAGATATATTGGATTATAATAAGAGAATTGCATATTATTTGTTATTACAGTTTTACATAAAAAAAAAAAAAAAAGTACATGTGTGCAAAAGTACAATGTCTTTTTATCCTGAACTTAAAAAAGTTCTTTGCTACATATATATTCCAATTATTTCCTGAAAAATAGGTGAATATGTGGATTGTAAAAGAGTTTGAAAAATTTAACACGTTGATCTTATTCTGTTTTAAATTTTGATATTTGTTTGGTATGTATTTAGAATTTAGAATTTATGTCTTATTAAAAAATAAGGTAAAAAAAGTAAGATATATATTATAAAAATAAAATTACATTAAAAATAATTGAATAAAATAAATGTGTATTGTTTTTGGAATAATTTTAGACGAAACACTACCTTGAAATACTAATACTAGATTAGATTTTTATTTTCAAAAGACTTGGAAAATAACTGGGAGTGTGAGCATCTTCAGACCTCATTTCAAACATACAATTATGACTTCTACTCAAAAATTTAATCCTTAATCCACAAATTTTCCAATCAATATGTACATCGTGGTCATGGTACAACAAAATCATTAATAATGCAATAAGAACCACTGAAAATTTCACTAATACCAAAATTAATTAAAGGGAGTGAGGTTTAGGAATACCTCATCCACTGGAATATATATATAAACAATACATGATATTAAAATGCACTTAGTTTTTTATACTCCAACAACACAGTTTTTTTTTGTTCAAATATCAATAGAGTCAGATATCTTAAATAATGTAATGAATTGGGGTTTAGCAGGTCAAATAAAAGACACAGCTTGCAATCTTTTATATTCATGATTTTGTCTTCTTCTCTTTTATTTTATATTTTTAACTATAAGGTGTTAGGATGCTTTTGTTTTACCTCAAGTACATAGACAAGAAAACAAATTGTAGTACATAGACAAGAAAACAAAATTAGATAGGTACCCAGTTGTACCAAGAACTTACTAAAATTTGATTTACTTTTAGTGTAGAACTATTGTTATACCTCAATCAATCAGAAGGATACATCTATTATAAATAGACAGTTAATTGATTATTATTTTATAGTGAATAATAAAATACACTATAATTTAATAATTTTAGAACATAAATTAGTATGATTTTTTTCTAAAATTTATTAATAATGAATAAAAACTATAGCATCTCAAAGGTGGTAACTCTTGGTATTCTTCTTAGAAAAAAATAATATTTAATTAATTTGTCAAAAATATTTAATGTACTAAAGAAGGTTTATAGGAGTTTGAATTTAATAAATTAGATCTAAGGCATCTTACTAAGGATCAATTCAAATTAAAACTTTAGAGTATTTTCATAGGGTAATGTATGGTATAATGTCATATATATAAACCATGAATATACAATATCATATTATATATATATATATATATATCCTAAGGTACAAAAGTACATAGCTTTACGTAGGTGTTCTAAAGTGTAACAGGGTACAACAATCTTTTGACCTCAAAACTGCTGCAGGGAATATACAGTGTATTTGAGAAAGATGATATAATTGAATCTCTTTTGATTATGAAGAATCTTTCTAATCAATTCAACAGATGATAAAAATGTTTTTAATTAGAAATAACTGTAAAGTAGATAACTAATACTGTCATCCTAACAATACAATGCACACTTTTGTATATAATTCTATACTTTATGAACAAGATCATTTATTTCATTGTATTTACTATATAGTAATAAAAAGATCATGGTTTCTTGTTTATTTTATATTTACCAAAGTTAACTGAGTTTTATTTAAATTTATAAAATTGATTTTATCAAAAAAAAGTTGACTATAACTCAATTAAACATGCCCAATAAATACCCTAGATTATAGGGATCATGATCATGTGTAGTAAAAGAATGTAGAGATGAGAGATGTGACAATGATGAAAATGTGGTAGTAGCTAATGATAAACAATGTCAATTTATCAATTGTTAGTAAGAATAGAGACATGTTACTTATCATTATCATGGTTGGTAAAGACAAGGAGATATCACAAGAAAAAATATAATATGAAGAATATGGTTTGATAATATTTTTCATACATAATTAATTGAGAAATCTTTATAATAATATAATAATTAAACCAATTAATAACATTTTGATAAATAATAAAGTAAATGGCTATATAAATAAAATTGTTGTGAACACTATAATAATATAATAACACAGAGAGACAGAATGACCTATGGTACTTGATTATCATTAATAGTATAATACTTAGTAGCATATGGCCAGTGAGAGATATATAAGAGTATAAAAAAATGAGCTATACATAAAAGAGATAAAAGAAAAAAGAAAGAATAAAATAAATATGAAAATATTATATAAGTAAACTAACATCAATATCATATGTATCATCAAAACTTTGAAGTAATAAAAAAAGGTACCATATGTAAGAGGGATGATAAAAAACAATGTATACAATGAGACAAAGAAATAAAAGATACCAATATATAAACTTGTATAAAAACTATTATAATTTAAAGAAAAGAATTAGTAACATTCTTCATTTATAACAGATATAACTCTTCTCGTTCTGCATAACAAGAAAAATTGTGAATTTCAAGGTTCCGAGTTTTCAAAAAAGTCTTATCCAAACTCGCATGTGCAACCTATCAGTTTCCCTCTGCATGTTAAGGTCTTCCACATTGGTGATGCCACGTTAACACGAATTATTAGCATCATCTTAACGATGGACAGTGTGTATCTACTCTTTCTATGCTGTAAATGTGGTGTGTTCAATGCTAAAAAATGTCAGTTACCTTTTCACTCTCTCAAAAGGTTACAATTTTAACATAAAGCTGATTTACCACATGTCCATGATCTCTTATTTGCATACACAATGAGAAACTCGAGAATGATGAATGAAGAACACCGGTACACATTAAATAGACTTAATAGAGATAACAGGTTGGGACCATGTAATATCAATACAAACATGCACAAATTTCTTGTTTGAAATTTTCCATGAGAATTCAACATAATAGGCCAGAATATATTTATCGGATCGATGACGAACTAATGACAAAACAAACAACAATAACTCTAAGATGGTTGAAAAAACATTTAGAAATAAATGACATAGGCTTCATTGCAAAGTCTTCTGGGATAAAACAATAAGTCTTGGTATCATCATACTAGGATATACCATATACCCACAGGATTTGTACCAGAATGAAAGTATTGAAACTTGATCATATGCTTCTTTCACATGGTGCAACAAGCAAAGATCTTACGTACAAGACTAGGTAACTAGGTACTGCTCTGGTAATTGGTACATTCCAGAATGATTCATTTCCTAAGAATATTAAGCACACTGTGTGTATGGAGATTAATTCTCTTAAGAAATAGTTATTAACATGAAATGTCTTACACATGCAGTAATGGAACAATAAAATTAGAGCTACTTGGGTGGAGTGGTGCAGTCTTCATTGGTTCTGGTGGTTGTGAGTGGAAAGAGATCAAGGGTCTTGAGAGGTCGAGAAGTGCAACATGATGAAGATTCTTGGTTGTTAACATCCACTGGTGTACTCCAACCATTGTTGTAGAAGGTCACCTCTTCCTTCTCCGCCAGATTACTTTGCAGGTTGTGCACATTCCATGCGCAATTCAATGCCTGTTCAGATGTGTTTGAAGATCCTCCCTGAACATATATCAAATGAAGAAAATAGATAACAAATTTGGTTTAATTAATATTTTCCCTCACTTCAATTATAGCTCAAACTTAGATCATGTCCTTTTTGAGGATGAATCCTATACTTCTTCCCCTAAAAACCCATCTCAATGCATGTCTGTCATTTTGTGCATTTACATCACTGATTTTAATTGCAGACATATAGGTTCCTTAAATAAACATCAGAACTTCAATGAATTAGTTTCTGTAGCTATCGGTCAGAAATGCCTCGAGTTCATCAAAAACAGCTACATCACTTATTTTAGTCCTCACTTATTTTAGTCCTCACTTTCTAGGAGGGTGCTAAGCCAGCAACTCCCATGCATGATGCATCGGAGAGAGTTGTTATAGACATTACAGAGAAATATGAAAGAAATTAACAGTAATACATTATAGTGAGGCTTTGAGCATGCATGGTGGGAAAGGGAAGATTACCTGATAAAGAAAGGTAGGTGGGTTATAAAAGGGAAAATCCGGGGTTGAAGAACAAGGAGTATAGCCAAAGGTGCCAACATAATGGTTAGGGATATCAGGATTGAGTTGGCAATGATGGACTTGGAGTTGTTGTTGCTGTAGCTGCAGTTGCTTGCTGAGTTTCCTTCTGAGCTTCTGTCTATCCCTAGCCTTGTGATTCTGAAACCAGTAGAACACATTCTTTCCTTCTATCCTGCCATAGAAAGAAAGGTGTGTCGTTATTTGCTGAATTTGAGAGGCACTAGGAGTTCTAATGCCACTCCTGTAGAGTTCCTCTAAGATCATGAGTTGTTCTGTGGTAGGGCTCCATCTTGAAGAACCTGCTGGGGACATCTTTTCTTTCTCTCTTTGATGAGTTTCTTGAGACAGGAGAGGGATGTATAAATAGAGGGACAGAGAGAAAGATACAGTAAAGAGGAGAGAAAGAGACAAAAAGGAAAGAGGTTGAACAGGTATAAAAGGGTGTGGTGAATTAGATGGGTAAAAAGTACTATAGTCTCATGCTGATGTTCCTTTTAGAGGAGCATTCAAGTGAGGCTTCAACCCATGCAGAGAGAGAGTGTGTGTGAAAAGAGATGAGTGAATGAAGAGAGAACTACTGATTGTGGGTGTGTGAGTCATCATGACCTTATTATTAACATTTTTTAACAGAATGAACCAGATTCTTCCCAAGTAAGGCTAATTCAGTACTATATACTACACACTCTTCAACTTTGGACAAATTGCCCTTTCTATCCCCTTATAATTAAGCACCTCTAATTCTGGTGCCAAATCTTATGTCTCCCTCCTTTAACACTGTTGCTGTAGCCTGTTATTACTGTGCAAAAACAAATTTAACTGTCTTTGGAAAAAGCAAAATAAACACACAATATTATTATACCCCTCAACTTTTATCTCTCTCATCTCCCATCACATGCGTATTTCCATCAATTCAATTCTAGGATTCTGTGAAAATATCAATTTATTCATTTCTAAAATGTTAGACCAAATAATTTTTCTTACAGCAAGAATTAAAGTATCTAGAATAATTACATCCATGGTTTATTAAGGCTAGCAGTACACTGTTTTTCACTATCATTAATTATAATTGACTAAATCACACACGTTTCAACTCTCATTAGTAATTTTGAATATCTTAATACATCACATCCATATCTTTTAACATTTTTATTATGGCTGAATATTCAGCAATTGGATGGCCCAAACAGCTATGTTTGATATCAAGACTAAAATGTAAAGCAGAGGAAGTCTCTTGTTTGGTTTTGAATTAATTTTGATTGTAAACAAAAGCTGGTTTTACCATGAAACTCTATTTAAAACAGAAGTAGAAAGAGGTGGTTCTGGAACCATTCTTATTCAAAGTTAGACAGACCAGACACATAAGATTCTCTCAATATAAAACATAGTTGTGTTTCATAGTTAAAACAAGAGTTTGTGATTATGTTAGAATAATGTAACATTGGTTTGTTGATAGTGTGGTTTGAAATGTATCCTTAAGTATATAGATAGATATAGATATATATATATTTATGATATGAAGACAGTGTTAGAGACAGGGGTAGCAAAGGTGAGACTTGGCAAAATGGCAAGTCACTGAAGTGGGGTCTCCTATTGTGTGCATATGCATGCTTCGTCCTTAGTGCTGACATTTTGAAAACGCAAGCATGCAACAGTTATGACTCCATAAATGCATGTTTCAGAGTGTCCAATGCCTTGTCCCATTTTGGCTTCAGAAGGTGACTTGTCATCTCTGTCAACATTCCTCTCCATCTCCACCGTCCATTTTCCATTCCCTCTCGTCACCATTCTCTCTCCGCACCATCCTCTCACTCAAGTCAACCACAAATCTCAAACAACAATATCATCATCATCATCAGCATCATCCTCTTCCTCTTCTTCTTCTTCTTTCACCATGATAGATACTCACCATAATGCCCTTGTTACGTAATTCGTTACTTGTGCTACAGAGTTCTTCTGTACTATTGTGTTGTGAAATGTCAATGCTTTCTAATTTATTACTATTCCATCTTGGCTCAACTTACACAGTCTTATGGCTTTAAATCAACATGATGAATCAATTTGTGGGCCATTAAATCTTTCATGAATTTTGAAAATGATTGATCAGGCAAAAGTCTGTACTTGTCCGTTTCTGATTTTCTTAGTTTGTTTGGTTATCAGATTGGAAACCTTTTCTCAATCCATACTTTTTTACCTTTACATGCATCTTCTTCCTATATTCTTTTCCTTTCTTCTTATACAATCTGCCTTCTAATCATTTTTTTTTTCATTTTCTTAGAGATGAATTATGTTTTACTATTTATAAATGGAGTTTTCATACATTAACCACCCATTATCTCATACAACCACTTTAGAGTTTAGAATTACTTTTGTATTAACTTAATACATTCATACCCACAATCACTTCATAACTATAATTTTTTAATTCAAAAATATTGTGATTTTTTTTTCTCCGTTCACAGTCTATTTACATGCATTTTTATTATTAAAAAATTATCTCTCACTAACTAACTATGAAGTGATGTACAATTCTATATTATTTTTCACTACCATTACTTTATTATTTCTTATTTAGTGATGAAATCACTAAAAAAAGACAGAATATATTTATGTGACACTACTAAAAATACAAGAATATTTATTTATTTATTAATTTTAAATTTTAATATGTATTATTAAAGTTGGTTTGTTATTAAAAAATCATCTCCCACTAAGTGTGAAGATGTACAATTGTCAAGATATAATCTTTCATTACAATTACTTCATTACTTTTTATTTTAGTTTAATATTTTATTATTAAGAGATAGTTGCTATGTGGTTGTATAAAAATGAATCGTTTTCAAATATTATTTTGGTTACAAATGTTGTTGATTTAAGTTTTACCTTATATTTAGATTTAGAATCTTTAGAAAAAAAAATTAAATATCAATTTAAAAAAATAAAAGTTATAGAAATTTATAAGAATAATACTTAAAAATTTAAAAAAACAATAATTTAAAATTTTCATACTTTTTTCTTTTTAAATTTGTGTTTTTCTTTAGAGTCTCTTTACTCACTTTAGTAGAGATATTGTCGATTTAACTTTAATTTGAAGTTGTCAGTTTAGTGTTTTTTTATTAGCAATAAGTTGTTAGTTTGATTAAAATTGAGACAACATTCATTCGATTATTTTTTAAATTAATGTTGAAAAACATATCTTTCAACTTACTTTATTGTATTTATCTAAGTCGTCATCATAAAAGAAAAAAATCAATATAATACCATGTTGTTTGTCAATAGACATTAGTCAAGATTTTTTTATCAACATCAATATTGTTTCTCTACTAATGTTAAAAATACTTTTTTCTTCATTAACATCAACTTATATTATTTTCCATTAAAGTAACATGATTGTTTTTTACTAATATTAATAAGAATTTTCTCAATTATCATTTCTCAAGTTATCTTTGTCACTTGCAACCTTTTATCGACATAAATGACACTATTTTCTAACTAATGTATGTTAAAGTTTATATAAATCATTTTCTACATAACATTGTTGAAATTATACATAAAGTTATTTCTCAATTTCTTAAAAAAAATTCAATCAATGTTGAAAGAACTACTCTTTTTTTAAAATCAACTCAATTTTTTTTATCAATGTTTAGATGGTTGAAGTAATATTTTTATATTTTTATCAGATGTTTATTGAAATGCTTTATTCTAAAATAAAATAAAATTCAATAGATTTAAATTTCTTTATCCATTCAAATCAAATATTTAAAAAATTAAATAATATGAAATGAAAGGGATTCAAAGAAAGGTTTTGAACTTCCTCAAATATAGTAAAATTTTCTAACAATGTTAGTGATTTTGTTGTTTTTCATGTCCATCATTGTATTTGACATTTTTTTTTATCTTTTGATCAATTACTAATGTAAAAACTATCGAAGTTCCTTTTCATGTTCATCAGTATTTAGCATTGATTGTGTTTTTAGATCTTGAGATCAATGTCTGAATAAGTAAAAACTATGTAAGGATTCTTATGGGGTACTTAAAAATAATAAGTAAATATAAATTATATAAACTTAAATCTATGTAAGTAAAAATACAAAGATTATTTTTTTTTCTGCATAAAAATACAAGGCTCTAAAATCAAATATATATAGAGACGAATAACCAAAATTCAAATGAATAAGAATATATGACTTCTAAATATTATTTTTAGTTTAACTTTGGCATTTTTTATGTGTAATTTTTAAATTTGTCATTTAATTTTATAGCAATACTATATTTAATATATTTATTTTTGTTAGTAATTGTACAAAATGACAAATTTTATCAATATGTGTTTACAAGAAAATGGTTAAAAAAATGTTTTCTAAAGAGTTATATTGACCAAGAATGATAATTTTAGTTTTATTCTTAGCAACAGTGCAGACGGATATGAACTACAGTTGAAGTGTCCAGTTCCTATTAATTTTTTTATTTTTATTTGGGGAGCAATTTTCCAGTTACTGTAGTTCCCATAGTTTGTTTTTGAAATATCAAGTGTGCTAAATAAATTGAAACACTACAATTTGTATAAAAAAATGAATTACAGTTTAGCACAAAATAGTTTATATAATTTGTATAAAATGTATTAAATTGAAACACTACAATCGTACAAAATAGTTTATATAAAAAATTAAGGAGAAATTTATAAAATAATAAAACTAATAAATTCATAATTTGTATATTTTTTGATCTAGCCAGTTAACTTAGCGCAAGAGCGTTGCCTCGTCACGGTCTTCCTCACCAGCTTGACACCACGTGCCCTCTAAGTCCACACCACAGATAGCCTCTCTGAGAACCTGAAAAACACACGGTGGCGCCTTTGCGGCCGGTGGCGCTCCGACGCTCAAGTCAGTGACAAGAACACCCAAAAAACTGAGAGAAAATATGCTCTGTAGGACTGTACTGAAAAGCACACAACCCTAGCAGAATGAGTCGTAATGAAAACGTACCTCTGCAAATTCTGTTAAGGTTACCTTTATGGCTAGGTTTTTTCTCTCTCCAAGTCGTTATGCTTTTGGACGCGTGGCTCGCATCCAGCCCTGCACGTGTCGCCATCTGAGCTGGGATGGCAGGTAGCACCCAGCCCTACACGTGTCATCATCTGAGCTAGGATAACTCGAGCGTCACTTCTTTATTTCTCCCAGCCCTACACGTGTCATCACCTGGGTTGGAGTAACTAAGAGCATCAAACCCTACACGTGTCGTCATCTTGCCTAGGGCAACTTGAACGTCACTTTTGCATAGTAGCCAGTCGCGCGGCTAAGTCCTTAACTCAAGGAGTAAACTAACACGCAACATGCTCTAGAGCACCACCGGACAAGGCGAGTATCGAGTGCAGCAAAGTGCACCATCTCTGTGATATCGCTTGTCTCTAATGGTACCCTCCTTACCGCTGCGCCATGCGTGTTCTAGCTGAGGAAACCTTGCCATCAACGAATGTCCACTCTGGGAATCCCGTCGCTGATAGGCGAGCTATCCCCTCAACCCAAAAACCCTTCACGC
>Ga0123342_1003240_pt1 | contig 26348 bp, 14 predicted proteins | sample Turbeawhitnodule_FD_89960 | JGI IMG/M metagenome (GOLD analysis project Ga0123342, IMG submission 89960) | Root nodule microbial communities of legume samples collected from Mexico - Turtle bean Mexico white nodule | ecosystem: Host-associated > Plants > Roots > Nodule | place: Mexico: Nepantla...
ATTCTATGTGACAACAATTCTACAATTCAATTATCCAAAAATCCTGTTCTCCATGGAAGAAGTAAACACATTGCAGTAAGATTTCACTTTCTGCGAGATTTGGTGAATGAACAAGTAGTTCAACTGAAATACTGCAATACAAATGAACAAGTGGCTGACGTGATGACTAAGGCTGTGAAGCTCGATCAGTTTGAGAAGTTCAGACACATGCTTGGTGTAGTTGAAGTTACTGAAATAAGCTAAAGCTTAAGGGAGGGTATGTTAGTTATTTACGTGTCAATAAGGCCCCTGAAATAAAGGGCTGAACGGGTCTTTATTTGTTGCATTATTTACTCCTAGTTTAGTGCCACTTAGTATGCAGTTGCAGTTAGTTTGTTTTTTTAGAGTCTGTAAGGCTTATATAAGTCATTCTTTGCATTGAATAATATATTATACTCTTGTGAGATTTACACATACCTAAATTGGTTGGTCGCATTTAACTCCTAATGTAAGACACATCATAGAATGAAAAACCATGAAACATACAACTACCTCAGATTTATACAAAAGTAAAATGGAGAGTTCGGGTCCAATTTAACAAAGGGTAACTGACATGGAATAAAATACAATGCTGAAGAAATTCAAACAGATCCACAAAGGCTTCGTGCTTCTTCAAAGCTTGATTTGGGGGTATAAAATACGTTTGAAATTTGTGTTTAAAGGGAAACTCTCCCCATAGATGTTTTTCCTTACTTAAGGGTAAGGTTATTTATCATGTACAAGTCATTATATTAGTGTAAAATTTCAAATGATTTTGATCTCTCAAAACATCACAATTGTTTATTTTAGTTCTATATGCATTTTATTTATTCTAGCCCCTCTTTACACTTGTTTATAACCCCTATATCCTAGAGAGGGATTAAAATAACTTTATTCTATTAAATGTATAGACTAAAGTGAATAAACTTTTTATAGAGCTTAAAGGAAAAATGAGACTTTCTAAAGCCCATGCTGGCTGACACAAGTGGTAAAGGATGAGGTAGGAACTCCCACCTATCCATGAGCGAGGGTTAAAATCCCTCTTATGCCACTTTCCTTCCCTAGGGTGATCCCTTGGTGCTTAGGGGTTAGTTTTGAGTGGGTGCAACTGAATGGAACTGCTTGCAGTTTAGACCTATGTATTAATCCTCAAGGTAGACCTCAGCTAGAAACTCGAGCATGGCATATGGCATATTGGAGGTGAATCTCTGAGCTACCAACAATTAACCAACATAATGGATTTGAGCAATATAGAAACACAGAAACCAGACAACAGAAAGAAAACCACTATTCTATTGAATAGAATAAGATTGCACTCACAGAGATCACATATTCAAATGCACATAGAGAAACAATCTACAATCTATAAAGACCCTAGTGTAACAGCCAGAAAATCGGTACACATAGTCGGTTAAAGGATTGTAGACCATTTCAACATTGTTTCTGCCACTAGTAATGGACAACATGACATCAGGTGTCTTTGAAGCTGTTGACAGCTGCGCTAGCTCAACAGATATGTCATCATTGGGTTCTGAAGGCACAATCTCTGTCGTTGCTGTAAGTTAAGAACCCAGCGAAAGGGATATGACACCAAGCATAATATATATAGTGAATCTACGACTTATTGTTTGTGTGAAGATTGGTTCAAAAAAGTCTATGGTCAAAGGTTCCTAGATCTTCTTAGAGATAGTAGATCATCAGTAGACCATCTACTGTTCAAGACTGTCTAGTGGTTCAAGATCGTCTATTCGAACCATAGCTTTTGTTTAGATCGTCTACCTCCTCTGTATAACTCCCAAGCGTCAGTTGGCATTTTGCACTCCCCAGTGCACGTGACTCGTACATGTTTGGCGTGTTTTTTTTTTGAGAATTAGTTAGACAGTTTTATTTGTTTATATAGACCTTGTATTGAAAAAAAAAATTCCTTAATTTGAGTTGAGAGTTTACTTTTAATACTTGAGAGAAAATTTGTGTTGTAATCTCAAATTCTATTCATAGTGAATTTTTGACTGTGGACGTATACTAGGTTTCAAGCGAACCCTGTTAAATCTTTTATTTGTGAGATTCTTCGTATACTCTGTTTTTTGTTTACTTTCTCTGTTCTTGCGGTTTTCTTTGTTATTGTCTTGCATTTGTGGGTCAGACGGTTGAGTGGATTGTGGATTTGCTTTAGAGTTTGATTAGTGAGGTAAGCATTGGTTCATGTTGTGTGCTTTGCTTGATGAACTAACTGGAAAGCTCAATGCATTCCCTTGCTGTTGGACCTTTATTTTATTGCTATATAGTGTGTTTGTGCGCTTTACAATGTGCATTGACGGTAAAACATTAGGCATGCTTTACAAAACTCATATTAGGCATCACTATGAATTTTGACATCTCACCTAGAATGACACCTCAAAATCCACCAATCATTTGTCATCACATGAAACATAACATAAAAGAGAAAATAATGGAATACAAAACATGGAGGAATCAAACCAAACCCACGTAAGAAAAAAAGGAACACAACCTAAATACGGAATAAAGGAAATTCGTATCTCTTATGAAAAAAATCCAAACTAAGACAAGAAGGCATAATAAAGTACCAAAAAAAAATGTCTAACTTATTATCCATGCCTACACATAGCTGCATACACCTTCTCCACCTCCCTTTAAGAGTCAAAGGAATCACTTAACAAAAGAAAAAGCTTGACAGAGCAAAGTAGAATCACTCTTCAGCCAAAGCTTTTTGAACCTAGCCCTCTGAGCATGTTTAGTGGCAAAAGTAGCCCCCATGACCTCAACTTACAAGACATTTTGATTCCTTAAAAAAAGTAGAGAAACCACCAATATATTCCCCGCGAATCACTCTGAAGATACCCACACAAGCAGCGGGGCCTGGAGGCCCCCGAGCAACGCCTTTAGTGTTCACTTTAATCCAACCCACAATAGGGAAGTCCCAATACGCTTGCACATGGAGAGACCTAAAATATACCCAATTAGATGAGTCTCAATTAAAACAATAGATTTATTTATGATGACAATCCAAAAAATTGTGACAAAAGCTTTAAAGTGTGAATGAAATTATGTTTATCAAATGCTGTCACACTTATCCTTTTGCAATTTTGGGAAAAACACTTTATAGACTCGTAACAAATCAAAGGAACAAAGTAAAAGCGAATTGTTTTGCTCTTGCAACTGTTTGTTTTAGTGGTAGCTTTCTTTACCTAGGAGAAGGAAAAAAAAGATAAACATAGAGCATGCTCCTCGCTATTTTCTTTACCTGAATTATGAAGACTTCCTCCTTTCCATAGTCATAAGTTCATAACATAACTGGGAAGACCACAAACACGTGTGGTTAATATTGTGAATTTAGACAGACAAGGTCCTGTAACATGCCATGCTTGGCTGTAACAAATTTCTTAATTCTTTAAAAGGTAAAGTGCATGAAAATTTAAAATATTGAGTTCATTAAAAAAATAAAGTTACCAATAACATTTTGCAGTGGGAATGTCATCCTCCAATTGTCCAACTGGTTTCTTTGCATCTTTCAAATTTTGTTTTATATTCATCCAGGGTATCACTGGTCCATTAAATGGATTTCGAACATAACATTGAAATGGAAAAGAAGCAAAAATGTCATAGCTTATTAAAATCACAGAAAATAACTGAAAGCCAAATATAGTGTGAATAATTAAAAAAAGCGAAGTATAAAAATCAAAATAGGATATGTAGATACCTTACGTGAGAAAATGATGGTTTCTTAATTTTCTTCGGATTTTGATTTATGTCTTAGACTCAATTTCCATACGTTTGAAAACTCTACAAAATTAGAGTTATAGTATAAACTCTAGAAGTTGGCATGAAAAATGGAGATTCATGGAGTATAGTTGAAGTATTAATTACCTTTGCACAGTGGTATTAAGATCACCATCCCAACGAAGATTTTCAGTCCATCCAAATCGTACATTTGAGAGACAGGGTGCGCTTACATTTCCATAACAAAAAGTTTTCATATTGGGACATCTAATCACACGTACTTTTTCTAGGGCTAGAAACCTGAAGTTATAACTTTCCTCGCAAAAGCTTCCAAGCCTTAGTAAGTGCTCCAAGTACAATTCTTTCAAATTCATAAAAACTATCTCATATGCATTATCACCTTTATTTTCTTTAAATGGCATATAAACTGCATCACTATTATTCTTATGCTTGCGAAGGGCACCACCACTAAGACTCTTTACAACAATATTCTCTATGTTACTAGACCTTGATATTTGAAGCACTTGAAGCTGTTGAAGCTCCTTAGCCACAACAACTGGAAAAACATGATGCAGGGAACGACATCCTATAATTTGTATTTTATTCAGCTTGTGAAAAGAATTTGGACCTTGAAAGTTGTTCCATATTGAATTCAGACCATTCATGCCATTGATAAACAGTGTCTCCAAGTTTGGGAATGTAACCTATCATCAGCAACATATCAACATATATTCTAAGTAAATGCATTAGTATGTATTTGTTAGATTCAATAGGGAAGTCTAACATGCTCACCTTCTCTTGTTGGACAAATATCTCCGTCAATGCAGGGCAAGATAGAATCTCAAGATGTTTCAGTTTTGTTAGTTCTCTAGCTGTCGAGGATGAGAACAAACTTTCTGTGTGATTGAGATAATCGTCCGCTATCAAATCCTTCAAGTTTTTACTGTGAAAGGGGACTCGCAATTTTTCATCCCATATCTTCCCATATGAACCGATGTTAGACAACTTCAAGTTTTCAAGGTTGGGCATTGCAACCTATTAGCACTCACAGTCATATCAAAATGTTATTCTACATGTTTATTGATAGGAGAAAGAGCATTATTAAGATAAATCATATTATTTGCATAGCTATAATGAGGTGGAGGGTGAGTTAGAAAATGAAATCTGTGCAGACTTTGGAACTTGAGTAAATTAAATAGATTAGGTTCACATTCCACATTGCAGATTAAAAACCACCATTTCCTTTTTTTAGAAAGCCCTTGAATATGGAATTCAATATTTAAGATGCATAAAAGATTTTAAATAGTGAAGAAGTAGTCATATACCTTTTCGTTGAACAGATTAAGCTCATTATCCTTTTGACCATTTTTACCTCCCCATTCAAGCTCTGTTCTTGTGGTTAAGTCTACATGACCAGAAGACTTCAAATTACATCCAATTATCTCTACTGTTTTCAATGAAGGAAATTTTAAGTTGTAACTTTCTTTGCAAAACTTTGTGAGCCTTGGCAAGTATTCCAACTTTAATTGCTCCAATTTTGGTAAAGTAATCTCATCTGGTGCGTGTTGAATATTATTATCTTCAACAATCATCTCTATCTTAGATGTGGATATTTCAAGCACTTGGAGCTGGAGAAGCTCCTTAGCCACAGCAGTTGGAAAAACATGATGCAGGGCATGACATCCAGTAATTTTTATTTCTTTCAGATTGCTTACAGAATTTGGAGTTTGTTGATTGTACCATATTGAGTTCAAACAATTCAAGTTGATAATAACCAGCATATCCAATTTTGGGGAACTAACCTGCCATCAATAACATTCAATTAAGATTTCAGCTAATACATCAGCATCAGATCTAGGCACATAACAAGTATAAGCAATGCCAACAAGTAGCAATAGGCAGATTAAAAGATCTTGCCAATAGGTGATTAAAAATATCAAATTTGTTTCGACATTGAAAATTATGAAAATGGTTAATGACAAAGTGCATAGTATTATTTTTTAGGAAACTTGTAGAAGTTCAATATTTATGTTGCATAAAAGAAATTAAAGAATGAAGAAGAAATCATTCATAACTAAAGTGTGGTTTACCTTTTGATTGAATAATGGCAAAGGAATTGATCCATCATCCTTATTTATTTCCAATGGCAAACTAAAACTTCGAAGCTTAGGTAATGTATTCAACGTAAGAGAACGCAATTTAGGGAGCATGATCTTGGAAAATTCTTTCCCATCCTCAAGTTTTTCCTCAGATATGATCTCTTCTAGAACTTTACATTGGAAAATTTTCATCTCCTGAAGCTGAGGAAGGTTTTTAGCAAGGGCATATGGAAGTAATTTCTTCAACTTATGACAACTTTGGACATTAATAACTTGAAGTTTTTCAAAAGGATGTATGCCAATATCTTTCATATTATGCAGATTTTCATCCTCAAGTTTTTCCTCAGATATGATCTCTTCCATAACCGTACAGTTCAAAATTTCCATCTCCTGAAGTTGAGAAAGGTTTTCAGCAAAGGAATACGGAAGTAATTTCTTCAATTTATGACAACCCTGGACTTTAATAACTTGAAGTTTTTGAAAACAATGTGTGCCAAAATCTTTCATATTATGCAGATTTTCAATCTCAAGTTTTTCCTCATATATGATCTCTTCCATATCTGAACAGTCGAAAATTTCCAACTCCTGAAGTTTGGAAAGGCTTTTAGCAAGGGAATACGGAAGTAATTTTTTCAATTTATGACAATGATGGACTTTAATAACTTGAAGTTTTTCAAAACAAAGCGTGGCATTGTATTTTATATTATGCATGTTTTCATCCTCGAGTATTTCCTCATATACGATCTCTTCCATGGCAGTACAATTGACAATTTCAATCTCTTGAAGTTGAGAAAGGTTTTTCGCAATAGAATACGAAAGCAATTTCTTCAACTTATAACAATCTTGGACTTTAAAAACTTGCAGTTTTTCAAAACACTGTGTTGCAAGTGGACCATAGCTTATGTCTTCCATAACACGCAGATTGCAGAGAAGCAATGTCTGTTTTGCAAGTGGACCATACATATCACGCAGATTGCAAAGAATCAGTGTCTCCAAATTTCGGAAAGCATCACTGTTTTGGACATATAAATGTCTCAAATTTTGAAAAGCTTCCGTATTCAGTTGATAAGACACATCATCAACAAAATTTAATTTACCTAAGCTCAGTTCCTCAATTGTAGTGAATAGCATTTGTACCCCACGATTTAAAAAAATGAGTGTATTCAAAGAGTCAACAAGCTTAAGTGTTCTTGAAATTTCCCTAGCATCGCCAGACCATAATGAAGACCACTTCCACATATTCCCAATGGATATGTTGTATCTTTGTAGCTGTTTAAATACATCCATATCTGCAGGTAAAACTGAAGCATCATGGATTGACAAGTCCAAAGTTGTAAGCTGATTCAAATTCCTTAGCTCACCTAGACTTGCATGGTTAGTTTGGCTTTCTCCTCCTTCACCCTCCCATTGAATATTACAATTCCCCATATACAACTCCTCCAAGCATGTTAAGCTAGATATAAGATTTTTGGGGATGGTTTTTAACTGACAGCAGTTTGTTAAATTCAACATTCTAAGGTAAGCCAATTGTCCTATATCTTTTGGGAGCTCCTGAATTTTAGATCTTTCAAGGGAGACAATTTCTAAATTTGTGAGTTCTGCAACAATTGTTATATCATCCAATACACATTCATACAGATTCAATGATCTAAGGTTTGTCAAGAGACGAAAAGAAGGAGGTGGGGAAGGGGCAAAGTTCATTCGATGTAAATTAAGAACCTTCACTTCTCCCATCCCAACAAAAAAGTTATCAGGGATTGTTAAGTGGCCAAGATTGCTTTTCAGTGACATTAGCTTCAACTCTGGACAATCTAGCTTCTCAGGAAGCTCATCTAAATTATACGAAGGAAAGTTAATATAATGACATTTTTTAAGTTGATCTATGTCCCATTGCTCCTTATGTGTGAAATTTGGTACTTCATAAGTCAGGTGAGTCCTTGAGGATATTGCTTTGGCCGTATCACGAACACTATCATGCATTCTAACGTACTCAACTTCAACTTCAATCAAAAATGAAGATGCCCTAAGATCATCAATTAATTTGTAATATTTATTTCTTGCCTTTGTTAATTCGTAAGAATCTCCATATAATCCCCAATAGCATGAAAATAGTTCTCCAGTGTGGATGCGGCCAGGTCCTAGTGAAACAATGGATAACAACAATGTCCTCAGTTCATTACTTTTTAAATAACGATAGCCTAATTCTAAAGGGCACACAACTTCCTTAAAATTTCCTTTTTCATTCAATCCTTTCAATTGCTTCAAGGCATCCTTCCATGTTGAGAGGTCCTTTGTTCTTAAAGCCTTTGCCACAACAACTATAAAAAGGGGCAAACCATTGCAACACTTAGGCACATTTTCTACAATGGAATTTATTTCATCCAACGCAGAACCATAATTGTTTGTGGTAATCAATTTGATATCTTGACCCGCAATCTTCTCAAACAACTCCCAGCTATCCTCATCAGATAAAAGCTCAAGTCTGAAAATTTTTTGAGTACCCATTTGACGTTTAAGCACATTAAGTCGTTCAGATGTCAACAATAACTTGCATCCTTTATGGTCATCACCAAAAGGAATCCCCAGTTCCGCCAAATCAGCTTTCTCCCAAATATCATCCAAAATAACAAGAATGTTCTTCTCCTTTCTTATCCTTCGACGCAATTTTTCCGCTCTCTCTTCTTTAGTCTCCTCATCAAATTTCAGAGCCAAGGCATTAGCAATTTGGCCTTGAATATTTTCCACATTTGGAGAATCGGTCACCTCAGCCATAGCTACAACATCAAAAGAACCATCTTTCTTGACTTCTTGAGCTAACTCTTTCGCTAGTGTTGTTTTTCCCACGCCATCAATCCCATACAACCGAATCTTGTAGATGTTAGGATCTTTCAACACTTGTTGAATTTCTTTTAATATTGGTGGTTTAGAAATTGTATCAAAAAATCCTTCTGCTAGGACTTGATCAATCTCATGCATCATCTTCTGCAATTTCTTGCTATGCTGGTGCCTAAACTGTATATTGGGAATGTTCATCGGATAATTTGCTTGGATACCATTGAAAATAAGAGTATTTGCCTCAACAATTGTTGCATCCATTTTCTTCAACCAAATCTGGACATTATTTAAAATTTTTTCTCCATTTCTTTTAGCCTTTTTAACCATTTCTTGCACACAACTTTTTCTGAATTCCAGGATTTCAACCTCCTTTATGAGCTTTGCATGGTTACTTCTGTAGGAGGTTATGTATCCTAATTGACGTCTAACATGTTCAGTCGTGGATTCACCAATTTTAGAATCCATTGCCACCACTTCCTTCTTCACTTTCTACTTTAAATCAATAACAGAAACATGGAATATATCAATAAACAGCGAATCACCTTAACTCTACTAATGGGTTTATTCAATATCACATAACTCTACTAGTCCTTTTATGAAAAGAAAAAAATAACATAACTCTATTAGTCAAGATTGGATGTTTAGTAGAGATTGAATGCTTATTGAAAGTCTATAAAGATATTTAGTGCCATTTATGTGACCCTTTATATTGCTAATTGTCAGAGCACTCTTATTACTTGAGTTATTATTTTTGTCTTTAGAATATCATTGAATAGGTAAGAAAAGAAAAAAAAAAATCAAAAATAGAGACGGATTCCACCCTAAATTACCTTCCTCTTGTTATAAATTTTACAGCATAATTTTGTAGAAATTAAGTTCCTTGACTATTAGATACCAATATCACCTTCAGATACCACCAACAAGGTGGTGACAGAGTTGTAGATCCTTGCAAAAATAAAAAATCAAACTGAAGAATAATGGTAATAAATAACACTCCATTCAGCAGCATTTGGTTATAGCTCCATGTCAAAGAACTATAGACCAGAAAACTTGAAGACGAAGGTGATGTTACTCAAGATGTCACATTTGATACGAAAGCTTATTGAAATTGGCAAGAAGAAAAGGTTGAGGAGAAAACAATTTAACTATTTTGCAGCATAATTCAACACCTAAAAAATAAGGAATTAGCATCAAATACATTAAGTTTTTCACCATCATCAGGCCCTCTTAGCTCAAGTTCCTCATTTCCATACTTAACTCCTCAAAAAGTAAGACTTTTGAGTGATATTTATATAAGGTGCAACTATTGTGTTGTGGAACCAGAAAACTTCAAAAGAGACAAGAGAAAAAGCTTGGGGGAATTAGGTACCAAGAAATTGATGTAATTGAAAAGTAAAAATAAATGGAAGTTGATTGAGAAGCCAAATGACAGATAAATAATTGGTGTGAAATGGGTGTACAAGTAAAGCATAACCTGAATGAGTCAATCTAAAAGAATAAAGCAACACTTGTTGCAAAGGGCTATTCAGAACAGTCCAATGTAGATTTTAAAGAGACTTTTATGATCATCAAACTCTATGGTCAACTCAGACGAGTTTACGAGTGTATTCACTTTATCTGAGTTGACTCACATGCAAACCTATTTTTGGGTAGACTCAAATTAGACTCAGAGCAGACTCAATGAACTTGGATTAGACTCGCAAGTCCGAGTCATATGAATGAGTCACGTCATTTGGCAATGTGTTGCATTTGAAAACGCTGCATTTGAAAATACCAAGGACCATTTTGATCTTTGACTCTCACATTCACGGTCTTTCTCACATTCGCAATCTCCTTCTTTGTGTCACGTGTCTTCTCCCACAACTGCATTGCTCGTCTACTTAGGCCATTGTGTCTTGCCAAGCCACACTGTTGTGTCTTCTTAGACCACGACACATCTTTTTTGCCCGTGTCCTTTTCGTTGGTGTCTCTTATTTTTACAATGGTAAGTTCTTTCTCTTGTTACAAGATTCGTTTTTTTATATAGTTTAATGGTTCTGTCTTGTTTTGTCCCTTTTTGCTAGAGTTGTTTTTCTATTCACTCTAGTGTTTAGTTTAGTTTTATTTTACTTTTTTCTTTCTTTCTATGTCACGGTAAGTTTCTAGAAATTTTAAAATGTCCAGAAATAGAACTAGTTCAAATTATTCTTATGCTAATGTTGGTACATACTCACTTCCAAGACCTAGAAGTGAAAATATTGCAAGAAATAAGGCAGATGTTGAATGGAAACCTAAACTAGATGTTTTGGGCAATGGGAAAAAACTTTAACATAATTATTTCTCAAAGACATTTAATGGAAGAATTTTCATATTCAAGCATTATATTGTCAGTACTAGATATGATTTTGAACCTTGTGCCTCAATGCTAGAAGAAGTTAAATTGTAATGGTGAAAGTTTTGGCAGAGACTGAGTTAAAATTCTTGAAGACACTTTTCTATTTAGTTATTTAATTTTTATGGCCTTTAGAACTTATATTTGTAATTGTATGGACTTATCTACTTGGTGTGGTTGGCACTTACATAGTAGTCATATGCACTATTGAACTTAATTATTTTAGAATTATGGAATTATTGTCAACTATTTTGATTAACTAAGCTGTTGAATGTTGAAATAGTAGGTCATTATATCTATTTTTCCCATGATGTAGACTCTTTATGAGTCTACTTGAACTCTTGAGTCTAATAACCTTGCTTTTGTTCTTATGGAACATCTAGACACACCATTAGAGCTTTAATTTTCCTTGCAACTGAAAGTGGATGTGAAGTCAATGTTTTTGAATGGTGAACTGAAAGAAAAGGTCTATGTTGAGCAACATCAAGGCTTTGTGATTGAAGAACAAGAAGGGAAGGTGTATAAACTTTTATGGGTTGAAACAAGTTCCAAGAGCATGGTAGAACAACATTGGAAACTATTTATGGAGAAAAGCTTTAAGAAGAGCATGAATAAGCCTGCCTTGAATGTCAAAGAACAAGACTGGTATTTTAATTGTTGCATTGTATTTTAACAAGTTTGGGTGAAATCCAACAAACATGCCACTAGCTGTGAATAAAAAACCTAAGAAAGAAGATGGAGGAAGGAAAGTTGATGCTAACAACTATAGAGGTGTTAGGGCTATGAAATTTTCAGAATGAATATTGTTATGCTGCCCAATTTTGGCCATACAACTTGTTCTTGAGCTCTCTCTAGGGTAGTATTATTTGTAGCTAATCCTAGACTCCTTCCTAATCAGTTGACCTCACCTCTTACTTTGCTTATTACCCTTTCTCCACTTCAATCACTGAATATTATCATTGTCATTCATTTCTTCTGCACACATAATCTTCCATGCTTTATCCAAAGATGAAAAATACAAATATGCAAGAAGAAAGACCCTATCAAATGGGACTCTGAATTATGTTCATGTAGATCTTTGGGGATTGTCTGTTACTCCCTCACATTCTGGAGCAAAGGTAGCTACGTGTCTCTCTCAAAAGGCCAAAGACGAAGCATTTGAGAACTTTAAAAGTTGGAAGCATTTGGTGGAGAACCAAACCAATATAAAGAAGAGGTTTAAAATGGAATATGGCCTTCAATTCTATTTAGAACTGTAACGACTTTTGTAAGAAGAATGGTATGGCGAGGCGTCAAGTGGTGATTAGGACTCCTAAACAGAATAGCCTAATACAAAGACCATTATGTAAAGAGTGAGATATATGCTATTGAGTATTGAAGTTCTAAAGGTTTTTTGGTTGAAAAAACTATCATTGCTACCTATTAGATCAACAAATGTCCCTTATCTAATATGAAGACATGTGAGGAAACTTGGTTAGGTCATTCGCCTAACAGTGAGAATCTGAGAATTTTTTGTTGTGTTGTCTATTTAAACAAGGAAAAGTAGATCATCCACATGTTTTGATGATAAAAACACTATAAGTGTCTTATTTGTGTTCACATGATTATTTCATATGAATATACTAACACGTTTTTTTTGCAACTGAAGGATCTTATAGATAATAAGTATCTATAGAAAGTCTCAAACGAAACGGTCTAATAGACCTTATAGTATGTTAATCTGAATTAAAAATAACTAAGTCGTAACATCAAGTTTTCATAGATAAACATTAACAATTCAAAATGTTTTTCAAAGGACTATAAAATTTGGAATTAAAGATGGATTATGATTAATAGTCTAACAGATTCTTAATAAGGAAACAAGCATAGTTATGCAATTCTGTTTTGATTACAATTAACTATCATATATTAAGTCTATTAATAAAGAAAACGAAAAAAAAATATTACTGTTAGAAAACATAATTACTTCCTTCATGAATACAAAACAGAAGTCATCTAATTTCAATGTTTTATTTATTATATGTTATATAAATTGGCATGCCAGTGGTGAGGTATGTGTCTATTTATTTTATTACTGCTAAAAAAATATTTTGTGACAGTTTTTCAAGAAATTATTTTTTAAAAATTATGTTCTAGCAAAGGAATGTTTTATATTTTAAATTATTCTTAAAAACATTATTCCACAGTAAGAAAATTATTAGGAAATATTGTAGAATAATCCATTCAGAATAATTAAAAATGGATTTTTTATTATGTAATTTGGTACCCTAAATCCTTATAATCGATTGCATATTATATATTCAGGGTATTACTTGAAAATCTATTTTTTTATTATAATGTTTGGAAAAATTATGTGTTTCAGAAAATTAATCATTTTTATCATTATGAATTAATCGAGAAGTGTAACAATAAAAATTGTCCTAATAACATCTCAATAATTGGGAGTTTCTTCCAACATCCAATACATTTCTCCCTCCATCGAAAAGATGAATTGATGGACCCAAATTATTTTTTTAAAAATTCTCAAAATAATTTAGAAAATATTGTTCCGAATATATTAAAATATATTTTCAATATATTAAAAAAGAATGCATAAAAATTGTGGAAAAAAAAATATGATAATGGACTAACCTTAAGACTTCAAATTCTTTGTTGATTGTCTCCTATGTAACTACTATATCTGTCACATGTAAAGAATATTTTTTAGTAATCCTAATAGAAGTACTCAATTAATTATTTTATCAACAAATAAATATTTAATTAGTTGTTGTCCTAATAATTTATATTTGAATTTTCATATTTTTATTAACATGTGCACAAATAAATATTATATTCTTCTATATCTTTTAAGAAAATAAAATGAATAATTCCAATTCATAAAAATTAGAGGACAATTTATAATATCTTTTATTATTGAAATATGTGAATAATTTTTAATTTTTAATGTATGGTTGAAATATGTAAAATTACTTTTAATATTTAAATAATTTATTTTCATTTTTTTAAATTTTAAAATATAATTAAAAAAAATAAAAGTATAAAATATATACAACTACGAACTTTAAAAAATCTATTTGTAGAAGGAAATTCCTTTATATATTAAACAAATAAATGATTTGGATACCTTCTCCTACATATAAAAACCACTTTATTATTTCACATCCATTTAAAACATAATTTCCTGTTTTATTAGAAAAGAAATTGTATTCATTTCCATTATCACGCCTTTTTAAATTACATTCACTTTAATTTTAGCTTTGCAATAGATATTTATTTTGTTATATTATTATCAATCAAACACTTAATTTTCGCTTCATTTACTTTTACATTGGTATAAAATAATATAATAATAAATTATATTGCATAATTATTTACTTATTTTGCATTAAAGCAACATTTCCACACAAAAAATGACGTTTTATATATTTATAGTAAAAATTATAATTGGGTATAATTTTTTTCCGGTGTTAATATAAAATAACTAGGTCATTCAATTTTTAGCTTTTAAAAAATCTTCCATTTTTTTAAATGTAATTTTTTATTTTTCTATTTTATGTGAATTTTTATTAATATATTATTTTTAAATATTATAAGGGATGTGAGTATAATTGAATTAAAAGTACAAGGAAATTGTTTTATTTTAAATAAAATATCGTCTTTCTTCTAATTTTGTCATTTTACAAGCTATATTTTGTTTTATTCCCTTAAAATTGCAAGAAAAACTACCCAACCTCATTATATTCAAAATTAATGTGTAACAAAAAATACACAACTAATGTTTATTTTTGCAGTGATGTTTGAAATAATGTTATCATGCTACCATTTTCACATTAATTTCTTTTAAAATTAATATGATAAAGCATTTAAGTTTTCCTTTGGATTAAAATCATACATGTAGTTAGTGTATTACCAAAGCATCAATAAGTATTATCAGCAACAAAATGAGGAGCAAATAGATCATCCAATAAGATAAAAATACTCCTGTCATTTAGAAGATCACTATAATTTTTAGAAGAAAGAAGATGAAAGATAAGGGCTTAGAAATTATTTGATGTATTGATTGAACCTGAACAGATGATGAACACAGGCAACAGCAGTTAAGAATCCTTCTCTCTTCTCTTCTGCTAAAGCATCATCAATCATGGAAATGCAAATTATTTTGAAAATGCATATTTTATCATTAGGAGTTGAATCAATAATGGAGGTGACTAAAACAAACAAAGAGAAGATGCCAAGAAGAGGGTTTAAGAATTGATGCTATGCCATTCTTGCTCTGCACGAAACCTTCTCTCTCTTTTTTTTCTACTTTTTCTATCAGTAGTAGCATAATACAATAGAGAAACTAACCTTTTAATATGTTTTTACATCTATAGTTTCTTGATGAATCGCTAATATATTCTATAAAATAAAAAACATTTGATTTAAAATTAATTTTTATAAGAGTTGGAAATTAAGATTTAGTTTAGAATCAACTCACATCCTAAAAAATTTGTGGAAAAATAAAGAAATCTTTTGTATATAACACTTGTTTCGAAAAGAGCTACAATCCTTTAAAGGCAAATCACATAAAATGTTATTTTCATTCAAATATTTCGTGAAACTTTACAAAACTAATGAAAATTCGAAAAAAAAAAAACTCATTTGATAAGAATGTAGAAAAAGTCTTACAAATAGGAAAAAATCTAATTGTGTTTAAAAATAAATTTCAGGTCTTCCAATCACTAAATTGGAAGCCTTTCAGACATTCACATACCAGATTAATTATTTATTCTTAATACAAAATTACTTATCTAGAATGAAGGTCTCAGAAGGCATAAGTAACTTAATTTAGGGATGCTCGTTCATGTCACAGCTATATGCATTCAGGTATCCCTTAAACTATGATCTATTTTTTTTTTAGTATTTCTTTTGTATTTTATTTAATTAAATTAAAACTTCAATACGTATTATCATTGTTTTTATTACTTTCAGATTATTGGATATATAAAATTATATAATACCTGAATGAATCTTTTGGTTTCATGAACCCTAATTTATTTGTGGGTAAACCATTAAACAGAGAATTCAGATACTTACGTGTATTTCTAAGTAGAGAATTCTTAAGTCAGTTGAAATTCTTGATCCCCTGCATTTATTATTAGACTTTGAAGTCTATGTTGAGTGCATAAAGAGAAAATGAACAAACATAAGGAAATTAGTGGCCAAAGAGCTAATAACATCTTAAAACTGTTACACACATACTCTGGGTCTATTTTCCCTATGGCTTATTGGAATAGACAACAATATTTCATTATGTTGATAGATATATTGTTGTTTATATTTGATACATGAGAAGTCTCATTGTCTAAACGTTTTTAAGACTTTCAGGCTGTGAACTTCAACTTGGCAAAAAAAGTAAGGTTGTCAAATCTTACAATGGTGGTAATTATTATGGTAGATGTGATGAATTAGGAGGACAACGTTCAAAACCTTTTGTGTTTTTCTCATTATTTTTATTTTTTATTAAGTAAGGACTACAAGTGAATTTCTTTTTTACTGAAATTAATTAAAAAAATATATTTTCAGGAATAAAAAACACATTTAAGTTTAATATATAGAAGAAGAGTATGACTAAAACTAGAGTCAACCTTAGCCAATTGACTTATACTATCATATTGTTATAGGAAGCCATATTGTTGATTCAACTCCTTGTTACATTCTACTCACGTACATGCGGTCCATTGTATATATTGTCATTTCAAGTTCAATTTTGATGCATAACCTCCATAAGTTGTCATAATTGGAGTTTGTTCCCTCTATTAAGACCTTCACTCATGCCCTAAAATTCTATAGGAGTTTTCATATATCTATGATGTTTTATTTCTGAACAACCTTAGAAGTTGGTAGATTAGAAACATAGTATTGTTTTCCATGTTTCCAGGGCATGACTCCATTTGAGTTGGTGTATGGTAGAATAAACCGCGGCAGTAATACACTTCATTCTCGGAGAAATGAAGGTAGAGGTGGTGACTCAAAAATTACAAGACAGAGATGAAGGTTTTCCTGCAATTGAAGTACAATTTAGCAAAGGCACAAGAACAGATGCAAAGATATCCTGGTAAAGGGAGAAGGGTGCAGAATTTTAAGTTTGGGGATTGGGTTTTCCTTAAATTACAACCACACAGATAACAATCAGCGATTAGTCCATAGCTTGGCCAGAGGTTCTGTGACCCTCTTCAGGTGCTGGAAAAGTAAGGTGATGTGGCCTATGACCTACAGATGACTCCATCATCTACGGTTTGCTCAGTCTTTTTGTCACGGTTGAGGCTATTGGGGAGTACACTGCATAAGAAAATTTGCCGGCTGGAACATGATGATATTTTAGAATCAAAGAAGGTTTTAGCAACTCAGCATAGTTATGCAGAATGGCTGCAAATTACTTAGGTTTTGGTGTGGTGGAAAGGACTACCAATGAAGAGTGCTGCTACCTGTGAGGGTGAAGCCAATTTCCTCTCCTCTGGACAAGGCTGTTCTTTCTCAGGTAGGAAGTGGTAGAATACTGGACAAGGATGTGGGCTAGGATTCTACAGGGCCCAAGGGTTGGAAGGTGTAATGAATAGCAGTCAAGGATGTTAGGAGAGTCAGAAAGGGATACAGGGAGAGGAGGGAATAAAGATATTTTGTTTCTTATTGGAGAGAGAAAACACTCTTTTCTCTTGGGAGCTTATGCTCTGGAAAGAGCTTAAGTTCTATTTTCTGATTTCCAATACAGTATTTCTGCACTGATGACTCTTAATTCAAATAAAACCAAACCCAACATCTCCAAAAAAGATAGTAAGGAAAAATCTATATGATCCATTAAAGCAATTTTAGTATAAAAATAAAACAAATAGTTTAGGTGCAAACCTGGAAATCCAAATCAACACACACATTGAAGAAGCAAATCATGTCTTCCATATTGGTGTTAATTTCAGTGACAACTTCTATATGAACTCCAGAAGAGGATTGCATTGAGCATTTTTTTTAAGCGCAGTGACCCATACAGCATCCTAGAACACAGAGAAAAGTCAGGGCCTTAGACAAGAATCTAAGTGGCAAGATAAATAACCAGTCTACTAGTTCTAGCTCTAAGAAAATAATTGTCCCACCTACTCCTAGTCTTCCAAGCAGTACTCAATCCACAGGAACAATACCAATAAATTCTGCATCAACTTTTCCAAACCTCTTCCTCCATTAAAAATAATAATAATAATAACAAGCCACCACAAATTTGGTTTAAAAGAAAAGAATTGTATGTTCCTGTATAGAATCAAAGCATGTAAGATAAGCAGCAATGGAATAGAATAAATGGTCAAGTTCACTATATAAGGTTATCTTCTTTCGGAACTCTGTGTAGAAGCAGCTGGATGGAGCTAAGTATTTATTGCATCCTATCCTTGAATGAAGATTTAGTATATATAGTCTGTGTGTGAGTCTATGTTTTGTATGAGTCTGTTTCTCCTCTTAGCAAGTTAATTGATCCATTAAAGTACCAAAGAAAGCTTTTTAAATTTGGTTAGAACTCAAGTGGTTCTAAGAAGGTATTTTTAATTTGTTAAGACTACTTTTTTAATAGATTGAAAATTTCCATGTTTTCAAAAAGTATGTTTCACATACTTTATCCTTTTGAAACCTTATGTTTGGAATACCAAACACAAAATCTTTAGAAATCAATTTATTTAAATAATGCATGTGAATATGAGTTATTTTCCTATGCCACAACCAGGATTCAGCTTTTTTGGACAATAAGCACTCAAGGTTAGATGCAGTATGTATAGACAAAGGAATATCAGAGGTTAAATATTATTAATTTAACAATATCAGTGAGTTCAGTGGCTCTACAAGCAAGGAAAATACCAGAGTCCAAGACTCCTCCCATAGAGAAGAATACTCTCCTAACAGATTTCTAACAATAATCCATCCTAATTCTCCCCATTTTCTTCTCTCCCCAAATACTGACTCCTCATTACACATCCCTCATGCCACCTCACCCCTTCACTAACTAACTCTCATTCTCTCCACTCCTAGGCCCAACTCTCTTTCTCAATCCCTCCACTACTGGGCCCTTCTCTCTTTCTCTTTCTCTCCACAACAGGGCTATCATTTTCATTCTTTCCACTACTGGGCCCACTCTCTTTCTCTCACTATAGATCTGCCATATTCTGGGTCTTTCAGTATGTTAGGCCCATAAGCATCTTGTGATGCCTAGGAGTCCTATCAGTATGGCTATTGTCCAACATATATACATTGTTTACCCTTTTACCAACCAATAGAATTTTTCTAGATTCAGCTTCACATATCAGGCACATGTTTGGCTCAAAAATGATTTTATAGCCCTTGTCACATAGCTGACTAATACTTAGCAAGCTATGTTTAAGTCTATAACATTTTTTATGATAATTGAGGCATGATCTCCTATGTCTCCTCTGCCAAGTATTCTTCCTTTATTGTTGTCACCTTAGATGATATATCCCTTATATTTCAGTATCAAATTTGCAAACTTTGAAGTATCACATGTCATATGCTTTGAACAACCACTATCAAGATACCATAGTTGCTTCTTGTGTCAAATGCACCTGCTAAACAAGTTTAAGTAGAAGAATGTGGTCCCCTTATTAATTGGGTCCAGTATTGTTATTCCTTTCATTGGCACTTTTAGGCACCCATCTAACTAAGCCATTTGGTATATCATGTTTTCTAACCCTGCAGCTTCTAATAGTGTGACCTCTTTTCATACAATACAAATAGGAAATGAAAGGTGAAGTATGCATTTTGTTGAGATTAAAAAAAAAACTTTTAAACTGTTTTACTTTTCCTTGAAAACTAGGCTTGTATCCTAAGCCAACTTTGTTAAAATCATAATTCTGTGAACCAAGTAAAGCATTCAAATTTGCTCTGCCCATTTGAATATTTAGCTAAGGTTTATGTAAGATGATGAATTTGACCTTGCAAAACTTCACAATTTTCACAACTTTTGGTTGGTTCACTAGCTTCAGCATAATTACAAGAGTTTTTTTAAAAGATTTCTAAATTTTCAAAATCAGTTTTAGCACTTTTTAACTCTTCTTCTAAAGTGTTGAGTCTACTTTCCAGCCTATTGTTTGAAAGAGTCAACCTATTAGCTTCCTCATGAGTTTCTTTGAAAACATCTAACAATTGACTATAGTTCTCACAACTCACAGAATAATTGGAACCTACACTACTAGTTGCAGATTCATATCCAGCATTTAAACATAGTCGCTTCTTCTTACTTTGAGGTAGAGTTGGACGAGGAAGACTTGGTGTTAATGTATTGCATTCAAAACAAGATCAGAGTGAATTGGATCTATGTTATGAAGGACCACATGCTGAAGTGGAGAAACTGATAGATTATCAGTTTCCTTATGTTGTCCTTGTCTCCAAGTTCTTACACTACTTTGAATTGAAGTAAACCTTGAGGGGTAGAAATCAGAGGTTTCAGACCTAGTAATGACATTAACAATGTCACTCTGCACAAGGGGGTTTGCCAAGTTTAACGATCGCTAGGTAAGCAGAGATGATAAAGGAGGCCCTTCTGTTCCAAAGGACACCAATGCAGTTGAAGCTGGACCAAGCAATGCTGGAGAGGCTGAGACCACTGAGGATGTGATGCATGCACTTATACCATATGTTCCACCTATTGATCGTGACATGCCTCTTTCCCAATTTGAAAGGTTGCTGCTAAAATGAATTACCATGGCCAATGAACAGAGGTAGCACTATGAGTTTTGTGCAACTAGGTTCCAGCATCTTGATGATCAGATTGGAGTGGTTTAGGATCAAATCATTGAGCTTCAGTTTGGAAGGGATACTTAGGACATGCATTATCATTTTTTTATCCTTGTTTTAGTTTGATTTGTATTATTTTGAAAAACATTACTTGCATTATCTTTTTTGTTTCTATTTCACCCTATTTGATGTATGTAGTCAATGGGGAAGAAATAGTTGACTTGTAGGACCGGTTTGACTAGTTTGATGTTTTTATTTGTTTTAGTTGGTTTGTTGACTTTAATTGTGCTATTTCACTATTGCTTATAGTTTGTACTTTAGTACTTGTGTTGGCCTACCTTGCCACTCAGTTTTCTTGGAGCAATTCTTTGGATCATAGATTCTTCGCTAAGGAAGGTATCCTAAATCTTTGAACCTTGTTGATTTTGCAGTGATTCAGGTGTGATTGTTCCTAGTGTTTCATTTGTTTTTTGTAGTGTTAGACTGTTATTGAATAGGGTTTTCAATTGCAATAGGGTAACTGCGAGTTACTTGTTGAGTAGAATACTCTTGTACAGTTCAAGAGTGGTTTTCTTGGAGTTTTTGTGTGTTGTAAAAGACTTGATTTAGTGGAATCTTAGCTGGTGTAGCTGAGAAACTAGATGTAGCTCTTATGGAAGAGTGAACTAGTATAAAACCTGAACATGTGATCTTTCTCTACCCTCCTCTTTAATTTCTGCACTGAGTTCTTTAAGTTTTCTTGATTGGAACAAGTTTTAACAGATTAATCTCATTATCAGAAATAGTTTAATTGTTTGATTTTGCTGCATTCAGAGTTGTAATTGGTTTTTTAATGTGCTGTTTTGTAACCTGAAATATTTTAATCAAATAATTTTCTCAAGAATTTCAATCCAAGCTCAAATTTTTAAGAGAATATTGATTGTTCAATTCACCCCCCTCTTGAACTTAGCTTACATTATTTACACTTTGGAGTGTAAGGGTGGAAGTAGAAAAGAAAAGACCTTGATTCCAATGTAGTATTGGCATTTCTCATCTAGTTGTCACTGGATTATTATATTGTCCGCAGCTTCACTTGAATGAATCCCATTCCAGAAAATTAGAAGTATAGCCTAATTGGCTATCAATAAAAGTTGTACCTGCAAATAGTTATCACATCACAGTAGTTAGTTGCTGGCAAAACTTGTAACCACAGAAGACCATGGCATAAATGAAGCTTCGATTAAAACAGTTGTTTTGTCAGTTCAAGAAAAAGTGGAATGCGTAATATTAGATGCAATTTCTAGAATTGTCCATATGCATATTCAACTACCTAAGAACTGACTGAATACTCTAAAAGTTATTTTACTTAAAAAAAGTATATAGCATGGCAAACCAGTGTCCTCATCTTGTTATGAGTGGAGGGTTACAGTTACACATCTTAGGAAAACAACAAAGTTTTGTCTAAACAGAAAAACCTTTGTTATTATGAAGGTGAGCTCTAAATTGATAAAACACACTAAAAAGCATTCTTAGTAAGTACAGACATACATACATGCATGCATATATAAATGAATTATTGGAGAGGCCAGAACAAAGATCAAAGAAAAAATTTATGGGTAAAATTATACGACTTTGATTAGGCTGCATACTTTGGTTATATATGTAATCAAATTTCTAGTATATGTAATCAAATCAATAAACAATAATATACACAAAACTCAAATAATTCTTGACAAATTATAAACAATTAAACATGTATAGTCTCCCCACTACTCATTTGAAACATGCCCTGAGTATCACCAGTACTCCAATCCAACAACAATTAAATCCTTCAATTTTAACCATTCCAAACACATTTCAGAAGTGTGTTCCTGGATTATCTCACAAAATCCTAAACCCTAAACAATATTTTATGATAAAATAAAAACCAGTCAGAATCACTGATAATATATTCCCTAACCAAACACATTTTAAACTTTGACCAACTCTAACACTTACTTGGTTAGTGCTAATCCGTACAGCAGTTGAGGTCTGAGGCAATGGTGACCCAGAATGCTTAAATGGCATTAAGTAGTGTGTGGAGTATGCTAATGATCTTTAACTTAGACGTCATTACATCAGGTGCATCCAAGAACCTTTTGTTGAAAAAGAAGCCTGCTTGCTTACACAATGATAACATTGCAACAACAGAGAAGTTATGTTCGTAAAAGAAAGAAAAGAAGACTGTCAGTCAGCACCCACAATGATACAACAACTGCATTTCCCTATCCATAGTCAGTATTATGGCTTTCATTTCTTCAATATTACCATGTGATTGATCCCCTGCAAGAAACAGATGAACCTCATCTTTCATTGTAATCCAACTACAACCTGGACTTTTTTTTATTCCTTTAAAATTTTTGGTCTTTCTTACTAAGTCACTGTCAATCTTCTCACCAGAAGCAGAATACATGTTAGATAGTACCACATAAGGAGTTGCATTTTTAGGCTCCAGCTCAGTAATGTTTTGAGCTGCAAGCTTAGCAAGGTCAAGACGAAAGTAGGTATTGCTTGCACCAAGAATAGCCCCCCAAACCCCAGAATGGGGCTTAAATGGCATTGAACTTATTAGATCAACAGCTTCATCAAGCAAACCTGCACGGCCAAGGAGATCGACAATGCAAGCATAGTGATCAGCTTCTGGCTCAATTCCAAAACGTGATTTCATGGAATTAAATAAGTTCCATCCCTCTTCAACTAATCCTGCATGAGTACAGGCTGAAAGGACAGCAAGGAAAGTAACATGGTTCGCTTCATGGCCTTCACTCTGCATTTTTTTATAGATACAGAGAGCCTCTTTGCCAAAACCATTTTGTCCAAACCCATTGATGATTGAGTTATAAGAGATGACATTTGGTTCAATTACATCTAAGAAAATCCTGTGGGCATCAATCACATTCCCACACTTGGAGTAAAATGATATAAGAGAGTTTTGTACAGACAAATTATACTCTAGGTTCATTTTCAGAATACAGGTATGAATCTGTAGCCCTTCATTTAGCGCCACCAAAGCAGCAGAAGCTGCGAGAACACTACTAATAGTTAAAGGATTTGGCCTACATTCCCAAATCATCCGAGCATACCAATGCAAAGCTTCCTCATACTCCCTATTATTTACAAACCCCGATATAATAGTCGTCCAAACAAAATCATCCTTCACTGGCAACATATTAAAAAGCTCTATGGCATTTACAATTCTTCCACTCTTAGTAAACCCTGTGATCATTGCTGTCCAAGAGATCAAGTTTTTCTCTGGCATACGCTCAAAAACCCTATACGCAGCTTCCACTTCATTGTTATGAACATATCCAGAAATTAAAGAATTCCAAGTAACTATATCTTTGTCGCTCACCATACAAAATACTTTGTCTGCCATGTCTGTGCAACCAAACATGCAATACATAGTAATCACGGAATTACTCAAAACACTTTCCAATTCAAATCCCAAGCGTGAAACCAACCCATGTATTTGCATGCCCTCTGGCATCCTACAATAATTTCCGCAAGCTTTAAACATGATAGTCACTGTGGTAGAATTAACATCAACCAAACCTTCCCTCCTCATATCTGTAAACAAGGAAAAACCTTCTTGAAAGAAACCTTTCCCCATGTACCCATCTATCATTGCACTCCAAGAAACCACGTTTTTCTCAGGCATCCTGTCAAACAGCTCCCTAGCAGCAGCAACCCTCCCATCCCTGCACAAACCATCAACCATGGCAGTCCAAGAAACCACATCCCTCTCAACCATGTTCTCAAAAACCTGCAACGCCTCATTCACTTCACCTACCTTCAAATATCCATTTATCAACGCATTTGAACAAGCAGGGTCCCGGAACTCGGGTGGAGCCTCACGGTACAGTTCTTCAGCCATGTGGAACTTCCGTGCCTTTACAAAACCCGTGATCATGGCAGCATACGAGACCAAGTTGCGTTCAGAAAAAACTGAAAACAGCTCATAAGCTTTGGCCACGTTGCAACCATTGCGGATATAAGCGGAGATCATAGCGTTATACGAAACCGTAGTTCTATAAGGCATTTGGTCGAACACTTTGCGGGCATTTTCTATTTGGCCATTTTGGGAATAGACAGTGAGCATGGCAGTCCAAGAGGCAGTGTTCTTTATGGGCATCCTCTGGAATACTGATTCTGCCTCATTCACGTTGCCATTTCGTCCATTCTCTGTGATCTGTTTGTTGCACTGAATCAAAAATTTGCTGTCTCTAACACCACTGTTTGTGGAGTCATTAAGTTTCGGATTAAGCTTGAATTGAAATTGCTTCAACTTAGTGATTCGTTGTTGTAAAGTTCTGAAGTGCTGCTTCATATTCTAGAGGAAATTCGGGGAAGACAGATAATTAACAAAACGTTGAAACATGAAACACTCCTTCTCGTAATTAAATACACAAACTAACAAAAATAATTAATTTAATTCAAATTTTAAAAATATTATATTGATACGAAATATAAATAGTCATAATATTTAACATTAATAAGAAAACGTATAAAAATTATAAAAAGTTGGATTAAAAATCAGTATTTTTCTTCTAAAATGTGTAAAGTAAAAATCAACGGGAGTAATTTTTTATAAGAAAAAAAATTTAGCTTACTGAACATTTTAAGAAATTAACATGTTCATGAAATGGATATAAACTTTGATCACAATAAAATTTTCTTCACACAGAAATAACTTCTGTTTTTTATGATTTGTGGGTGTAAAGAAAAAAATATTGGTTGGAACTACTTCTCACAAGATGATCCAAAACTATAATAAGTTTTTGCCAAGGTGATATCAGGATAAGATTATAGAAAATTATGAAATGAAGTGGTAAGTAATAATGTTGACATGTATGCATTGAAATTAATGTTTTATTTATTAGAAAAATTAAAATGATATTCATTGACAATTGTAAGATTGTGGTAAAATGAAAATGGTGTCACGTGATAGAAAAATGAATAAGTTATGGTCACCACAAGAATAAATAGAAGTTGTGGTTGAGTTGTTGGCGTTAGTCAGATTTAGTTCATTCTAGCTACAATAGTGCAGACAAAAGATGGATATTTGCCTTTGTAGAGAGGTGTCATCTCAACATATATTATTTTCATCAACCTATTGGGGACTTCACCATCACATGGGATGATGTGTCAAATGTGTTGCACCCGACCATCATTAGACAATTCTGTTGAAGATGGATGAAGCCTCTTCTCTACCTTGTGTTAGTGTGTGTTTGATGTAGAAAATAGCTAGTTTGTTTTGAAGTTTGTAATAGGTCTAGATGATCTTGTATGTAGGCTTGTGTATGTGTAAGGTTTCCTTTGCTATATGATTTATCCTAGATCTCTAACCAAGCCTAGAATAAGCACATGAAGTGGTTAAAAGTTTTTCCAAAAGCTTTTTAGAGTTTTCTCCTAAAATCAGGATACTGCACAAAAATAAATTTGTTTCTCTGTAAAAGAACAGGTTTATTCTTTGGTCTGCTGAAAGGATTTTCGAAAGTTAGTTA
>Ga0123342_1003241_pt1 | contig 26347 bp, 12 predicted proteins | sample Turbeawhitnodule_FD_89960 | JGI IMG/M metagenome (GOLD analysis project Ga0123342, IMG submission 89960) | Root nodule microbial communities of legume samples collected from Mexico - Turtle bean Mexico white nodule | ecosystem: Host-associated > Plants > Roots > Nodule | place: Mexico: Nepantla...
AACCTCAAACCTTTACTTACAAGGTATCAAATTTCTTCAACTCTACTTTCACTTCATTTAACAAGAAAATTGAATCAGGGATGAAAGAAGTCCTGGAGAAACTAGAATATCTTGCAAAGCAAAAGGGTGCTCTTGGTTTGAAAGAGGGTACTTATTCTGATGATAGATCAGGTAATAAAGTGTCACAGAAATTGCCATCAACGTCTTTGGTGGTTGAAAGTGTTATTTATGGCAGAGATGCGGACAAAGAAATCATATTTAGTTGGCTCACGTCTGAAACCGACCATCCTAACCAACCGTCAATACTTTCAATTGTGGGCATGGGTGGGTTGGGTAAGACCACACTCGCCCAGCATGTGTACAATGACCCAAGGATCCATGATGCAAAATTTGATATCAAAGCATGGGTCTGTGTTTCTGATCATTTTCATGTTTTGACTCTGACAAGAACTATTCTCGAGGCAATCACAAATAAAAAAGATCATAGTGAAAACCTAGAAATGGTTCACAAAAGACTTAAAGAAAAGTTGTCCGGAAAGAAATTTCTTCTTGTTTTGGATGATGTTTGGAACGAAAGACGAGAAGAATGGGAAGTTGTGCGAACTCCACTTAGCTATGGGGCTCCAGGAAGTAGAATTCTTGTCACAACTCGTGGTGAGAAAGTTGCTTCTAGCATGAGGTCTAAAGTACATCTTCTAAAACAATTACGAGAGGATGAATGTTGGAATGTTTTTGAAAACCATGCATTAAAAGATGGTGATATTGAATTGAATGGTGAGCTAAAGGAGATTGGTAGAAGGATAGTTAAGAAGTGCAACGGATTGCCTCTAGCTTTGAAAACAATTGGATGTCTTTTACGCACAAAGTCATCCATTTCAGATTGGAAAAGCATATTGGAAAGTGAGATATGGGAGTTACCAAAAGAAGAGAGTGAAATTATCCCTGCGCTATTTTTGAGCTATCGCTACCTTCCTTCTCCTCTTAAAAGGTGCTTTGCTTATTGTGCCTTATTCCCCAAAGATTATGAGTTTGTGAAGGAGAAGTTAATTTTGTTGTGGATGGCCCAAAATTTTCTACAGTGTCCACAACAGATTAGACATCCAGAAGAGGTTGGTGAACAATACTTCAATGATCTACTATCAAGGTCTTTTTTCCAACAATCAAGCTTCATAGGGCATTTTGTCATTCATGACCTTCTGAATGATTTGGCAAAATATGTCTGTGCGGATTTCTGTTTTAGGTTAAAATTTGATAAAGGCCGATGTGTACCGAAATCAACCCGTCATTTTTCATTTAAATTCGATGACGTAAAAAAATTTGACGGTTTAGGGACTTTAACTAACGCTAAAAGACTGCGGTCATTTCTTCCACTTACACAAAGTGGGAGTAATTACATTGGCTATAATGGATGGCATTTCAAGATTTCGATACATGATTTATTCTCCAAGATTATGTTTGTACGCGCCTTATCTTTTAATGGTTGTCAAAAACTTAAAGATGTCCCAGATTCTATAGGTGATCTTAAACATCTCCATTCGTTAGATCTTTCGAATACTCAGATACAAAAACTACCTGACTCTATAGGTTTTCTCTATAACTTGATAATACTGAAGTTGAACTATTGTTCAAAGTTGGTAGAGTTGCCCTTAAATTTGCATAAACTTACCAAATTGCGTTGTCTGGAATTCAAATATACACAAGTGACAAAGATGCCAATGCATTTTGGAGAATTGAAGAATCTTCAAGTACTAAATACATTTGTAGTCGATAAAAATAGTGAACTCAGTACGAAGCAGCTGAGAGGACTCGATCTTCATGGGAGGCTATCAATTAACGAGTTGCAAAATATTTTGAATCCCTTGGATGCATTAGTAGCAAATTTGAAAAATAAACACCTAGTGAAACTAGAATTCTCATGGAAGTGGGACCACATCCCTGAGGATCCAAGGAAAGAAAAGAAAGTACTTGAGAATCTACAACCTTCCAAACAATTGAAGAGTTTAGGAATCAACAACTATGGTGGGACAGAATTCCCAAATTGGGTATTCGATAACGTATTATCAAATTTGGTGTTCTTACGGTTGGAGGACTGTAAATATTGCCTATGTTTGCCTCCCCTTGGAATTTTGTCATCTCTGAAGACCCTAAAAATTATAGGGCTTGATGGAATAGTGAGCATTGGTTCTGAATTCTATGGGAGCAACTCTTCATTTGCATCATTGGAGAGATTGGAATTCGACCGGATGAAAGAATGGGAAGAATGGGAATGTAAAACTTCTTCTTTTCCATGTCTTCAGCATCTTTCTGTGGATAGTTGTCCAAAGCTGAAAGGTTTGTCAGAGCAACTTTTTCATTTAAAGAAACTCTTTATTAATTACTGTGATAAGGTCGTCATAAGCGAAATTTGGTCATGTCCACTTGTGAGTATTCCCATGACCCATTACGATTTCCTTGAAGAAATGTGTATTGTTGGTGGCTGCGACTCTCTTAGAATCTTTCGGCTAGATTTCTTTCCAAAGCTTCGCCTTCTACAACTAAGAAGCTGCCAAAACCTAAGAAGAATGTCACAGGAGTACGCTCATAATCATCTCATGTATCTATATATTAATGATTGCCCTCAATTTGAATCATTCCTGGGTGAAGGGTTATCTGCAACATTAATAGGAAATGAGAATTTGAAGTTGTTACCGAAACCCATGCAAATCCTGTTGCCGTCCCTTACCAGGCTCCATATGATTGATTGTCCAAAAGTGGAGATGTTCCCAGATGGAGGGTTGCCATTAAAAGTAAAAGAATTGTCTCTTTCAAGTTTAAAACTTATCGCCTCCCTGAGACAGACCTTGGATCCCAACACATGTCTTGAAAGCTTGTCTATTGAAAAGTTGGACGTGGAGTGTTTTCCCGATGAAGTTTTGCTGCCAAGCTCTCTCACCTTTCTAAAAATCTATTGGTGTCGAAATCTTAAAAAGATGCACTTCAAGGGTCTCTGCCACCTCTCCTCTCTCTCACTTGATCACTGCCACAACCTCCAATGCTTACCAGAGGAGGGTCTGCCCAAATCCATCTCTTCTCTCTCAATCTGGCGTTGTCCATTGCTGAAGAAGCGTTGTCAGAATCCAGATGGCGAAGATTGGGGAAAGATTGCTCACATCCAAGAACTGGAACTAGATGTTTGATCATAAGATGAGTCACAAGTTCAAAATTAGACGTGCCCCTATTTCAATTTGTCTGCCACTTCAACAGGTTCTAATTCTCCACAATATCTTTGCACCTTTTCCATTACAATTTTCTTAGTTGCAAACGCTAACCCTATAATTGCCATTTTCCAAACAAGAGCAGCACATGTTATACTTAAACTCATGATATTTATTAAAGGAGGATGGCTCAGCTACGTTTTTCATTATTCAATTACTTTTATTTTATTCTTATTTTTGTGCAAAATTATTTCAATTGTTCTGTTGAAATTAAATTCCAATCAAATGTGTTTCTTATTTTTAGAATTCTACGACAGTCGTGAAGGTGGTCTGGCATTTGGCATCCAATCCGAATGGAGTAGTCTGTAGTTGGAGGTTATGGCGGCATCCTCTAAGTATATCTGTTTTCATAGCCACATTTTTCCTCCTATCTCCTTATTTCATGCTACTACAGTTTCTGACAAAAAGTTGAACTTAAACTTAATAATAGATCACTGAAATTGGAGAAAAAATGATCCCAAAAGTGAAGTTGTGGGTTTTGAGTGGAGGAAAGATGAATGGAAACTGCAGTGGACATAATAAGGGACATTCTGTATCTAAGGAACTTGTAATTGGTATTTAAAAGTATTTTTAAACCACTTTTTCATGGTAGAGCTTCTCAAACTAGCAATGAGAATATACATTAATGCCATAGACATGTGCTTTATCATTAATGCCAGAGACATATAAAATTTGTATGCTGATGTATTTATGATGGATCTTGTTTACAGTGAAATTGTTTACAGTGTCCGTTTCTATGTCTGGATTCTCAACAGGACACTGAACAATGTGCTTGTGCTTTTGTTTCTACCTTATTTCTTACACAGGTCTTGCAAAGTTGGTTTGTAGCAGTGTACCATGATATTTATCATACAGAGAAAATAACTATAAGGGCTTGAAATTGGATTCTGATGAGGAGTTCCTATACAATTCCCGAGCAAACTCCAACATCTGAGAGGCAAATTGAAACAATTGAGTTTTGAAATGCAAATACTTTAAACATTAATTCTTAGAACATTGTAGATTGGAAAGTGTATTTCTGAGCTAAACTGTTTTGTTTAACCTCTTGGTGGGTCTATTTGATTCTAAATTTGTCTTTGAAGGAATAAAATCTTTTCTTATTTGCATGCTACTGTTTCAATTAGTTATGCCACTTTCAAATCAGGAAAACTAACAATCATTCTATACTTATATAAACTAAGAAAAATGGAGTTTTCCTTGAGCTCTCATTACGCCACTAACCCTCTTGTGGATACAAAAGTGGATGAAATTAAAGATACAAGATTGTAATCCATGTGTATAAGATGTGAATCAAAGAAATTCAAGAACACCATCAATACTCAAGCTTAGATATGAGTTACAGAGGATCAAGAACAAACAAATCTGATTCTTCCAATAAAAAACCATGTCTCTCCTCTTTTATTTCACATCCTTGTAACCTCTCCTCTACCATCTGGAGATCATCCTGCAACAGAAAAACTCTTGTTGTGCACTAAAAGTTTAAAGTCTGAACTCATGAGTTGCTAGAGTTAGAATAGTATAATAAATTCCACCTGGAATTATTCACTCCTCCAACTCATCAAAACCGTTGAATAAAAATCAATCTGCTAATGTTTTATATATCTGTAATCAAACATAAAGTATGTATCTAAAGTCTGAACTGTGGAATGCAACAATTAACTGTGGAAATAAACTGAGAATATTTTAGTTTTCAAGAAGACTCAAGAACACCTGAAGCTTCTGTCAATCAGTAACTATTTGATAATTCATCATCATATTTGGTGTTCTCACGATTGGAGGACTGTAAATATTGCCTATATTTGTCTCCCCTTGGACTTTTATCATGCACCAATTCTCACTCCTCAATCTCTTTTTCAGGTGCTAATTCTCTACAATATCTCTACAGCTTTTGAAATATACTAATGCCTCTCTCAAGTCACTTGAAAGCATTAAGGAATCTACCTAATCAAATAAGCAAAATATTATAAGAATGAAAAATGGATATTAGAAGGAATAAAACTTCGATGTAGCACTGCTCAACAAATTGACATCAAACAATTTTATACTATAAGTTAAGAGATGCCCTAAGTTTTAAAATCTGTAGGACATTGTAAACACAGGGTAACATAGTTTTTATAATACAAAATATACTTTTAAAAGAAGCTTAGACCTATCACAGAAGAATTTCATTAGTGTTTTATTCATACAATCTAAACATAGCATAATAATATAATATAAATTCATACATCAGCATTATTTTAATTTTAAAATGAAGATTTTATATCCAAAAGATAAGAATGTTTTTCTTTTAAATTGAAATACATAAAAAAAACTGAAGCTACAGATAAAACAATCAAATAAACAATTACAGCTTGACTTGGGACCATCGACCTTATTTGGACACACATTTCCTACACTCACCAAAGCCATTGAATATCTTAATCAAACATAAAATATGTATCCAATGTTTGAAACCCAACCATCAATCACTCTTTATCATTGGCTGAATCTGTGAATGCAACAAATATTTATGGATTAAGCTTTTAACAAAGACTCATAGAAAACTATGTTCCACCATCCTTAAATTCAAGTCATCCTTTCTAAAATACATTACTACTCATCCTATCAATACATACTGCATTTCAACTTACTGATTACCATTCTTCCAATCATTTTCCAATTCCTACCATGGCAGCAGAACTTGTTGGTGGTGCTCTTCTTTCGGCCTTTCTTCAGGTTGCATTCGACAGGCTCGCTTCTCCTCAAGTTGTAGACTTCTTTCGTAGAAGAAAACTTGATGAGAAACTGCTCGGCAAATTGAACATCATGCTGCACTCCATCAATGCTCTTGCTGATGATGCTGAACTAAGGCAGTTCAAAGATCCACACGTCAAAGCATGGCTTTTTGCAGTCAAAGAAGCTGTCTTTGATGCAGAGGATATTTTGGATGAAATAGATTATGAACTCACCAGATGCCAAGTGGAAGCTGAATCTCAACCACAAACCATCACTTACAAGGTATCAAACTTCTTCAATGCTACTTTCAGTTCTTTTAACAATAAAATTGACTCAGGGTTGAAAGAAGTGCTAGAAAAATTAGAATATCTTGCGAGGCAAAAGGGTGCCCTTGGTTTGAAAGAGTGTACCTATTCTAGTGATGGATCAGGTAGTAAAGTGCCACAGAAATTTCCATCGTCTTCTTTGATGATTGAAAGTGTTATTTATGGCAGAGATACTGACAAAGATATAATCATTAATTGGCTGACATTTGAAACCTACAATTCTACCCAACCATCAATACTTTCCATTGTGGGAATGGGTGGTTTAGGCAAGACCACACTCGCCCAACATGTGTACAATGACCCAAAGATTGACGATGCTACATTTGATAGCAAAGCTTGGGTTTGTGTTTCAAATCATTTTAATGTTTTGACCGTGACAAGAACAATTCTTGAGGCAATCACTCATAAAAAAGATGATAGTGAAAATCTAGAAATGATTCACAAAAACCTTAAAGAAAAATTGTCGGGAAAGAAATTTCTTCTTGTTTTGGATGATGTTTGGAACGAAAGACGAGAAGAATGGGAAGTTGTGCAAACTCCTCTTAGTTATGGAGCTCCAGGAAGTAGAATTCTTGTCACAACTCGTGGGGAGAAAGTTGCTTCTATCATGAGGTCTAAAGTGCATCACCTAAAGCAATTAGGAGAGAATGAAAGCTGGAATGTTTTTGAAAATCATGCATTAAAAGATGGTGATCTTGAATTCAGCGATGAGCTAGAGCAGATTGGTAAAAGGATAGTTAAGAAGTGCAATGGATTACCTTTAGCTTTGAAAACAATTGGGTGTCTTTTACGCACAAAGTCATCCACTTTAGATTGGAAAATCATATTGGAAAGTGACATATGGGAGTTACCAAAAGAAGACAGTGAAATTATCCCGGTGTTATTTCTGAGTTATCTTTACCTTCCTTCTCATCTGAAGAAGTGTTTTGCTTATTGTGCCTTATTCCCCAAAGATCATGAGTTTGTGAAGGAAGAGTTAATTTTGTTGTGGATGGCCCAAAATTGTCTACGGTGCCCACAGCAGATTAGACATCCAGAAGGGGTTGGTGAACAGTATTTCAATGATCTATTGTCAAGGTCTTTCTTTCAACAATCAAACGTCAAAAGGCGTTTCGTCATGCATGACCTTCTGAATGAGTTGGCAAATATATTTGTGCAGATTTTTGTTTCAGGTTGAAATTTGATAAAGGTCAATGTGTACCGAAAACAACCCGTCATTTTTCATTTAAATTCCATGACATCAAAAAATTTGATGGTTTAAAGAGTTTAACTGATGCTAAAAGACTGCGGTCATTTCTTCCACTTACAGAATATAGGACTCTTGAGCTTGGCCATTCTTCACTGCTACCCACGATTGTGATTACAACTATTATGAGAGCTTTCAATCAGTATCCATGGCAATTTAAGATTTCGATACATGATTTGTTCTCCAAAATTAAGTTCATACGCGTCTTATCTTTTAATGGATGTTTGGACCTTGATGAGGTCCCAGATTCTATAGGTGATCTTAAATATCTCTATTCGTTAGATCTTTCTTATACTGAGATAAAAAAACTACCTGACTCAGTATGTTTGCTCTATAACTTGCTAATACTAAAGTTGAATAATTGTTCAAAGTTGGAAGAGTTGCCCTTAAATTTGCATAAACTTACCAAATTGCGTTGCCTGGAATTTGAAGATACAAAAGTGAGAAAGATGCCTATGCAATTTGGAGAATTGAAGAATCTTCAAGTACTTAGTACGTTTTTCGTGGATAGAAATAGTGAGCTAAGTACTATGCAACTGGGAGGACTCAATCTTCATGGAAGGCTATCAATGAAAGAGGTGCAGAATATTTTGAATCCTTTGGATGCATTAGAAGCAAATTTGAAAAATAAACATCTTGTTGAACTAAAATTAACATGGAAGTCGGATCACATCCCTGATGATCCAAGGAAAGAAAAGAAAGTACTCGAGAATCTACAACCTTCCAATCACTTGGAGAGTTTAGGAATCAACAACTATGGTGGGACACAATTCCCAAATTGGGTATTTGATAACTCGTTATCAAATTTGGTGTTCTTACAGTTGCAAGACTGTAAATATTGCCTATGTTTGCCTCCCCTTGGACTTTTGTCATCTCTGAAGACCCTCAAAATTAAAGGACTTAATGGAATAGTGAGCATTGGTGCTGAATTTTACGGGAGCAACTCTTCATTTGCATCCTTGGAGAGATTGGAATTCTACAACATGAATGAATGGGAAGAATGGGAATGTAAAACTACTTCTTTCCCACGTCTTCAGTATCTTGATGTGGTTGAATGTCCAAAGCTAAAAGGTCTGTCAGAGCAACTCCTACATTTGAACACACTAGATATTCGTGTGATAAGGTCGTCATTAGTGGAAACCGCATGTACACATCATCGCTTGAACTCTAAGGCTTTATTCATGTCCACTTCTGAATATTCCCATGACCCATTACTATTTCCTTGCACAAATGATTATTAATGGTGGTTGTGACTCTCTTACAATTCAAGGAGCTGAGAATTTGAAGTTGTTGCCAAAACCCATGCAAGTCCTTGTATTACAGTTAAACTGATGATATTTATTAAAAGAGGATGGCTCAGCTACGTTTTTCATGATTCAATTACTTTTATCACATTCTTATTTTCGTGCAAACTTATTTCAATTGTCGTGTTGAAATTAAATTCCAACCAAATATGTTTCCTATTTTTAGATAGTGAAGGTTGTCTGTAGATGGAAGTTGTGGTGGCATCATCTTCATTTATCTAGCTATGAGTATATTTGTTTTCATAGTCACCTTTTTCCTTCTTTCTTCTACTTCATGCTATGGCAGTTTCTGAGAAAGAAAAATGAACTTAAAGTTAATAAAAAATCACTGAAACTGGAGAAAAAATGACCCCAAAAATTCAGTTGTTAACACCACTACTGATTCCTGAATGTATTATTGAAAAACTTGCCCAGGCTCAAATTAAGTTATGGGTTTTGAGTGGGGAAAAGATGAATGGAAACTGCAGTGCACATGAAGGACGTTCGATGTGGAATTTTCAACATGTGTCTCTTTCAAGTTTCAAACTTATGGCCTACCTGAGAGAGACCTTGGATGCAAACTTATGTCTTGAAAGCTTGTGTATTGAAAAGGTTGATGTGGAGTGTTTTCTGGATGAAGTTTTGCTGCCACACTCTGTTACTTCTCTACAAATAGTTGTTTGCCACCTCTCCTCTCTCACATTTCTTGACTTCTCCAGTCTCCAACGCTTACCAGAGGATGGTCTGCCCAAATCTGTCTCTTCTCTTACAACTTGGGAATGCTCATTGCTCAAACAGAGTTGTCAGAATCCAGAAGGCGAAGAAGACTGGGGAAAGATTGAACACTTTCAGAAACTGAGTGTTAGGTAATAAGATGAAGCACAAGTTCAGAAAAAGATGTGGAGCAAATCCCATTTGTCTGCCTCTTCTACAGGTGCTAATTAATTTTCCACAATATCTCTGTACCTTTTCAATTACAATTTTCTTAAGTTGCAAATATTTCACTCTGTAATCGGCATTTACTAAACCTTCAGAACTAATGTTAACCTGTTTTCTTCCACAGGCCTTTCAAAGTCTGTTTGTACCATTGGACGATGAAATACGGAGAAAACAAGTAAAAAGGTTTGAAATTGTGACTCCTACATGAGAGAGGGAAATTGAAGCAAAAGGAGTTGTGAAATGTAAATACTTTTAAACTTCCTTTCATAGAAAGTTATATTTGTCCTCATTCTGTGTTGGGAGTGGCATTGAAGCAGTGAGCATTGCAAATACCTTTTACTTCTGACATTACATTTTCCTCCTCAGATTTTCATTTATTTATAAAATTTGCAGAAGCAGGATTGTGTAGCCTGTCACCTGACATGTAGATTAGGTATGTAAAACTTGTGTAATTATTAAACTGTAAAAGGTATACGTGTTTGTTAATGGAAGAAACATTAGATATTTTACAATATATTTTAGATGTGGCAAATAGAAATTATATTTCACTTTATTCATATTTATCTTCCAATATATATATATATAAACGGTTTTGTCATCTGCTTTAGAAGAAAACTATAATCTGTTTCTACCAATGTGTAAAGATATGATTAAGAGTAAACAAGTAGAGGGGTTTGAAATTGGATCATGAGATGATGAGACCTAAACAAGTCCAGGAAAACTACTACATCTGAGTTATGAAATAGCATTCCAATTGTTTTCTAGCAATGTATCATGATATTATAAAGAGAAAATAAGTACAAGTGATTGAAATTCTGTTATCCGAGGATGAGTTTCCTATACAATTCCCAGCCAAACTCCTACATCTAAGATGGAAATTGAAATAAAGGAAGAGTGAAAGGAAAATACTGTTAAACATTAATTCGTAGAACATGTATTGGTTTTCTAGCTGATTGGGAAAGTGGAATTGAAATAGTGAGCATTGCTTACAGCTTTTACGTTTTGTTTTTCCACCTTGGATTTCCATTTGTTCATAAAATTAGCAGAGAGATTTCAGTAAGTAACCTGATTAGTAAAGCTTGAGTACTTGACCCAAACAAGGCACATGTATTTGTTAATGGAAGAAGCTTTAGATATTTTACAATATATTTTACCTGTGGCAGCATAAAACAAAACACATTTATCCTCGTCAACAGTGAACTATTATTTATTAGTTCAGCGAACTAGTTATGTACTAAAAAATTGAAATGAACTATTAGAGGCTTCTAAACTTCATTTTTCTAACTAAACTGTTTTGCTGAACCTCTTTGTGGTCTATTTGCTTCTAAATTTGGTTTAAAGATTAAAGATTTGAAGCCATATATAAAATGTGAATGAAAGAAATTGAAGATCACTATCCATTCCACTTCTTAAGCTTAGATATCATTCCCTTCCTCACACAGAGGATAAAGAGGAAACTGGTGCCAAGATGGTGGTACAAAGTACAACTGTTAATTGAATCTATGGGTGGTTCTCAGTGCTGCACGTGGTTTGAGACTGAATGATTGTGTTGTCAGCATTGACTGTTCAAAATTTCATTGCATTTTATAGGATGGCTTCTCTCGTGATTTTTTGAAAATCTGCATGACAGGTATCTAAGAAATCACTTTTCAATCTTCAGCATATTTTAATAGATTGCATCTCATTAAATATCCATTCTCAATCAATTATGATTCTTGTAATCTCTCTTCCCATTCAAAAAAGTTATAATAATTAAGTATGTTTTACTGTTTTATTACCTCTGCTTACTCCACAATCTCAAGACTCTCCTGCAACCGAAAAATTGTTCATACAAGTGCAAAGAATCTAACATCAACTAACAAAAGTGTGAAGTTTCTTGTTAACCATGTTTGGCCCTGTATAGAAGGAGATAAAAGGGTATTCTTGGGAGCCAACACCTTTCTAAAAATCTTGCATATTCAAACTGTCACCTCTTGGACTCTTAACAGGAGAAATCAGTTCATGCAATTGACAATTTCAACTCATTGTTGCACTGTCAATATTGATACTTTGTGGCGTTATTCTCTTCCACCATGGATCCTCAAATTTCCAATAACTCTTATAGAAGGAATGAGTCTTTTATTATGATTGATGTACAACTAAACATTGATTTATGTTAAAAGTCTGTATACATTGTTAAAAAAATTGTATTTCTGATCCAGAAGTAATATTTTAAAACTTGAAATTCATAAAAAAAAAACTGTTAAAAATTTTATCGATATTTTAGGGTATATCTTTCCACTGATTGAAGCTACAGATAAAACAATAAATAACGACGTATGACACACCATTATTATCAGACTTTTATTCATTAAATAAGTTTGTGATATCATATCAGAAAATAAACAATTATTGCTTCACTTTGGGTCTATCGACCTTATTCAACTCACCAAAACCATTGAATATAAAACTAATCAAACATAAAATATGTAATCGAATGTTTAAAACCCAACCATCAATCACTCTTTATGATTGGATGAATGTGTGAATGCAACGAATAATTGTGGAATTAAGCTTTAAAAAAGATTCAAAGAAAAGTATGTTCCACCATCCTTATAAAGTCAACTCATCCTATCAATACATATTGCATCCATCGGCTGAATAGTTGTCACAAACTGCATTTCAACTTACTCTTTACCATTCTTCCCATCATTACCATGGCAGCAGAACTTGTTGGTGGTTCTCTTCTTTCGGCCTTTCTTCAGGTTGCATTCGAAAGGCTCGCTTCTCCTCAATTTCTGGACTTCTTTCATGGAAGAAAACTTGATGAGAAGCTGCTTGGCAATTTGAACATCATGTTGCACTCCATCAATGCTCTCGCGGATGATGCTGAACTAAAGCAGTTCACAGATCCACACGTCAAAGCATGGCTTTTTGCTGTCAAAGAGGTTGTCTTTGATGCAGAGGATCTTTTGGGTGAAATAGACTATGAACTCACCAGATGCCAAGTGGAAGCTCAATCCGAACCTCAAACCTTTACTTCCAAGGTATCAAATTTCTTCAACTCTACTTTCACTTCATTTAACAAGAAAATTGAATCAGAGATGAAAGAAGTATTGGAGAAACTAGAATATCTTGCAAAGCAAAAGGGTGCTCTTGGTTTGAAGGAGGGTACTTATTCTGGTGATGGATTTGGTAGTAAAGTTCCACAGAAATTGCCATCATCTTCTTTGATGGTTGAAAGTGTTATTTATGGCAGAGATGCTGACAAAGATATAATCATTAATTGGCTCAAATCTGAAACTCACAATTCTAAGCAGCCATCAATACTTTCCATTGTGGGCATGGGTGGCTTGGGTAAGACCACACTCGCCCAGCATGTGTACAATGACCCAAAGATCCACGATGCAAAATTTGATATCAAAGCTTGGGTCTGTGTTTCTGATCATTTTCATGTTTTGACTGTGACAAGAACAATTCTTGAGGCAATCACAAATCAAAAAGATGATAGTGAGAACTTAGAAATGGTTCACAAAAAACTGAAAGAAAGATTGTCAGGAAGAAAATTTTTTCTTGTTTTAGATGATGTTTGGAACGAAAGACGAGAAGAATGGGAAGTTGTGCGAACTCCTCTTAGCTATGGGGATCCAGGAAGTAGAATTCTTGTCACAACTCGGGGTGAGAACGTTGCTTCTAACATGAGGTCTAAAGTGCATCTTCTAGAGCAATTAGGAGAGGATGAATGCTGGAATGTTTTTGAAAATCACGCATTAAAGGATAATGATCTTGAATTGAATGATGAGCTAAAGGAGATTGGTAGAAGGATAGTTGAGAAGTGCAAGGGATTACCTTTAGCTTTGAAAACAATTGGATGTCTTTTACGCACAAAGTCATCAATTTCAGATTGGAAAAGCATATTGGAAAGTGAGATATGGGAGTTACCAAAAGAAAAAAATGAAATTATTCCAGCGCTATTTATGAGTTATCGCTATCTTCCTTCTCATCTTAAAAAGTGCTTTACTTATTGTGCCTTATTCCCCAAAGATTATGGATTTGTGAAGGAGGAGTTAATTTTGTTATGGATGGCCCAAAATTTTCTACAGAGTCCACAACAGATTAGACATCCAGAAGAAGTTGGTGAACAGTACTTCAATGATCTATTGTCAAGGTCTTTTTTTCAACAATCAAGCTTCGTAGGGATTTTCGTAATGCATGACCTTCTGAATGATTTGGCAAAATATGTCTTTTCAGATTTCTGCTTCAGGTTGAATATTGATAAAGGCCAATGTATACCGAAAACAACCCGTAATTTTTCATTTGAATTATGTGATGCCAAAAGTTTTTATGGTTTTGAGGGTTTAATTGATGCTAAAAGACTTCGTTCATTTCTTCCTATCTCACAATATGAGAGATCTCAATGGCATTTCAAGATTTCAATACATGATTTATTCTCCAAGATTAAGTTTTTACGCGTCTTATCTTTTTCTTTTTGTTCAAATCTTCGAGAGGTCCCAGATTCTATAGGTGATCTTAAACATCTCCACTCACTAGATCTTTCGTATACTAATATACAAAAACTACCCGACTCTATATGTTTGCTCTATAACTTACTAATACTGAAGTTGAACTATTGTTTAAGGTTGAAGGAGTTGCCCTTAAATTTTCATAAACTTACCAAATTGCGTTGCCTGGAATTTAAACATACGAAACTGACAAAGATGCCAATGCATTTTGGACAATTGAAGAATCTTCAAGTATTGAGTATGTTTTTCATCGATAGAAATAGTGAGCTAAGTACTAAGCAGATTGGAGGACTTAATCTTCATGGAAGTCTATCAATTAAGGAGGTGCAGAATATTGTGAATCCTTTGGATGCATTAGAAGCAAATTTGAAAACTAAACAACACCTTGTGAAGCTAGAGTTAGAATGGAAGTCGAACAACATCCCTGATGATCCAAGGAAAGAAAGGGAAGTACTTGAGAATCTACAACCTTCCAATCACTTGGAGTGTTTGTCAATCAGGAACTACAGCGGTACAGAATTCCCAAATTGGCTATTCAATAATTCGTTATCAAATCTAGTGTTCTTAAAGTTGGAGGATTGTAAATCCTGCCTATGTTTTCCTCCCCTTGGACTTTTGTCATTACTGAAGACCCTCAAAATTGTAGGGTTTGATGGAATAGTGAGCATTGGTGCTGAATTTTATGGGAGCAACTCTTCATTTGCATGCTTGGAGAATCTGGCATTCTCCAATATGAAGGAATGGGAAGAATGGGAGTGTGAAACTACTTCTTTTCCACGTCTTAAATGGCTTTATGTGGATGAATGTCCCAAACTGAAAGGTACTCATTTAAAGGAAGAAGTTGTTAGTGATGAGCTCACAATTAGCGGAAACAGTATGGACACATCGCCGCTTGAAACCCAACATATTGATGGAGAAGGTGACTCTCTTACAATCTTTCGGCTAGATTTCTTTCCAAAGCTCCGTTCTCTTGAACTGAAAAGATGCCAAAACATAAGAAGAATTTCACAGGAATACTCTCATAATCATCTCATGTATCTATATATTCATGATTGCCCTCAATTGAAATCATTCCCCAAACCCATGCAAATCCTGTTTCTGTCCCTTACCGGGCTGCACATAACTAATTGTCCACAGGTGGAGTTGTTTCCAGAAGGAGGTTTGCCATTAAATATAAAAGATATGACTCTTTCATGTTTAAAACTTATCGCCTCCTTGAGAGAGAGCTTGGATCCCAACACATGTCTTGAAACCATGCTTATTCAAAATTCGGACATGGAGTGTATTCCCGATGAAGTTTTGCTGCCAAGCTCTCTCACCTCTCTAGAAATCCAATGTTGCCCAAATCTTAGAAAGATGCACTACAAGGGTCTTTGCCACCTCTCCTCTCTCACACTTTCTGAATGTCCCAACCTTCAATGCTTACCAGCGGAGGGTCTCCCCAAATCCATCTCTTCTCTTACAATCTCGAATTGTCCATTGCTGAGGGAGCGTTGTCGGAGTCCAGATGGAGAAGACTGGGAAAAGATTGCTCACATCCAAAATCTAGATGTTTGGTGATACGATGAGTCACAAGTTCAAATTTGTCTGCCACCTCAACAGGTTCGAATTCTCCACTATATCTTTGTTCCTTTTCGATTACATTTTTCTTAGTTGCAAACGGTAACCCTATAATTGCCATTTTCCTACAAGAGTAGCTTTGTTATACTTAAAATCATGATATTTATTAAAGGAGGATGGCTCAGCTACGTTTTTCATGAATCAATTACTTTTATTTTATTCTTATTTTCGTGCAAAATTATTTCAATTCTTCTGTTGAAATTAAATTCCAACCAAATGTGTTTCCTATTTTTAGAATACTGTGAAAATCGTGAAGGTGGTCTGGCATTTGGCATCCATTCCGAACAGAGTATTCTGTAGTTGGAAGTTATGGCGGCATCATCTTCATTTATCTAGCTTTCTGAGTATATTTGTTTTCGTAGCCGCATTTTTTCTTCTATCTTCTTATTTCATGTTTCTACAGTTTCATGCTACACTTGCAGGACTGTAAATACTGCCTATGTTGGCCTCCCCTTGGACTTTTTTCATCTTTGAAGTCCCTAGATATTATAGGATTGGATGAAATAGTGAGCATTGGCGCTGAATTTTATGGGAGCAACTCTTCATTTCCATCATTGGAGAGATTGGAATTCGACAAGATGAAGGAATGGGAAGAATAGGAATGTAAAACCACTTCTTTTCCACGTCTTCAGCGTCTTTGTATTACTCAGTGTCAAAAGCTGAAATGCCTGTCAGACCAACTTCTTCATTTAAAGGATCTACAAATTTATTTCTGTGATAAGCTCGTGATTAGCGGAAACACATCGTCGCTTGAAGTTTCATTTATGTCCACTTGTGAATATTCCCATAATTCATTGCGATTTCCTTGAATATGTGAAGATTGAGGGTGGTTGCGACTCTCTCACAATCTTTCCGCTAGATTTCTTTCCAAAGCTCCATCCACTTGAACTTGTAAGGTGCCAAAACCTAAGAAGAATTTCACAGGAGCAGACTCATAAATCATCTCATGGAACTATTTATTGTTCATTGCCCTCAATTTGAATCATTCCTGAGTGAAGGATCATCTGCATCATTAGTGGGAGCTGAGAATTTAAAGTTGTTGCTGAAACTCATGCAAGTCCTGTTTCCGTCCCTTACTCTGCTGGGGATAGTTGATTGTCCAAAAGTGGAGATGTACCTAGATGAAGGTTTGCCATTAAATGTAAAACATTTGTGTCTTTCAAGTTTTAAACTTATTGCTTCCCTGAGAGAGACCTTGGACTCCAACACATGTCTTGAACGCTTGTCTATTGAAAATTTGGACGTAGATTCCAAGCTCTCTCACCTCTGTACACATCTATGATTGCCCAAATCTTAAAACTTTGGACTACAAGGGTCTTTGCCACCTCTCCTCTCTCGCACTTTATGATTGTTCCAGCCTTGAATGCTTACCAGCGGAGGGTCTGCCCAAATTCATCTCGGCTGGGGAAAGATTGCTCACTGGATGTTCAGTAATAAGATGAGACACAAGTTCAAAATTAGATGCAGATCTATTTCCATTTCTCTGCCACTTCAAGAGGTGCTAATTCTTGACCAGAAATATGTATTTTGTTAATCTTATATTATATCTTATAATATTTATACTTCAATTTCAAATAAAATAAAATATCACCCTTTAGGTATGAACCCTTTTTTCTCTCAATTTATTCATCCTCTCAATTATCACTCTCTTGCAAATTCCTTTTTTCCTCTCTAAAACTTCTCTTTACCTTCCATTTACCTCATTAGTTCAATTTCACCCCTTTTTTAAAATTAGGTCGTTCATCAGTAGTTGGAGAACTAAGAAAAGGACAATGTTTTCAAACAGAACTTTGAGTGTTGAGTGTGCATAAAGCTTTTTAAGAAGAGGAAAAGTTCAAGTGAGAAAAGCTAGTTTATAGTTTAGTTAACAAGTTTCAAAAAAGAGTTTCTTATTTACTTTCCATTTTTAAGGGGAGAAAATGTGATTTCTAATGTTTTGATATTATTTTGTATCTCTTGCAGAAATAACTACAAGATCTGGTTTTTGATCTTTATCATTTAGTTCAACTTGAGTTGAACCGCGTGCATAATAAGAAATGGGTTGAGGTCTTCAGGCATTGTCCAAAGCTTCAAACTCTTGTCATGGGCAAGGTTTAATGATTTAAGCTTTTCAAGTATGAAGTTTGAATCCTCTTGTTATGTTTTCTTCAAACATTATGATTAATATATTTTTATAATTGTTTTTTCACAGGTCTCTTTTCACTAAGATTCTGAAGGCGATGTTGAAGGAGCAATTTTGTCATACCACAAGCTGTTCCTACATGCATTTCATTACAACTTAAAAGCTGTTGTCTTATTGCTGATTAAAAAAAAAAAAAACTGTTGTCTTAAAAAATACAGTGGTTCTGTAGTTGAGTTTTAATTTGCTTAATATATTATCCAGAATGCAAAATATTTACGGATCATGAAAATCTGCATTAAAGCTTATCATAATATTATTAGAAGACTTGTTATTTATTTATTTATTTATTATCAGCAATAATAGGGTTACCGTTTGCAACTAAGAAAATTGTAATCGAAAAGGTACAAAGATATTGTGCAGAATTAGAACCTGTTGAAGTGGCAGACAAATTGACATATTAGAAGAATGTGGTTGTGTTTATCAAATTAATCTACTTTTTTCCATCTAATGAAAGTTTGCTGCACATTATCGGTTTTCTTTAGGTATTTTCACATAACTAATTTGCAATGATCTTTATTAGACGTATAAGTAGTTAGTAACTTGTAATTTATTAAAACATAAATAAAAATTTGAATTTACCTGTTTGAGTAAAAGTTGTGAAAAAATATATTAAAAGAAATATAACCCAATATAAAAAATAACACAAAAATATTGAATTACAAAAAATCATTATATTTAAAGATATTAAAAGAAATCTAACAGAGCAAAATGCTGAAAAAATGTATACAAATTAATACACTATTGAATATGATACCTGTTGAAATTCTCTAAGCTTGTCCTTTCAGTTCCCAAGGTTCAGATTTGGCATGGCATGCACATCAATTCCAATGCAAACATAAAGTCTCGTTAATTTGATACGTTGAACGATGAGTTAATCCTATAAGAAAGTGAAGCATCCATGCACACTTTGCATTCTCAACCATGGCTGATATCATCAGTGATTTTCCAGACTCAGTTCTTTGTTACATTCTCTCTTTTCTCCCAACCAAACAAGTTGTTGCAACCAGTTCTCTCTCCAAGCGTTGGAAGCTTCTATGGCGTTCAGTTCCCTCTTTGGATTTCGAGTTCCAAAATAATGAGATCGTTTCTCACCTTCTCTCAGTGAACTTTTTTCTGCGTGGTCGTGATATGGACCAAACCCTCCATAGCTTACGCTTTAGATATTCCTCTTTCGATCCTTTAGATGATTTGGATAGACATACTGGTATCGAGATATGCATTGAGGATGTATTGAGAAGAAGTTCTAGTCTTGAACACATCCACCTCCAAATGGGTTGGTTCACTGCGGTGCCCTCAGTGGTTTTTATCTGCAAAACTCTTGTAGTTCTCAAGTTGGACACATCATTACTGGAAAATATTTCTTTTGTTGATTTGCCCTTGCTTAAAATTTTGCATTTGTATTCTCTTATTTTAGTTCACTGTGATCTTCTTCAACAGTGTCTTTCTGGGTGTCTTAATGTCGAGGACTTGGAAGTCGAGTGTGTGGGTTATGAGACTCGAGAAAAATTCCACAGTTTTCCCAAGTTGGTCAGAGCTAAAATCGATTCATGTTCAGTTCCATTGGAAATTGTTAAGAATGTTGAATTTTTGGTCACAGATAGGGTAATTCTATAAAATTTGTTTCTTATTTACTTTCCATTTATAGGGAAAAAATGTGATTTATGATGTTTAGATATTATTTTGTTTCTCTTGCAGATATGTAAAGAAGACCTGGTTTGTGAATTTCAGAATTTAGTTCAACTTGAATTTGCCACCTTGGAGTATAGTGAGGGATGGCTTCATGTCTTGGAAGTGTTCAGGCGTTGTCCAAAGCTTCAAACTCTTGTCATTTGCATTGAAGGCAATGAAGAAGAATCAGTTTTGCCATACCCACTTACTGTTCCTACATGCATTTCATTGCACCTTAAAACCTGTTGCCTTAAATACTACCGTGGTTCTGCATTTGAGTTTCAATTTGCGGAATATATTATGCTGAATGCAAATTATTTACAGATCATGAAATTCCGCATTCGCAGATACGAATATAAAAATCTTATGAGAAGACAGAATATGATAAGAGATTTATCCTCATGCAGCAAGACTTCGGATACTTGTACACTATCATTTGAAAAAACAATTTGAAAAGTTAATGTGTGACTTTTCTATTAGTGAGTATATTTATCAAATTAATCTAATTTTCTTCTTTGTCGAATGTCTCTAAATAGATTGTTTCATAATGTTCTTACCCAATAGTGGATGTTGTCATGGTTGTACTTTTCATTCTTGAATAGTTTTCATTCTTGAATAGTTTAAATTCTATGAATAACTGTAAAATGTAAAAGAAATTCATTGGAAAAATAGTAATTAGTATTGGTTATTTTGTGGTAATTATTATAGAAAGTAGTACAATCCCCATGAAACTATTTACCTACTATCACTCAATTACAATATTGTCAAGTTAGAATTATAATATATCTTAATACAATTGCTGTGATGGATCTATGATGAAGAACCGTGTGTGAAGAATGATGAAAACACCCTTAGCAAACGAAAAGACCAAGCACACAACACTGTGAAATGCTCTCTGTAAACAGAGTAAGAAAAAGAGCACGAACAGAAGAACTCTAAAGAAGAGGGAAAGTGAAGAACGAAGATGTTCTTATCACCTTAATGTCTTTCCAAGAATCCTTAATAGCTTTATTATCCACTACATTCCTCCATGTTTAGATTCTAGAATATCTTTCCATTTTCCAAAATATTCCAACCCCAAATGTCATATCCATTTAGCTAACTGCATTAAACATTTTCAAATCTTAGTTCAGACCCCAACAAAATCACTACTAAGAGTGGCTGGTTAGTCTGCAGAATTATGCAGAACAGAATGCACACACTGGCTTTGCTGTTATGAGGTTATTCCTAACAAAAAAAAAATGTCTATGAACCAGTTCTAAAAACCTCTTAGATGGATAACAATTAGACTAATACAACACATAAACAATGGGTAAGCACAATGGGCAATGAGCAATAACAAATTTTATACCTAAATAAAAGATATTAATCTAACTTAATTATTGTCCAGAAACAATGAGAATCTGGATTCTTTTGTATAACAATTGAAAATCTGTTCACAAGTTAATTCAACCACCAAATAATATATTAATTAGAGTATAAGTCTTATTAAATTTTTTTCAATTGTAGAAAAATGACAAAGATGCTTTAAAAGTAAAGTATAATAAAACCAAAAAGTAATGTAAATGAAACCAAAACAAAATATTTTACTAAGGACAAAAGCAGAAAAAAATACTATTAAGGAACATAAACAACCTCAACTTCAATATGATAGAAATCATATTTAATCCACCTTTTATTTTTGGATATATTATTTTAATTATATTTATTTTAGTTTTCAATTGCTATATATTTTTATATTGTATATTTAACGTTAACCTTATAATTATATCTAAGCTTTTCCTTACACTTCCCAAACTTTAGGTTTCTATGGCATGCACATCAATTCCAATGCATTATCAGACCATGAGTTATTCCTATAAGAAACTGAATTTTCTAGCCACTCTTTATATTCTAAATTTATATTACTTGTTCATAATAACTGAAATTTACTTAACCATTAAAAACATACCCAATACATTTTCTTTTTATTCTTTCATTTACCACTTAAATAAGGAATATTAAAAGGTAATGGATGCGAAATGTAACTGAAGGAAAATTATGTTTACCACTTAAAATATGTCAACACTGAAATAAATAAAAATTATAAGGAAATTTGAAAATTTTATTTAGGACCAAAAACACGACATACAAATTTATTAAAAGAAAATATTCGTATTAGTCTTCATCAATCGTTAATGTATCACTTAAAAAAAGTAGTCAAGTTATTTTATTTTTTACTGATAAAAAACTAATTTCACTGTAGAAGTCATAAGTTTAAAATTTAAGACTCTAGATATTAAATAGGGCCTTGAATTATGTTAAAAATATATATTTGTTACCTATCAAATAAAACACGAATAAAAATATGAATTTACCTATTTGAGTAAAAAAAAATGTGTAAAAAATATTAATAGAAATCTATCAGAGCGTAATCCAGAAAAAATGAATACAAATTAATACAATATAGAGTGAGACTATTGAAATTCTCAAAGCTTTTCCTTTCACTCCCCAAGGATTAGATTTCCCATGGCATCCACATCAATTCCAATGCACACATAAAGTCTCGTTAACCCATTTGACACGTTCAGCAATGAGTTATTCCTATAAGAAAGTGAAGCATCCTTGCATACTTTGCATCTCAACCATGGTTGATATCATCAGTAATTTTCCAGACTCAATCCTTTGTTTCATTCTCTCTTTTCTCCCAACCAAACAAGTTGTTGCAACCAGTGTTCTCTCCAAGCGCTGGAAACTTCTATGGCGTTTTGTTCCCTCTTTGGATTTCCACTTCGGTACGCCATATATGGATTATATGGATTGTGACTTACGAAAATTGATCTCCTCTTCCCTTATTTTCTCAGTGTACTATTTTTTAAATTTCTGTGAAACTTATCAACCCCTCCATAGATTACGCTTTACAAGTTGCGGTTTATACGATTTTCTTAGTATGGAGACATGCATTAAGACTGCATTGAAAATAAGTGGTAGACTTGAACACCTCGATATCAATCTGGATTGGTTTGTTCAGCTGCCCTCTGCGGTGTTCAGCTGCAAAACTCTTGTAGTTCTCAAGTTGGCCATCATAGCACTGAAAAATATTTCTTTAGTTGATTTGCCCTTGCTTAAAATGTTGCATTTAAAATCTGTTCGTTCATTTAAATGTGAAGATCTTCAAAGTTTTCTTTCTGGGTGTCTTAATCTAGAGGATTTGGAAGTTGGGTCTGCATTAGCCCCGAAATCGGCTGCTAATACTTCAGAAAAGTTTCCAAAATTGCTCAAGTTGATAAGAGCTAACATCCATACACATTTAGTTCCATTGGAGTTAATTAAGAATGTTGAAGTTTTGGTCACAGATAGGGTAATCCGTGTAAACTTTCTTTATTATTTACTTTTCATTTTTAAGGGAAAAACATCTGATGTTTTGATACTATTTTGTATCTCTTGCAGATATATAAAGATGACCTTGTCTTTGATCTTCATAATTTACTTCAACTTGAGTTGACCCGTTTCAATCTTAGTACGAAATGGTTTGAGGTCTTGGAATTGCTCAAGCATTGTCCAAAACTCAAAGCTCTTGTCATTGACATTTATGAGGTTTAATGATTCAAGTTTTTCAATTATTAATCTTCTTGTTATTTTTTCTTAAAACATTAGGATTAATATAGTATTATAATTGTTTTTAACAGGAAAAAAAAATAGTTGCTGAAGGCGATGAAGAAGCGCTTTTGCCATGCCCCGATCCTGTTCCTACATGCATTTCATTACACCTTAAAACCTGTCGTCTTAACAATTTCAAGGGTTCTGTAGTCCATCTTCAATTTGCTGAATACATTATGAAGAATGCAAATTATTTACGGACCATGAAGTTCCGCTATGCTTGTAATTCTTTGAGAAGACATGATTTGACTAGTCATATATCCTCATGCATGAAGAGTTCTGATACTTGTACGCTTTCGTTTGAGTAGTTAAGGTCTGAGCAAGTGATGGTTTATTTTTGTTTTTATTTTCTGTAGTAACTGCAAGAATGTGGTTTTGCTTATCAAATGAATCTACTTTGATTTGGTTGGCGTAGAATTCCAATGTGATCCTACTTTTCTGTCATTGTGAACAGTGAAATCTTTTAACTATGATGCATTTGTTACTAATAATTGGTATGCGCAATGGATAGTTAGCAATTTTTTTTTTAGCAATTAATAAATGAATTAATAGGGAAATAATATCCCAAACCGAACAAAATAACAAGCACAAAAGCGTAGGCTTAGACACTTGCTTTAACGTAACATAATTGTATTTAAGTCAAGGAGTGCTCCTAAAAAACAAATGGCATGAAGCTATGGTATTAGAACAAGCTTGTCCTTTCAGAATAAAGTTCAGAATGAGACCTATTGAAGTTCTCTAAGCTTGTCCTTTCACTTCCCAAGGTTTAGATTTGGCATGGCATGCACATCAATTCCAATGCAAACATAAAGTCTTATTAAGAGATTTGTTCCGTTGAACGATGAGTTGTTCCTATAAGAAAGTGAAGCATCAATGTACACTTTGCATTCTCAACCATGGCTGATATCATCAGTCGTTTTCCAGACTCAATTATTTGTTACATTCTCTCTTTTCTTCCCACCAAACAAGTTGTTGCAACCAGTGTTCTCTGCAAACGCTGGAATCTTCTATGGCGTTCAGTTATCTCTTTGGATTTCGATCATCAAGACCGAACTGGTTCTTTTGAGGATGAACTAGATGACTGCTCTAACTTTCTTTACTCAATGTACTCTCTTTTGCTTTTGCGTGATAAGGAAAAACCTCTCCATAGATTACGCCTTAGATGTTGCTCTACGTATAATCATTATAGTATCGAAATATGGATTAAGGCTGCAATGAGAAGTAGTAGACTTGAACACCTCGACCTCAATGTTTATAAGAATTTTGTGGTACCCTCTGTTGTGTTTAGCTGCAAAACTCTCGTAGTTCTCAAGCTGGCGAACTTAGTGCTGAAAGATGTTTCCTTTGCTGATTTTCCCTTGCTTAAAATCTTGCATTTGAATTCTATTTGTTTCTCAGGGTGTGAAGATCTTCTTAAACAGTTTCTTTCTGGGAGTCCTAATCTTGAGGACTTGGAAATCAAGAATTTGGATGCTAATCAAGCAGAAAAGTTCAACGGATTGCCCAAGTTGGTCAGAGCTAACATCGATGCACATTTAGTTCCATTGGAAAATGTTAAGAACGTTCAAATTTTGGTCACAGATGGGGTAATTTGTGTAAAATTTGTTTCTCATTTACTTTCCATTTCTAAAGGAAAAAATGGCATTTCTAATGTTTTGATATTTTTTTTTTATTTCTTGCAGATACATCTACAAGATCTGGTTTTTGATTTTCTGAATCTAGTTAAACTTGAGTTGACAAGTTTGCAGTCTAGTAAGCCATGTCTTCAGGTTTTGGAAGTGCTCAAGCATTGTCCAAAGCTTCAAACTCTTTTCATTACCATTTTTCAGGTTTAATGATTTAAGTTTTTAAAGTATGAATCTTCTTGTTATCTTTTCATCAAACATTAGTATTAATATAGTTTTATAATTATTTTTGACAGGAAAAAAATTTAGTTGCTGAAGACGATGAAGAAACACTTTTGCCATGCCCAGATGTTCCTACATGCATTTTGTTACATCTTAAAACCTGTTGTCTTAAGAATTACAGCGGTTCTGTATTTGAGTTTCAATTTGCGGAATATATTATGCTCAATGCAAATTATTTACGGACCATGAAATTCTGTATTCACAGTGATGAATATAGTAATCTTTTGAGAAGACATGATGTGATAAGAAATTTATCATCATGCATTAAGAGTTCAGAGGCTTGTACACTTTCATTTGAAAAGTTATGAAATGTTAATGTTTGACTATTCTATTAGTGAATGCTTATCAAATTTATCTACTTTTATTCACCTAATTAAAGTTTGCCACATGGTTCTAAGTTTAGTTTCTGTTTAGTAGTTTCTGTTTCATAATGTTTCATAATTTTCTTGTAGATTAGTGGATGATGTCATGGTTTTGTACTTTTCTTTTTTGAGTAGTTTAAATTCTATGAATAACTGTGAAATGTAAAAGAAATTCAGTATTGTATTTATTTTGAGGTAATTAATATAGAAAGTAGTGCTATCACCATGAAACTATTTACCTACTATCATTCAATTATAAACCACTACATTTTACTAATATTCTCACGTTAGAATTAGAATATATCTTAATACAATTGCACGTTAGAATTAGAATATATCTTAATACAATTGCTGTGAAGGATTTTTTTTTTATCAGCAATGAATAAATAAAATTAAAAGGGATACTTTAGGAGTATCCCAACCCATATACAAAATCAGAAGTGGACTTCCTATATCATCCACAAAAGAAACTCTCCTTTATGGTTGGAGCAAAACAACCATAAAGTGAGAAAAACATACCCAAAAATATAACCAACAAGTTACCTCAAAGCAACATTCAACTTTACCGACACCCCAGAACTGGCCACCTACATTCACCTCGCCACACGACAAATTACCCGTGCAGGGAATAACTCGCCATGTAGCTTACTCTGGTGAGCACTAAGTGCCACGAGGAACACAATCTCTGCAAAATCGCCTGCCAC
>Ga0123342_1003242_pt1 | contig 26341 bp, 15 predicted proteins | sample Turbeawhitnodule_FD_89960 | JGI IMG/M metagenome (GOLD analysis project Ga0123342, IMG submission 89960) | Root nodule microbial communities of legume samples collected from Mexico - Turtle bean Mexico white nodule | ecosystem: Host-associated > Plants > Roots > Nodule | place: Mexico: Nepantla...
AACACATCTTTTCAAAAGGTTAAAGATTCAAATGAACTTGGATCAACTTAAGTAGTGAATTAACAAGTTTCAAACAACTAGACAACACACACACACCCAGCAGCAAGGTCTTCAAGCTTTCCTCTTGGATTTGGAGACATCAAAGCATCTTGTTCAACAGTCTTATCCTCTTGCACTGTCCGGCTAACGAAGTAGATTTGATGGAGGACCATCCAAGTCACCATACACAAGAATAAAAGACAGATGAACTGTCTATATCAATAATAAAATAAATCTGTATAGGATTTTGTATTTTAAATTTCCTTAGAGTATTTTATAGATGAAACAAAGATACTCTATAAACCCTAACTTTTCACACAAGTAAGGGTTCTAGAGCACCTTAGAAGAGTACACATGACCTCCTTAAGCCACCACACTCACCATAGTTAAGTTTACTTAACTAGAGTTACGGTAGCTTAAGGAACAAGCTACCTTCATCTATAAATACTCTAAAATACTCTCATGTATTCAGATTTGAAAATATTAAGTGAAGAACTCTCCTTTTACTAGAGAACCTCCAAGGCCTAGTAATTCCTAGAAAGTTGGTCAAACTTCTTTCTACTTCCTAGCACCAAAAGTAGTCCATTCCTCACCAAAACCTCTCATTCTCGGTGCAAACTCTTCTCCATTCCACTGCCACTGCATTCAACTTCTCCATCACCTTGGATTACATCAAGATTAGTTGTTGTCCCTCCACATTTTGTACTAATGTCGCGCCCACAACTTCAATGGACATGTATACGTACAAGAGATGTCTCCATCAAAGCAATGATCGGTCGCATCAAGAAGCCTTATCCAAACTCCTGTTAAATTTAAATAGATAAATTTTTAATATTATTACACAAGCATGTACTATGTATCTTTAAATTATAAAACAACCTTCGTCTAACTTAGATGCTTTTTAAAATGTATTTAGTCATAAAAAATTCTACCTTTAGTCTTTTTATCACGACTAAAGCAGTTTTAATACAAAATGTTATATAATTATAAATAACTTGATAATGTTTTAAAAGAGATTGTTTTCTTTTTGGGAAATCGCACTCTTGACTTCCTTGGTAAAAGTGATATATTTCATCTTTAAGGATTGAAAATTTTATTTAAAGTATAGTAAGTAATTTAAAATGTACTTAATCTAATTAACGATCATTTTAATGTGTAGCTAAAAAACTATATATCTAATTAAAGATCATTTATTTTTTTGTATTTTTTTCTTTTACATTGTCCTGTTCTAATTTTCTCTTCTTGTTCACCTCTTACGTTGTCATTATAAAAAAATAAAGATTAGTCTTATTGTGTGCTTGTTAATAAAATTTGACTTGAAAATAAATAGATAAAAACGATATAATTGACATTAGTATTCACATTATTCATGAAATTCAAACACATTACACAAAAGTAATACATCTTACATTAATTTTCCTTTTTCCTTATATGGAAAAGGTTAATACAAGAAAATAATATGCCATGTAACAATATAGAACCTTTGAACAAATTTGTTGTCATGGCAAAATGTTGAACATAAGGCTTTGATGTCTCCAAATTTATGTGGATTACTTGAAGAATTTGATGATGGGTCTCTGGGTGTGTTTTGGGTAGTTTGAATTTGTTAATCCACTCATAGTTTGATCCAATGTTGTTTGATTCAAATTCTTTTGAAAAAGATATGTTTTCTAAAGAAAGTAAAAAATCAACCTATTGAAATTGCGTTTCAACCGGTTGTTTTACACTTGGTGGTTTTGAAAATGTTTGACTTTGACTCACTTTGTTGTCAAACCAATTCAATCGGTTATTTCGTGTTTTCAACCGATTGATATTTTGAAATCCTTAACATAATTTTTTTATTTTTCTTTAATTTGTTTTAATTGATTTAAAATTGTTGTTGCTCTTGCATTAAATGTTTTTAACAACTGTTTGGAGTATAAATGATTGGTTGTACACTCCAGGTTGTTATAAATTTGAATTAACACTTTCAAATCAATTTCTCAAAGATTTCTTCAAGCTTTGGATTCTTTCTAAGAATGGAATAAGGTTATTCTGTATCAAGTTTATTTTGATTTGTCATCATTCTCAGGTATATTCTAAACTCTTTCATTTTGATTTTTGTATTGGTGTAAAGATTGTTGGTGTACAGATTCAGAGAGTGTTCATAAATTTGTGGTGTTTTGCCAAAGGTAGTGTGTTCTTGAAGGGTTCAAGATCACTACTTTGGTGTGTGGTTTGTAATCAAGGTTTTGATTGTGTAGTGAATTCTCAGTGGTTAGCTGAGGACTGGATGTAGCTCTTGGGTAAGAGTGAACCAGTATAAATTCTCTGTGTGAATTTCTCTATCCTTTCTCTCATTTAAAATTGTTTTAGCTGTGTTTTAAATATAACTGGTATAAACAACCAGTTGATTCACAAAAACAACTAGTTCATTTTCTGTAGTCAATTAAAAACAGTTTTCTAATTGATTGATTCCTCATTATCTTTCACTATACCTTCAAAGTTTGCGAAAATCTTTCATAAACAATTCAACCCCCCTCTTGTTTAAGGCCTACAATTCTAACACAAAAGATATGAACAAAAGCCCATATAAGGCTTTCTATATCCAAGTAAATAAATAATTGAAAATAAACATATTCAACCATTCACTTTTAACCTTTAGGGTAATATATATCCACAACATATTACAATTTGAATCTCACTATCAAAACTATAAATAAGATATATACTAAAGGTTCATATATGTCCATAGAATCAAAATTCATGTATCTTGGTTAACAATAGATTGGATTTTATGTAGTCTTTTTGAGCCTTATCATTTCGAGGCTTGATATACTTTTTTTACAAGGATTATATCTTTTGTATAAGGGTTGAAACACCCAGAAAGTGTTCCTTTTAATTTTATTCAATTTTTGGTAAAAAACTTAAAGTGATTCGAGACAAAGGTTTCAAGACGAACAACCACTTCAAGGTTGTCCAATTCAAAACAAACCCATTTTCTAAACAAATGTTTGTTATTCAAATGAATATGTTATTCGTCCCCTGTAATTTGTCAACCTTATTATTACTAACTATAATAATATGATATTTTTAATAAATATAAAAATATTTTTATTTTAAAATTAATTATATATAATCATTTTAAAATATATAAATTTATATTCTTATATAATATATTTTATAAAAAAATCTCAAAGTAAAAGTAAGGTTAAACAATTACATAGAAAATAATTACATAATTATCTTCTATTTCATGTTTAACACTATTGTACTTTGAGGTATTTGAGGTATATTATAGAACATTTTTATATTACTCGCATCACCTTAACTAAGGTATGTGAGTTTTGTTGTTGCATCTTTTTGGACTATTGAGTTTTGTTGTTGCATCTTTGAACTCTTGATCCTTCATGATTGGAAATTGACTTCATTTTTGTTGGATATGAAGTCAGGACCAATTGGGTTGGGCTGACTAGACACCATGTTTAGTGAGTGGACTTAATCATTGTGTCCCCTTTATAATTTCTATTTAAAGAGGTCATTATACTTGTAATTGGTGTACAATAGGACAGAAAGAAAACCTAATAGTTGCCTGTGTGGATGTAGGTTGCAGTTGGCGACCGAACCACGTTATATCATGTGTTGTTTATTTTCTGCAGTTGATTCGTGATTATGTGTGTTTCTTTCGTGTGTGTTTTTTCCCATCAAGTGGTATCAAATCTTGGTTCATTTACAAACTAGAGATTCAATCAGCAGAAATTAATCAACTCGAGACGTGAACATTGCAGCTGCAACAGCGTCTCAAATTTAGGGTTTCACAAGGGCTGCAGTAGCATCCCAATGTTAGGATTTTGCAAAGGCGACAGCAGCGTCCCAAAGCTAGAGTTTCGTAGGGGCTGCAGAGGCATCCCAAAGCTAGGGTTTCACGACGACCCAGGATTCGCGACAGCCCAAAACTAAGAGTTGCAGCAGGCGCGCAGTAGGCGATGCGATGTGCATTGGTGTGGGTCGCGACAGGAGTGGTGGCGTCTCGCAATGTTGTGCAGGTGGCTTGCTCGTAGTAGGGTCATGTCCAGGCAGTGCGGCGGAGTGCGTCACTATAGCGGCGGATCGTGTTTCGCAGGAAACAGGTGCAGGTGCTTGCAATGAGAGAGACGGCACGGAGGTGCAGTATTGTTATCCTCTTTGCCTGACAGTTGATCCGGAACGGTTATAACAGTTACTAGTTCAGCGGGATCCGATGGATTCACTTTTGAGAAGATTCATGATCTCATTTTTGGCGAGAATCTCTGAAGAAGGAGTCACAGGTCAAATTTAGGATGAACGAGCATGGAACGGTTCGGGTATACCAGTAAGAGGTACTTATGGCAGTGGAAGCACGGGTCGTGCTTCAGCTGAGGTTCCTAGACGACAATGGGTTAGGAGAAACAGTATTCCAGCTGTTGAAACATCTCTAGAAAATTTCTTGTTGAGTATGGAGTATGTTTGTTCTCAAGCTATTCCAAGATCCGGCAGTTCCTGTAAGTGGGAACCGTTAGGAACAGAGAACATGTTAGTGACAGTTTCAGTCATGAGTGACGTGTTGAAACTCAAGGGAGTTTTAACGAAGTCTTCAAAATGATTAAGAATGCTGGTGGCAACTAGAGGTGGAACATTGAGTTCCATCAATAGATTACAAAAGTGCATGTACACAGTTGAAGTGTAGGTGAACATTATTTCGTGGCTTCAAGTGGGAGATTGGTGGGTATGAAGCCAGGACCAATTGGGTTGGGCTGACTAGACATCAAGTTTAGTGAGTGGGCTTAATCATTGTGTCCCCTTTATAATTTCTATTTAAAGATATCATTGTACTTGTAATTGGTGTGCAACAAGAACAAAATGAAAACCTAATAGTTTCTCATATGGATGTAGGTTGCAGTTGGTGACCGAACCACGTTAAATCTTTTTGTGTTGTTTATTTTCTGCAGTTGATTCGTGATTATGTGTAATGCTTCCACTTTCGTTTTTTCCATCAATTTTTACTTTTGGTCTCACATTGTGCATCTTGCATGCAAACTCAATCTATCTTCAAACATCTATTACTTGATTAAACAAAATTATTATTAAAATTCAATTTTGAACTTTTAATGAATTGTTAGGGTTGATATGATTTTATCAACATCCCTATAATTATATTTCTTTCAAAATAATTAATTTAATTTGAATTAAAAGGTGAACATAAGATTATTATAACTTAAAATTATAATAATATAATGGAATAACATAATTAAGTATAAACAAATAAAGTATAGAATTTATTTTTTTTCAATGAAAAATCTTTAAAAAAGTTGAAATGAAATCAAAATGTTAGATCAGAAAAAACTTAGTATCATAAATAATTATTAAAAAAGTAATAGAGAAACTATTACTCAAAACAAGCTTAAAGAAAATTAAATTGAGAAAACACATATCTAACTAGTAAACAAAAGAAAATTTACTAAAAGATAAAAGCAAAAAAGTATAAAGAGAAGAAGATCCTAATCTTATATTCTTCAAGAATAAGGACTCAAAAATTTAAAAAAAACATGAATAAATAAACACATACCTTTACGAATGTAATAAGTATTCACAGATAGTTCCACACAATTTTTTGTTGGGACTCTCACTTTTCAAGATCTGACTATACTTAGTACTTGTTTGGATCAGGGGTGTACTGTTCCTGCAGAGAGAAGTGAGGGTGCACCCCCTGTTTGAATGAACAGATGGAGGGGGGTGGGAAAGCGAGGAAGTGCGGGAGAGGGGGTTGAAAGCTTCTTCTCAAAGTTGCACAGAAATGAGGAGAAGAGAGAAAGTCATACACAAATATATAAAATAACTTATATACCCTCATTTCTATTCACAATATTTATTATAAATTATTCACATTCCACATTTTTTTAAACTATACTACACATATAATAAAACATAAACAATATTAAATATATTTTATTCCAAATATATTTAAAAGTAATGATAATAAATAATAATAAAAGTATTATTATTAATAATATAAATATTAAAATAATAATAATAATATTTTAGATTAATTTATAAATAATAATTTTAAGATTTTTCACAATGCTTAATCGATTATGCATGAAAAAACATATAGGACTTAATCGATTATGTCCTAAAAAATAGTTGATAATCGATTAAGCATACAACATAAAATAGACATAATGGACTATGTTATTCAGATATTCAACATAATCGATTAGGCTCTTTTTTTAATGGAAGACATAATAGATTAGGTTCCTAAAAATAGTGGGTAATCGATTATGTTGTTTTTTTAAGGCAAAGTATAATAAGTTATGTTTATTTTTTTTTTCCAATTTTCCAAATTTTATTTTTTATGATTTTTCCTTTGATTTTTCATGTTTTTTTTTGTTCTAATTTAATATTTTTTTTGTATTTATTTTTAGAAATATTCAAAATTAATAAAATAAATTATTTGAAATTATAGGCTATTATTTTAGTAATTTTATTTATATTATATTATACAAAATTCAATTATATATTCTAGTAATCTAGATTTATTAATAAGAATAGAAAATTCATTTAAATATTTAAATTCTAAAATTATAAATAATAGAATTTAATTATATATTATAATAATATAAATTTTGATTTATTAATGAGAATACAAAATTCATTTAAATATTTAAATTTTAAAAATATAAATAATGGAATTCAATTGATATATTATAATAATTCATATTTGATTTTATTAATGAGAATTTAAATACTTAAATTCTATAAATTAAATAATAATATAATTATTTTATTAATTTAATTATTTATTTATTTTTATTAATGAGTATATATTTTAATATTGAAATTTTAGAATAATTATTTTTTTATATTACACTATTGAATTGAGATATTGATTTAAATTAAAAATATTTATGTAATTATATTTTATGAATCTTTTATCAGAATCCATTTTAATGATTCAAATTTAAAAATTATAAATATTTGTTGTCATAAACATTTCACTCTTTTATACTAGGTCATTTTTCATGTTGAACATTATTAAAATTGTTATTTAATATTTAGGTTTTCTTGTTACTGATTATTATTTAACATTCCTTTCATATATCATGATATTGTTAAATTTTAAACATACACACAAATTTTCTTATCCAAATTTTAAATACTCAATTACTTTTTAAAATATATTAAATTTTTATAATAATAATAATAATGAAAATCATTATTAATATTACTATTTTTATATGAATAAAATTATATACTTGATATATATAACATAATATAATACAAATTATTTTAATTAATTAAAAACTGCTTTAAATTAATTAATATTTTATATTTCTATTTTTTATATATAAGGGTAAATTTGTAGTCTTATAATTTGTACCATGAAAAATAATTTAAAATACTCTTACAACCATCACATCACTCACGTATTTTAATAAACTTTTCCTATATATCCACTTTAACATACCTGAATCCAAACACATTCAATTTTCTTCACACTTTCTTATCAAATTCTCACACTCCCACTATTCCACACCCTCAATTTTCCACTCCTTAATCCAAACAAAGCATTACAGATCTATGTTGTTTTCAAATTCAGAAAGACACGAAGGAACCTCTTTTAATACTAATTTTCACATAATTCTCACAAAATCATTAATTACTTAACGAAGGTTTCCGAAACTACTCATAAATAGTATTTAATATTTAAAACTAACAGAGGCTACATTTTAGTTAATAAACTATATTATAACTAATAAAGTAATTGATGTATGTATATTTTTAACTTTTAAATTGTGTAAGTATAACTTTTTAAATATATTGAAACAATTAAATTTTTATAAGTTTTTATATATTTTGATTTGTGTTTAAAAGGTTGTATATGATTTTTTTTTATTTAAATAAGTTATATTATTTAAAAGAAGTAACCTAATGACTAGTATTAAAATTTCATTTTATTGATTTTTATTCACTTAAATTTATTTATATATAGTTTAAAATACTTTTATATTGATTTTATTTCTATAAATTTTATTATATTCGAGTTTCACATGTAATGAAAATTTTGATATTTTAATTTATAATATTAAATACCTTCGAATTTTGAATTGTATAACAAAATTAAAAAAATATATATAAAAAATTAAAATATATATTAATTGTAACTTCCGCAAAAGGAAAATTCTCGCCCCACCCCTTTTTGTCTTATTCGCTCTCTTAAGAGGAAAATATATACTAATATATCTCCATTCTTCCTTTTTTTTCTATATTTTCTTCATCGTACCCCATCTATTTTAGAATTGAATCACTCCTTGCAGTAGCTGAGGAGTCAGGGATCATTTTTATTCGATCAAAATTTTAAACAAAATAATTTCCTTTTTTACTCTAAAGATATCTTATTCTTCTTTTTTTATTAGGATTTGGTAATCAATCTTAGTGAGAGTAGTTGAGTGATCCTCTTGGCTTATTTTATCATATATTGAAATTTGGTGACATTTGGATAACTTGCTTTAAATCTCCAAATTTTCAAGTGATTTCCCTAAGCTGGAATTTCCATTGGAATAAGGAAATTCAGGTAAGTGAAGCTAACTTTACCTTTCAATAGTACCCTAGGCTAGAAGATTTGGATTTGGAGGGGATGTGGTTCCAAATTTCAATTTCTCTTGTAGCGTTGTTATTTGATGAAATTGTTTGATTATATGTTGTGTCAACATGTAAAAATATTAGATTTTGATAGTTTGGTAGTTAAGTGTTGTATTTTTTACATTGTAATGGTTCTTGAATGTTATGTGATTGAATTATATGAATTGTATGCAAATGATGAAAATTGTATGAAATTGATGTCATACATTTGGGAGTTTGATGGTATATTAAGTATGAAATGCCTATGTTTAATATATCATCAGCTTCACTAATGATCTAAGTCACACAAACTAAGGTACTAGGTGATGAGAAACTGAGGAGGGAGTTTATACACACCGTGACTTCTTGTAGTCACACGATATTAGATGATTAAAATTATCGTAATTCTTTCTCTTAGATTTGTGTGTGAATCTATGTTTTGGGTATTGGATCAAAAGTTACTCTATGGTAAGAGTATACTTAATGAGTCTTCAAGAAGATGATGAATCCATGTGTAGTTCATATGATTGAAATGAAATCAAAGTACTTAGAATTGAAAGAAATCAAGGTACTATGATTGCAAATGGACCCATGTGTAGTCAATATGATTGAAACGAAATCAAAGTACTGTGAATGGAAATGAAATCCAATGATTGTGATTGCAAATAGATGAATATGTGGTATATATGAAGGATATAATATGTATTTGTACCTATCAGACGTGCTCGGGTCGGCATCCAAGCACTTGAGAACACTAACTCGTTTGGTCACGCCCACTTGGGAGAAGTACCTAAGTCGACCTTAGGTAAGTGATATGCCCAATAATGCTACAAAAGGTCGGTCCAGACAATTGGAAGACATATTGAAAGGATAATTAAGGAACAATTACCGAAAGGGTAACCTATTTAATTAAACATGAATATTATTGTAGTTGTTAATGTAAATAAGAACTGTTAGAGATAATGTTGAATGTACCTGTAGAATAAAGGCGTATGTTAACATAATATCTTTTTTGTTTGAAAAATCCTAACGGGAGTCAAAGAAGACTATAAAAAGGGCTTGAGACCTGAGCAGAGGTAAGTTTTACTAGTAACACTACACTGATACAAATATTTTATTCGGATATTTATAGTTTAATGCTCTCACTGGCTTGATCGTTGGAGTCTTGTCAATAGGTGGAACTCCCCTAACTGAATTTTTAGCATCTAAGAGCTGCAACGTTCAACTAAAGACAAGTCAACTCGGAGCCCACTACCCAGGTCTGGTCTAAGTCAGCCAACGAGAACATTTGGCGCCCACTGTGGGGCTCGGTAAAAACTAACCCCACTTGTGTTTACAGTTGATTAATCCGACGTGATGAGAAATACGAGACAAGGAATGCAAGGATCTGAAGGAAGCGAGACCCCAGCCCTGCAACAAATTATGGAGACCATGAGAGCTCTCCAGGAGGCAAATGAAGAATACCGACATGAACAAGAGCTAATTCGGGAATAAGCTAAGGCCGAGCAAGAACAGCTACGAGCAAAAGCCCGGTCTGACCAAGAACGCCCTCGTAAGGAAACACGGCTAAATCAGGCACGCCTTAAAGCAGAGATTTAAGCCTCCTGAAGAACTATGAAGAACATGCACAAGGCAACGAGGAGTTGCGTAGGGCCAACGAGGAACTACGAAGGAACATGCATCGTCATGGCCGACACCCCACCCGAGAACGTTCCCCAAAGTTGTCATCGAGAGATGACTCTAAATTGTTTTCTCAGCAAATCATGGAAGAACCCATACCGCCCACTATATCACGCCTAAGGTCGCCCTTTTTTCTGGCGTGGAGGACCCCGAGAATCATTCAAAGACGTTCATGACCCAAATGATCATCTTTGGGGGGTCGGATGCAGTTCGATGTCAGATGTTATGGACACGTTCACAGGAAAAACTCTGCAATGGTATACTAGAATCCCAGATGGCCATATCACCTCTTTCCCTCAATTCTCCATAATATTTAAGCAGCAGTTCTCGACTAATAAAGTCAACCCCCCACGATTACATGATGTTTCATGTCAAACAGAGGGAAGGGGAATTACTCAAAGAATACTTAAAACGTTTATGTGCAGTCTCCGTAAGACTTCAAACTCAGGATGAAGAGATCGTGATCGTTGATTTCATTAAAGGTATGACAACAAGCCCATATTGAGGCTGAGGATGTCGTGCTTAGAAAAAATTATAGCTCACGGTCAAAACAACCAAGGTACAAGAAGAATTGCCGAGATCGTTTCGCCAAAAGCAATGAAATATCCATAGGGAAAAGAACGGATGAGCTTAAAACACAAGCCAAGGATGCGAGGAACTAAAAGGCATGGTCGGGGTTGTGGATAGATTAAAATTCCCACAAAAGACAAATCGGTTTTTGGGGGTTGCAGAGAGATACTTGGCGTGACTTTCATAAATATGGGCACAGTGTCGAATGATGCATCGCCCTAAGTTATGAACTAGTGAATCTAGTCAAAGAAGAGTTTTTGACAGAATAGCTCGAGGTTGGCCAAGAGGAAGTGAAAGGGGACACCACATCCCAAGAGCAAATGCATGAAACACCAATCCTTGGAGACCTGAACACCACTGCAAGAGGATTCCCTGGAGGGGGAAGCTCAACATCTAGCCGCAAGCGATACGCCTGAGCAGTGATGTCCCTAGATACTGGGAGGTCCAACCAGTCCACCGATCTCTCTCTTTGTTTCACAAATTCTGACTTGGAAGATGTGTTTCCCCACGAGGATGATCCCGTGGTTACAGTTATCACTGTAGGACGAAAGGTGCACAAGGTCATGATTGATCAAGGGAGCTCGATTGACATGATGTTTTAGGGAACATTTACCAATTTGCAAATATCCCCTAATGAGTTGAAACCTTATGATTGTTTTTTAGTCGGTTTTGCTGGTGACCAGATGGAAGCACGAAGGTATGTCGAGTTGAGGACGACCTTCCTGATGAAAGTGCAACCAGGATGATCACGGTAAAATACATCGTCGTCAATACACCTTCCGCGTACAACCTGCTTTTGGGCCGACCTTCCTTGAATAGGTTGGGCACGGTGGCCTCAACCACCCACATGAAGATGAAGTTGTCCTCGTCTGAAGGAAGAGTAATAACGATAAAAGCTGACTAAAAGATGACACGAAAGTGTTACGAGAGTAGTTTGAAAAATTGCAGGGGGGACCTACACAGTTACTATCCAGCTCGGAGAACTAGAGTGGATAGTCGAGGCAGACCTCAACAACGAGAGTCGACTTGGACCCGCTAGAGTGGTTTGGGAATTGGAAATAAAGGGTAAAAGATTCAAGCTCAGTGCCTCACTTTGCAAGAAGTTGGAGGATAAAATAGTCGAGGTCATCTCAAAGAATATGAACGCCTTTTCATGGTCGTCCGCTGACATGCCTGGGATAGATCCAAACTTTCTATGCCATCGACTTACCATGGATGAGAAAGTTAGACCTGTGGTTCAGAAACGAAGAAAATTCAACGAAAAAAAAAGTCTCGCCATCCGAGAAGAAACTCAAAAACTCCTTATTGTTGGCCATATAAGGGGAATCCAATACCCTGAGCGGTTAGCAAATGTGGTCATGGTAAAGAAGGCAAATGGAAACTGGAGGATCTGCGTCGACTTTACCAACTCATATAAAGCATGTACCAAGACTCTTACCCTCTACCGAACATAGACTCCCTAGTGGATGGTGCCTCTGGTTGTGGTTTCTTAAGTTTTCTAGATGCATTTTCTGGGTACAATCAGATTCACATGCACCCAAAGGACGAGAGTAAGACAACTATTATGGCTGAAGTCACCAATTATTGTTACAAAGTCATGCCTTTTGGCTTGAAAAATGCTGAGGTGACTTACTAAAGACTCATGGACTGAATCCTTTCACCAATGTTGGGACGAAACATCCAGGCATACATAGACGACATGGTCGTCACCTAGGAAAAGGCAGACCAACACGTCACCGACTTGGAGGAGCTGTTCGCCACAATAGTAAGGTACAATTTAAAGCTCAACCTTGATAAATATGTGTTTGGAGTTCAAGCAGGAAAATTTCTAGGTTTCCTACTAACCAAAATAGGGATAAAAGCAAAACCTGATAAATGTGCAGTGATCATAGGAATGAGAAGCCCAGTCAATGTTAAGGAAGTGCAACGACTGACCGGACGCATGGCCACCTTATCACGTTTTCTATCAGCCAGTGGCAATAAGGGATATCCTTATTCCTAGTGCCTCAAGAAGAACGATCGTTTCGCATGGACTGATGAATCCGAAAAGGCTTTCGCCATGTTAAAAGAATACTTGGCTAATCCTCCAGTTCTCAGCAAGCCAACTCCGAAAATCCCTATTCGTCTGTACTTTTGGTGACAAATCGAACCATCACCTCGGTCATCTTGCAGGAGCACGGGAAGATGCAGAGGCTGATTTACTTCATAAGAAAAGTATTACAAGGGGCAGAAGTTCAGTATCTAGCTATTAAAAAAATGGCTCTAGCAGTGGTATTCACGGCTCGACGGCTTCGCCATTATTTCCAAAGTTTCACCGTGATTGTAATGACCGACCTAGCCATTTGGATGGTCCTCCAAAAGCCCGACATTGCAGGACGGATGGTGCGATGGGCGATCGAATTATCTAAATTCGACATACACTATGAGCCACAAGCACCAATTAAAGGCCAGGTATGTGCAGACTTCATGATAGAACTCTCACTCAAAGACTTCGAACCAAATGAGGTCATTCCGACCCAAATGAAGTCCAATGGGTCCTCTCTGTTGATGGGTCCTCCAACCTGCAAGGGAGTGGAGCTGGGGTCATTCTTGAGGACCAAATGGAGTTTTGATCGAGCAGGCTCTCAGGTTTACGTTTAAGAAAAGTAATAACCAAGTTGAATATGAAGCTCTGATAGCAGGAATGTTGTGGGCAAAGGAATTGGAACCTCAACGCTTACTGGCGAAAAGTGATTCACTACTCGTAACAGAACAAGTCACTAGTGAGTATCAGACAAATGACCCACATCTAGCCTCGTACCTCAGGTATGTAAGGATCTTAAGAACAACTTTCTCCGCTTTTGACCTTGTTCATGTTCCCAAAGAACAAAATTCTCGGGTAGACTTGTTGCCCAAGTTGGCAAGCTCGGGGAAAGGAGGGCGTCAAAGGTCGGTAATCCAGGAAACCTTGAAGTCTGTTAGAATATACAGCCTTAAACAAGAAGGGGAGGGGGTGAATTGTTTAAGAGGAGTTTTTGAAAACTTTTTCAGATTTAACAAAATACTTTGTGTAAATCCAAAACAGGAATCAAGTTAGCCAAGAATATAAGCAATTAAACAGCAAAGCAACATAAAAACAATCGGTTGTTTCTTCGAAACAATCGGTTGTTTATATCAGCAAAATTTAAAACAGAATTTAAATGAGTTCAAAGTAAGAGAGAGATACACCAACAATTTATACTGGTTCACTCTTAAGCCAAGAGCTACATCCAGTCCCCAGAAAACCACTGGGTAATCCACAAAGCAATCAAACCAGATTACAAAACACAAACCACCAAGTAGTGACCTTGAACCCTTCATGAAACACACTCCCTTTGGCAAAACACACCAAGAGTATTGATCTTGACCACCTCAAGAACACAAACCACTCATTGGCAACACAACACCAGAAATACAATAGGTTTAGAAGGGATTAGACTTGTTCACAGTACAAACTGAAATCAATACAACTGCAATTCTATTCCACTCTCTTTGAAAACCCAAAGCTTGATATGAATGTTCAAATCTTAGAATCAACCTTGACACTGCTCAAAAACTCAAATTTGTTTCTCTTACTTGTTTGAAAACATAAACAAACCATTTATATTTTCCAAAGATTGGTCAAAGCAATTAATGAAGGAGCGTATTCAGTTGAAAAACATTTAAAGCAGACTCAACATTCAAAACTGAATTTTGTTAGGATTTTTAAAGAAACAATCGGTTGAAACCACGAAACAACCAATTGTTTGGCTTGACAATTAAGTCAACCAAACTAAAACAGTTTTCAACATGTTCAAAACTCCTAAGAGTAAAACAACCGGTTGATTTGACAAAACAATAGGTTGTTTTTCACTTAGTTGGAAAAACGCTTGATTTCAAAAAGATTTTAATCACATCAGTTTTAGATTCAACAAAGGAGTGGATCACATACTATTCTACCCAGATCCCACCCAAACACAACAGCAACACCAACCTTTCATCAAACACTTTGGATTTGAATTCTTCAAAGCACTTGATCACTCTTGATCAACAATCAAGGACAACTGCAGAAGGGCCCCCCGAGAATGACCATCTTGAGGTCTTGCAGATCATCTCGGGAAAAGGAGATGACATTGATCCTTATTCCAAGAAACCTTGAAAGCACCGAGGACGACCATCCACGAGCTTCCCGAGGATGACCATTTTGAGGTTATACAGATCAGTGCCATGGATACTTGGTTAACACCGTATGTGTGGTACCTCACCGACGGGTTACTTCCCTCCGAACCTACGGAGGCAAAGATTGTCAAGAGGAATGCAAACAAGTACACCCTGGTAGACGGTCGTCTCCTTCGTTAAGGCTACACTCACCCACTCCTCAATTGCGTAAGTAGGGACCAATGCACACTGATAATGTTCGAGCTTCATGAGGGCATTTGTGGTAGTCATATTGGCGGGCGAGCCCTTTCCTTAAAAGTTATCCAAGCAGGGTACTACTAGCCAACGATGAAGGAGGATTGTGGGAAGTATGTATAGAGGATGTGAGCAATGTCAGAAGTACGTTGATTGGTGTCATGCACCAGCTGAGGATTTGCGATCGATCTCTAGTCCATGGCCTTTCCATACTTTGGGAATAGACATTTTGGACTATTTTCCTTTAGCCCTACGCCAAATGAAGTATCTTAATGTCGCCATTGAATATTTCACTAAGTGGATCGAAGTTGAACCAGTCGCATAGATAACTTCCCACAAAGTCTAACATTTTGTATGGAAGAACATTGTATGCCATTTGGTATTCCTAGGCACTTAGTGTCTGACAATGGGACTCAATTTTCCAATCGAAAATTGGGAAAATTATGCACGGAGCTCGGAATAATGCAAATCTTCACCTCGGTAGAACACCCCAAACAAATGGTCAAGCCGAGTTAGCCAACAGGATTCTGCTGCAAGGCCTGAAAAGAAAACTTAAAAAGGCTAAGGGAGGTTGGTCGGAAGAAATTCCCAGAATCTCGTGGTCTTATCACACCACTCCACAATCAGCAACGAAAGAAACATCGTTCAGCTTAGTGTATGGGACAGATGTCATGATACCGGTAGAGGTATTAGAAAACTCCCCAAGATTCCAAAGTTTTGTCCCTGAAGAATCCAATGAGGGCGAAGGGTAAATTTAGATTTGCTAGAAGAAGCACGCGATCACGCCCGTATAAATTAGGAAGCTCTAAAGAGAAAAGTGGAATTTAGGTACATAACCAAAACAAAGCTCCGACAATTCAAGGTCATTGATTCGGTTATGAGGAAAGCCCACCCCTACTAGATCGAGAACAAGCTATCCCCAAAATGGATTGGCCCTTTTCACGTGGTCGATGTACTCGACAATGGTGCGTATAAGTTAGAAACTCTGGATGGGGGGACTATCCCCCGAACATGGAATGCAGTGAATCTTAAGTTTTACTTAAGTTAAGACGTTTAAATTGGTGATTATTTTTAAACATTTATGTTTTTGTTTGGGGTGACACTCATTTTCCCTTAAAAGGGTTTTTTAATGAGGCCTCTTGGAAATAAAGTCATTTTTGTTGGAAATACATGAGAAACAGTTACCCAAGTGGTCACACTAAAAGGTGACCCAACTCAGAACGTGTGTAGTAATCCAAGTTTGAACATGGTAAGACGACCTAACTCGGAACATGCATGGTTTCCTGAGTAGGCGCCCTGTGAGACTAATTAACTTGGAACATAGGAAGCAATCTGAGCTTGCACATGGTAAGACCACCTAACTCGGAACATGCATATCTACCCGAGTAGGCGTCCTGTGAGACTAATTAACTTGGAACATAGGAAGCAATCCGAGCTTGCACATGGTAAGACGAACTAACTCAGACCAATAGCTACCCGAGTAGGCGCCCTGTGATATGAATTAGCTTGGAGCAGATGACCCAACTCGGGGTGAGTAACTTCAACGCTCATCGCTGGACTGAGTGTAAGTCCAGATTACCCCGTAAAAGCCAACGGCGACATACCGTTGTGACTAAACCATAAGATAAAACTACTAGGTAAGGTGTATGTCGCAGTATCAAGGTAACCAACGATCCAAGCAAAGTTGAAGCAACGAGCAATTCGATTGTCCTAGAGGGACACCATTCACCAAAGATTTAGCTCGCTTGTGGAAAGTTATTCTTGCCACATTATGCGTTCCATCTCAATCGGGTTAGTAAATTCGTAATATGTTAATTACGTTGCACTTGGAATGCGAAGTCAGATTATTTGGCAAAGTAATTTTGGCATATATCTATACTTTATAAGCAAGATTATTAGTGCTCTGATAAACCACATCGTAAGTTTAAGTTATAGAAATGATAAACGCCCTTGATATTGTATAGATTCAAACGGTTAAATACGTTTTTAAAGGACAAACAAAATGACTCTTTAAATGTACGCTTAAAACATGGTTCATAAGAGTTACAACTAAGATTCTTCCACTAGTTTCCTGTCAACGATGCTCTTGCTAAGGATCACCTCGGAGAAGTCCACCGTGGGGTGGACGATGGCTGCATCATTCTTAAGGCAGTCTCGAACCCAACAATGTATGATTGGATTGCATTATTCTTAAGAGAATCAACCACCTTAGAGATCTTCTCCTCTTTACGTATCATCTTCTCTTCTTTGCCTTTCTTCGAATTTTCTATTTCTTTGGTGAATTTGTTGTTCTCTTAGGCCAAGATGAGTCCCTCTTGGGTCTTGTTGCCCAACTCCAAGGCCAAACGGTTCACCTCACCACAGAGGCGTTCAATCTTCTGATGGAGTTCGGTAGTTTGTTAGACCCTCTGGCCTCATCTTTTTTTCGATCCCTGGCTTTGATATTTGCTAAGCACGCCAAGGCAACCGCCTGACCAAGAAGTTTCTTAGAGTCCTGGCAGAGATGATCTTCATCATGAACCATCAGCTTAGCCTTATCCTCGGCAGGCAAGAAACAAGACACGTCATGCGCCAGGATATCAAAGTTAGGATCCCATAAACTTTTTCCTTTTGAACTCCCCACAACTTCACACTCCTGAATGATTAACACATTATGATCAGGAGCCCGGCCATCTGAATGCGAGTGCTCGAAGGGGGGAGTTGTCTCCAACCTTTTCCTCTTGAAGAAAAGACCCAAGGTTGTGTGTTCGTCCTTTTCGGATTGGACACGAACGACACTGGCCAGAACCTTCTTCTTCGGCAGCAGAGATTCCTTATTCGTAGTTTCTCTCATCTTCTTGGCACGTTTGACCAACTCGACTTTGCTAATGTTAGAAAGCATATTATCTTAAAAAATAAACAACTTAGAGTCAGAGTTAATGTAATAAGGGTCCCTTTCGAGGGGTAGGGATGAAAAAGGGGTATACCAATGTAAGCCTTGAGAGCACCAGGGAGGTATTCTTTTGTCCAGAGCGTTGGCGTGTCGAAAACGACCTTAAGGTTTTCCAAAAATTCACAAATACCTCTTTCTCTTAGGGAAAGGTCTTCCAAGTGCCGAGCACTCAGAAATCGGGGGTTGGGCGACCAATACAAGGGGGAACCATCTAGTAGAGATGAATCCTCGGCCGAGGCATGGACTTTGACAAATCGACCTTTGAAATTTTTGTAGGATGACTGAAAAAGAGTAAGCAGACCTCTACCAGGGACATCGTTCAAGGAAACCCATAAATGACGACCAGAGTGTTTGAGCTCGAAGAAATAGAGGAAAACTTCCACAGAAGGTGAAATGTCGAGCTGGGAACAAAGAACTATGAAACCTCAGATGAATGCCCAGCTGTTTGGATGCAACTAGGCGGGAGACATGTTCAACTCGGTTAACAAATCATTTTTCAAAAGTTGAAGAGGGAAGATGCAGTAAAATTTTAGTGAAAAAGGTGGTGTAGAAGAAACAAAACGGCCCGCCGGGGTCTGATGACTTATCATTACATATAGGCTCACCCTCCCTACATTCTACCACTTTCACTAGGCTTTCATCTTTTTTGGCTAAACCACCCCTGTTTCTCTAAGCTCTCTAATTTTCAAGCGGGTGGTAAAAACAAAAGTTTCTTTAAGCAGTTCCTTTTAACCTAGGGATAAGTAGAGCAATAATCCATCTTCGAAAACAACTAAGACAGGAACAAACATAGAACGCGAACATAGCTCGGGAAAATGCACATGCAGAATAAATCTAATCGACATTTACTAAGGGGAATTGTTTAAATGGAAATCGATAAACAAATGATAAATCACCTAACATAATGTTTACGAATGGGACATACCTATTTTTCCGGTGGTAAGCGGCAATGTGAGGTGGTGCGACGAAGGAAGAGAGGTTTTTGGTTTGCACAAAAGTAAGAGAGTGAGTGATGAGTTTTGAATAAGGAAGAGTGTTACGTTTGAAGAAGGGGAAGTCGAAACGGTAGGGCCTCCCCACCATTGATAGTATGCCACGTGTACGCACCATATTTAGTATGGTCAGACGTCTTTTCAAAATATGCTTCGAAAATCGCATCCCAGCTATCCCCTATGAGGAACGTCATGTCATCCCACGGTACATGTAAGCCTCTTCGCCTCACCAAGCGTGGCTCGAGCCTAGGGTTGTGTATCGATCAGACGTGCTCGGGTCGGAACCCGAGTACTTGAGTACGCTAACCCGTTTGTTCATACCCACTTGGAGAAATACCTAACTCGACCTCAGGTAAGTGATAAGCCCAATAATGCTGCAAGGGTCGGCCCAAACAATTGGGAGCCATATTCAAAGGATACTAAAGGAATAGTAACATAAAGGGTAACCTAATTAGTTTAGCATGAATATTATTGTGGTTGTTAATGTAAATAAAAATTGTTAGAGATAATGTTGAATGTATCCGTAGAATAAAGGTGTATGTTAACATAATATCTCTTTGTTTGAAAACTCCTAACGGGAGTCGACGAAGACTATAAAAAAAGCTTGGAGCCCACTACCTAGGTCCGACCTAAGTCAGCCGGCGAGAATAGTATTGAAATCTTATATGATAGCATTTGATGGAATTTGTATGAATGACTAATATGATTTTTCTTTTTTGCATGTATTGAGTGTATTATGAAATTTCTTTTCATCAGGTTTTCCTTGCATGTGTTTGTTTGTTTACCTGTATAGGCAAAGTGGACCTAGATAGTAGCTGGAACTGGTTGTACAATTGCTAACATGTCGGTTGTCTCCTCATTGCTTCCTTCAAGTCTCCTCCTTCGATTGTTGGCGCTCGGTCGGGGTTTACCTGAAAAATGTACTCCGGTGATTAAGTAAGTACTCTATGTGAAGAGTATATATTTGTAAAACTGATTAAAGCGTACCTTACACCTCTGTAAAGGTTTTATTTATAATGTTTCAGTCTTGGGCCTTTGTTGTAATGGGTCGAATATTAGTTGGTAACTTATGTGTAGCATGATCCTGATTTATAGGGAGGTATATTGGTATACTGGAATATGAGTATATTTGGAGAATATCTTTCAATTAATTAGTTGTTTAACTGATTTCTCGTAAATGTCACCCGTATTAAGTGGGACATAATTATGACTCATAAAAAATTCTCATAACTATCTTTAGTGTCATTTAAGTGCCTCAAAGTATGTTTTGACACGGTCGGTCAATCACCGATGCCGAGTGACTGACTCATCCGATACCAATTGGTACAGTGATTTTGATGCCTAAACCGTTAATTAGTCAAACACACATTAAGTTGTTCTATAAATACCAAACATACAATAAGATAAATTATTGTATGACCCCTTTAATGAAGATATTCTAAACTTTTATTAGTCATACATACATTGTGTTGTCTATGTAAGTGACAATAAACTCAATAAGTATTTAATGTACATTTTTTATCATTCAATATGGTTACAAAAGATTTGAATAGTAAAATTAACATATACACATATGTGTGTACATTTAAATACATAGACAGTTAAATAATAATAGAATAAGATAAACTAAATAAATACCTAAGACATATTTCAAAGAATATGATTAGTTGGAATAAGATTTAAAAAATAATATAAATACATTTTTTTTTATGTCCTAAGCGTTAAATATTTGTTTATGCATTGAGTTGAGTGTGCAAGTTAAAAAAAAAATCTGTAAATAGATAAGTAATGTATATTTTGAGAACTTATTACGTTTGTCCAATATTTTATTAGAAAATTGAATAAATATGTAAACATTTCAATACAATGAGCGTTATCTAATGAAACAATAAGAGAAATTCAACAAATATTTAATATAAATTTCAAATATCTTAGTATATGCTTAGATAAAATTTAATTTGAAAGTTATTATAAACTTAATTATTTTTATGAACTAAGTGTTAGTTAGTCTCTTATACCCACCACTGAAGATTTCAAACATTTTAAATGTTTTGAAATGATATATTTAAGGAATTGAATCCAAATACACATTTTCATGGCATAGAACATTAACTAATCATACACTTAGAGAAAATTAAATAAATACTAAATACAAATTTTAAAATCTCATTAATTATATTTGCTAGAATTTGATGTGTAGATAAATATAAACATAATTTAATTGCATTAAATGTTAGCTAGTCATACATACATTGAGTTATTTGGTGTCTCTTATAAGAAATTCAATAAATATGAAGTGTTTAAAAAGATAAATTATTGTATTACCCTTGTAATGGATACGTTCTAAACGTTTATTACTACGGAATACACTAAGTAGTCCATATAGGTCACAAAAAATTCAATAAGTATTTCATGTACATTTTGAGCATTCATACACTAACGTAACATTTTAATAGTATAATTAATATATATATATATATATATATATATATATATATATATTTTGTGCGTTAAATAATTATTTAATTAGATAAATTTCAAAGTTGAGAATATGCTTAGTTGGAATAGGATTTAAAAGATGGTATAAATACATTTTTATACCCCAAGCATTGAATAGTGGTTTATGTATTGAGTTGAGTGTGTAAGTTAGAGAAAATCAATAAATACATATGCAATGTATATTCGAACACTGACCATTGAATATTTTATTATTGAATTGAATAAATATGTACATTTTAATTCAATAAGTATTATATAATTACACAATAAGATAAATTAAGTATAATATAAACTTCAAATATCTTAGCATGCTTAGGTGTAATTTAATTTGGAAGCTAATATAATTACAATTATTTTTGTGAACCAAATGTTAAATTAGTATATTACACACTATGATACGGTGCAATTTACAATAAACTTAATCAATACTTATTCAAGATTTCAAACATTTTATATACTTAGCAAATACTTATTTAAGGAATTGAATACAAGTACAAATTTTATGGCTTGAAACATTAACAAATCATACACTAAGAAAAATATAAATTAATACAAAATACAAGAATTTGATTTGTAAATAAATATAAACATAATATTTATGCATTAAATATTAGTTAGTCATATATACATTAAAACCAAATGTTCAATAAGATAAATTATTGCATGACCATTATAATATTTATTTAAGGAATTGAATACCAGTATAAATTTTATGGTTTGGAACATTGACAAATCATACACTAAGAGAAAAATAAATAAATACAAAATACAAATTTCAAAATCTTATTGTATTTCTTAGAATTTGATTTGTAAATAAATATAAACATAAGTTTTTATACATTAAACATTAGTTAGTCATATATACATTGAGACCAAATGTTTAATAAAATAAATTATTGTATGACCCTTGTAATAAAACATTGTAAACATTTATTAGTCATACAATTAGAATTTTTTTAAAAATATCTAAGACAAATTTCAATGATCGGAATATATAGGATTTCCAAAAAAATAGAAAAACAATTTTATGCTCTAAAACTTAAACAAATACACATATAATATAATATGAATATTTTGAACACTTAATATTTTGATTGAATATTTTATTAGTGAATTGAATGAAAATGTACATATATTTAAAAAAAATCCATTTTTATTTCAATCTTTTACCTGAATTATTTCAACCACACAAATATTCCATCACACATAATAGTTCAGCACAAAAGTTTAAAAATATTAAGTAATTAAATCATATCATAAACATAAAAGTGACAAGTTTAAAAAATTATGAATTAATTAAATCATAAATATAAAAGTGACAAATTAAACAAAATACTAAGATGTAAACAAAATATAAGGGTGCTTTTCTTAGTACACTATATTTCTCTTTCATATTTTACGTTTTCATTATAAAAAAAATAAAGAGTAATTCAAATAATTCAGGTAATTCAAACACATTATACAAAAGTAATACATTTTACATTCATTTCTCTTTTTCCTTTTATATATAGAAAAGGTTAATACAACAAAATAATATACCATGTAACAACATACAACCTCTCAATAAATTTGTTGTCATGGCAAAAGATATGGACAAAACCCCATCTAAGGCTTTTTATAAATTAAGATATATACTAAAGGTTCATATTTATCCATAGAATCAAAATTGATGTATTTTGGTTAACAATAGATTGAATTTTATGTAGTTTTTTGGGGCCTTATTATTTGGAGGCATGATATACTTTTTTGCAAGAATTTTATCTTTTGTATAAGGGTAAAAAAAAAAAATTAAAGTGATTCGTGACAAAGGTTTCAAGACAAACAACCATAAATAGTTACTACAACAAAAAATAAACTTGTCAAATATATGTAGTACTTTGAGGTTGTCTAATTCAAAACAAATCCATTTTCTAACCAAATGTTGGTTATTCAAATGAATATGTTTTTCGTCTCCCGTAATTGGTCAACCTTGTTACTAGCTATAATAATATGATAATATTTATAAATATAAAAAATATTTTTATTTTAAAATAATTATATATAATTTCTTTTTAAATATATAAATTTATATATTTATATAATATATTTATAAAAAAACCTTAAAGTAAAAATAAGGTTAAATAATTATATAGAAAATAATTACTTAATTATCTTCTATTTCATGTTTCACACTACTGTACTTTAAGGTATATTATAGAACTTTTTTATATTACTCACACTACCTTAACTAAGGCATGTCAGTTTTATTGTTGCATCTTTGTGGATTATTGAGTTTTGTTGTTGCATCTCTCATACTTTTGATCCTTCATGGTTGAAAATTGGCTTCATTTTCACTTTTGGCCTCAAATCATGCATCTTGCATATAAAACTTCTTAATTTGTCTTCAAACATCTAGTACTCATTAAACAAAATTATTATTAAAATTCAATTTTGAACTTTTAGAGAATTGTTAGGGTTGATATGATTTTATAAATATCCTTATAATTATTTTCTTTTAAAACAATTACCTTAATTTGAATAAGAAGGTAAAAATAAGATTATTATATCTTAACATTATAATAATATAAGGGAAAAAGAGAATTAAGCGTAAGCAAATAGAGTATAGAAGTGAGTTTTTTTAATGAAAAATCTTAAAAAAATTGAATTCAAATCAAAATTATGTTAGATCGGAAAAAACTTAGTATCATAAATAATTATTAAATAAAATAATAGAGAAACTATTACTCAAAACAAGCTTAATAGAAAATTGAGGAAACACATATATCTAACTAGTGAACAAAAGAAATTTTAGCAAAAGATAAAAGCCAAAAAGTATAAAGAGAATAAGATCCAAATCATAGATTATTCAAGAGCAAGGACTAAAAAATTATAAAACACATTAATAAATAAACACATACCTTTCTTAATGTAAGAAGTATTCAGAGATAGTTTCACACAATTTTTTGTTGGGACTCTCACTTTTCAAGATCTGACTACACTTAGAGATCTATGTTTTCAAGTTTATGTGAGTGTGTTTCAAAAAGGCACCAATGAATCTCTTTTTATACTAGTTTTCACATAATTCTTACAAAATCATTAATTGTTGAACGAAGGTTTCGTTATATTTGACAAAACCAACATCGGCTACATTTTAGTTAATAAAATATATTATTACTAATAAACTAATTGATGTATATATATTTTAACTTTTAAATTGTGTAAGTATAACCTTTTAGATATATTGAAACAATTAAAGTTTTATATATTTTTATTTATGTTTAAAAAGTTATATGATTTTTTTTATTTGAATAAGATATTTTATTTAAAAGAAGTAACCTAATGGCTAGTATTCAAATTTAATTTTATTGATTTTTATTCATTTAAATTTATTTATATATAGTTTAAACTACTTTTATATTGATTTTATTTCTACAAATTTCATTATATTCAAGTTTCATATGTAATGAAAAATTTGTTATTTTAATTTGTAATATTAAATTCCTTTTAATTTTGAATTTTATAACAAATTAAAAAATAATGTAAAAGTATTAATAAGAGTGTAATAATTAATTGTGTTTACAAAATTAAAATTGATAGTAATTATAACCCCGTAGAAGGAGCACTCTCAACCCACCCCTTTTTGTCTTATTCACTCTTTTTACCTATATCTTTACTTTTTTTTTTCTTTCTATTTTTTCTTCTCGTACTTCATCTATTTCAGAATTAGATCACACCTTGTAGTAACTGAGGAGTAAGGAATCATTCTTGTTCGATCAAAATTTTAATAGAATAATCTCCTTTTTTACTCTAAAGATATCTTATTTTTTTTTTTTTTTTATAATTTGGTAGTCAATCTTAATGGGACTAGTTGGGTGGTCCTCTCAGCTTATTTTATCATATATTGACATTTGGTGACATTTGGATAACTTATTTTAGATCTCCAAATTTTGGAGTGATTTCCCTAAGTTGTAGTTACCATTGGAATAAGGAAATTCATATAAGAGAAGTTAACTTTAACTTTCAATAGTACCCTATAGGCTAAAAGATATGAATTTGGAGGGGTTGTGGTTCCAAGTTTCAATTTCTCTTGTAGAGATGTTATTAGATGAAATTGTTTGATTATATGTTGTGTCGACATGTAAAAATATTAGATTTTGATAGTTTAATAGTTAAGTGTTTTTTTTACATTGGAAAGTGATGAGAACCAAAATGGACAAGGGCAAAGCATTTAAAGTTCTTCTTATTAGTCTTTGCAAAAGATGAGGCCCAAGCCCAAGCCCAAGAAGACCCAAGCCCAAGAAGCCCAAGTCCAAACCATGAGGGGCAAGGCCAATCATTAAATAAAAGAGCATCATTTGAATGACTCTTGTAGGAGGTGTAAATATTAAATAAATAGGTGTGAATGTATTAGAAAGAGTCACATTGTCCATGTGACTTAGTAGGGGGTGTAGGTGTAGTTTTTAGGAGGTGTCATAGTAGAAAAAGGTCACACCTCCCATGCGACTTGTTTTTTGTGGGAATTTCAAATGAGTTTCATTTGAATTTTCCCACCCATTTTTCAGCACCTCTTAGGCTATAAATAAGGTGCTTGCCTTTGTAAAATTCAGATTGGAATTTTATAGTA
>Ga0123342_1003243_pt1 | contig 26325 bp, 11 predicted proteins | sample Turbeawhitnodule_FD_89960 | JGI IMG/M metagenome (GOLD analysis project Ga0123342, IMG submission 89960) | Root nodule microbial communities of legume samples collected from Mexico - Turtle bean Mexico white nodule | ecosystem: Host-associated > Plants > Roots > Nodule | place: Mexico: Nepantla...
TAGAGAAAAATAAATATAAAAGAAACTTTTATTCACTTGTATATTAGAGAGTAAAATACATGGTGTATATATAAGAAAAAGATTAAGACCTAGCTGAAACAGAAAAAGGAAAGTTGGGTCAAATAAACAAAACACAATAATTTAAAATAGAAAAATAAATATATTAACATGTGTATCTTGCAATTTATTCATAATTGACATTCTTTCGTAGGAAATACAATTTATAAAAAATGAAACACTTAGAAGGATGATTAATAACTTGCATTGGTTAAGCCAATTCACACTAAGATATAATGATTTTACATAATAGTGATGATAATGATATTTTGCTTTGAGTTGATTAGCACCTTTAATTTATTCTCTTTAAATTCAAGTACCTTTAATTTCTTGTCTTTAAATTCAAGTACCTTTAATTTCTTGCTTTTACATTCAACCAACTTTAAAATTCAACCCTTACTTTCTTGCTTTTATGCTCAACTCCTCTGGTGAGGTCCGTGTGATCCTTGGTGGGGTTATGAATTGGTTGTTGAGATGACAGTTCACCATGTGCTTTGTCTTTTGCTTCCTTGGTCATCTTCGTAGCTACTTGGGTTGTATCAGTTGGTAGTTTTGTTTGTTAATAGGAAAAAAAATGGTTTGTTTTTGGATTTGATTGGGAGAGTTAAGAATAAGGGGGTAGTGGTGATGGAGGATAGGAAGGGAAAGTGGTTAACGATGGTGGTAAAGGATAAGAACGATTTGACTAAGTTTCTCTGTGGGTCCAAGAAAAATAAAAGATAAGCATATTTCATTATCTTTTCTTTTTTTGTATATAATATTTTTCATGATTAATGTTGATTGAAGAATTGAAGATGAATTTTTAGTTTATCGCTTAATGGTATCCCATATGTTGTAACGATAAAAATAAAAAATACAGATACGCAGGCGCGTCTGTGTTCCCGCTAGTACTATATAAGATGAATTATATTTTATATATAATAATATTAATAATTATTATTATTATAAAGAAGTTAATATACTTTTAAATTAATTTAATATATAAATGTATTTATAAAATAAAATTACTACATTATTATTATTTATATAATCCATATCATTATTAATATTATATAAATCTAAATATTTTATTATAAATAATGAAACAACCTACACAAAACTAAAATTCAATCAGTCATTACATGAAAATGGATTTTGAACTAAAATTCAAGTATAATTAAAGATATATCTGAGTAAAACACTCAGAGAGAAGAAAATTTGACTCTGTAGATATTCTATCAACGCACTCACCTACCCCACTGCAAATTTAAACAACAACGAATCGTGTTATTTTTACGTAAATAAGAGATGACCAGAAACAAAACAACATAATTAAAGTTTAAATGATAATTAAAGTTTAAATGATAATTAAAGTTTAAATGAAAGTATCTGTGGAATTTATTTGATATTATTTGATCACTGAATATTTTGATCTGCTTCCATCTGAACAAAGATCATGATGACAATTTTTAAACAAGTGCAATCATAGCTCTGCATGAATTTGTACCAAGACAGATGCTGGGACTGAAATATCATGCAGCACAGGGAAATAATTATTAATTATATATATTACAGTGTTTAGTATTGACACTTCATAATTAATTAAATTTAAACAACTAAACCCTAATTAATTATCATTTGATATGGATGATTAGGGTGCAGCCAATTATTGAAGGTGAGATTGGATTCAACCTTACTCATCCCTCTGTAGAAGCATGATCTCAGAAGCACATGCACATACATTATTTCCTTCAGTGAACATGCTCCAGCATAAAAAATGTTTATTTTATATCACTAAAATTTATAATAAATGGGTATTTTTAATTATATATAATTTTATTGTGATATAAGGTTATTTTTAATTGTTGAAAATATGAAAAATGGTTGATAATATTAATTAGAAAACCACATAGCATAGTGAGAGGATTTGAAACTTGCATCTTTTATGCAAAAGTTAAGTATGTATAAACAACAATTTATGAGCTTAACAACCAGAAACAACTGATAATATTAACAAATGTTGTTCAAAAGAGACAAAGATTTGTGGGTAGACAAGAAAGATATCAGATTAAGATCAGCACAAGCAAGAGGGAAAACATTTCTCACAAACAATGATTATACCAACAAGTTCCTCAAGAAATCCACAACATATTACTTTAAGAATTTTCTAAACAACTTTGAAATATCAGAGATGAGAAGGGTTTTTGTTGAAAAATGGGAAAGTGTGGACAAAGTTTTGTACTCTTTTAAAGGTATATTGAATATCTTCTAAATTGCATGTTTTTGGATAGATTTCGAAATATTGTATTGAAGAATATCTTCTGGATTGGTTATTTCTAGATGTTTGTAATTATTATTTTAATACTGATTTACAGATTAAATAATTTAGGATCACTTTTTCAAAATTATATTTCAAATTAAGCAATCCAAAACTATATTTTGGATTGATTCTTAATTGTTTGAAACGATATTAATTAAGCAATTTAGAATATTTATGAATTATACAATTTAAAATATATAATAGATTACGTCTTAAAAAGTTATATTTTAAATTTAAATTGTATAATTGAAAATATAATTTTAAATTAACCATTATGATAATGATATATATATATATATATATATATATATATATATATGTGTGTGTGTGTATGTGTGTGTTACATAAATAGAAGTGGAATTGGCATGTAGGAGATGGCCATCAAATGAGACCAAGAATTAGATAATTAAGGCCAGAAAAATATGTTATTGGAACAAGTAACAACAATTATGTCAAGTATTCAAACAAAAATAAACTTATTCATAAACACTAAAAAAAAAATCATTATAAAGTAAAATATTATTGTGCATAAATTTTCTTCTTATTGTTTTTAATTTGCTTTCTAATTTATGTATAAGCAAACTTTAACTTTTTTTTCTTAAGAACTCTAAAAAATTACTTAAGAAAATCCTAAGAAAGGTGAAAGCAAGAGGTTTTGTTTACATCAGGAAAATCCATTCCAAAATGAATATGCAAGATGATTCAAAATTTCCTGCAGCTCATTCAATCTTCTATGAGATCGAGTCGGTGAAAAATGAATTTTTTTTATAATTAATAGAAAATTTGAACCTATTTCGTTGGAAAATAATATTAAAATCTATAACATTTGAAATGAAAATTAGAAAGAGTTATTGTTACAGTTTTAATTTTTTAATACATTATGTTGTGTGTGTAATATTTATATTTTAATTATATAGTCTTAATTATTTTATTAAATATAAAAAATTAAAAACTTTATTTTTAAAATTTAAGTGACTGGTTACTTTAAATAAATCAGGTCAACAAAAAATACCTATTTTGGCATCACAATTATAGAATGGCTCAATATATATTGCATGGAAGGAGAAGAAACATGGATTTAGAGATGAAAAATGGTAGCATTCATGTAGCAAAAAAGGTTTCTAGGACAACTTACTTTTATCCTTAAAATTTCATGTATACAAATTATTATTTTTTTAAAACATCTCTTGACATTTTATGTCATTAAACCGTCAGTGGTAAATAAATTTCACAATTTGGAAAACTAATTTGTAAAAACAAAAGCTTTCTAGGCAAAAAAATGCATACTTTAATGAGTCTAATTGAATGTTAAATCGATAATATATTAGTAGTTAAGCATTATATGAGAATCATGATACAAAGCTAAATATAGCACTAACTCGCAATTCAATATACATTTTTACTACTTTCTCAAAATGCTTCTTTGAATCAGAAGTGGTAAGCATGAACAGACCACTCAAATCAGTCTTAAGAATTCCCTGGTCCTAAACTTAGATTTTACAACAATAACAAACTGTTGAGACAAAAATCAACCAGCAAGAGGATTAGCATGTATTGTTACACGATTGAGCCTTATCTCTGCAAGTGGTCGATCTCCTGCTCCAGTTTGAGTCTGCACGACAAAGAAGAGTATTGTTTATTCTTTTGTGATTACACACGCATTCTCTAGACAAGTCGCATGAATGACACAAAAAAAGGCAGATTTTGGTTTAGTTGCAAAACAAAGCCAAGACCAAGAAAACTGAGGCTTAGCTTAAGCTTCAATCTAATATTTTTTTTTTTAAAGAGAAAAAGCAATTACAATAATGACAGAAGAATAAGATACCTTTTCCATGAGATCAAGAACTTCAAATCCATGGATTACTCTTCCAAACACAGTGTATAGCCCATTTAAATGTGGCTGCTTTGCGTAAGTCATGAAGAATTGACTTCCGTTAGTATTTGGACCACTGTTAGCCATTGCCAATATTCCCCTTGCATTATGCTGAAACATAGACGAGGGTAACTTGTTAACTACAATAATCATCAGATGAAGAATATGCCTATCATTATTGCTTCATAAAAGCAAATCAAAATGAAATTTTCGCCACTATCTTATCTCATACCACAGCTCACAATTAACATCATAAACAAAATTATAAATTAACCCTATTTGATGAGATTATATTTCAATACATTAACATTGACATTCATTAACTAGAAGAATAGGCCAACCAAGAAATATATAAATAAATATAGTTGTCTTTATCAACAAAGAATAAAATGAACATTTTAGAGATACTCCAACCCTTATACATATATAAATAAATAAATATCGTAAAATTTACCAAAAACTTACACAGTTAAAAGATGCAAGAAAATAACTCCTGTTTCAGCTAAAGCGGCTTAGTGAATTATTTTTTCACTTATAGGGATAACTCTCAAATACGACAAATTGCTTTGAGTAACCTACAAAGCCATCTTGCACCCAAATGTCTTTAATTGCATCCATCCTGACAGTATATCTGAATTGTAGTCTTAATTTTAAGGCATACTAACAAAAGTGGTATCATCCTATGGAAACCATGAGCCATTTTCCATGCTCAAATTCCAACACTGACATTGAGAATCAACACTAGCATAACAAACACTTCAACTTTTTTTTAGCAGAACTAAAAGAAATTTGTATCCTATCTCCTGACATTTTATTTTAAAAATGCATAAGAAATGAATACAAATAAGGCATGAAATAGAAATCATATTTTACTCTATCTCTGACCTTTTCCAACACATCAATGAATTGCTTCCTGACAGAACAAAATAAATCAAGACATGGATTCCTAATGTTGAACTCACCTTCAGTGATTCTCGTATCTCATCATTAAATTTCTTGCCCCATATACTGGTTCCCCCTTTGCCAGTTCCAGTGGGATCTCCACCTTGAATCATAAAACCCTTAATGTTGCGGTGAAATATAGTCCCATCATAGTAACCACTTGCACACAGCGCTAAAAAGTTCTGCATTAAAACACACGAGAATTCAACTGTTAGTTACAGCACCCTTCAATACAGAAAAACCAACAATAAACCATCACAGATAGAGGAAAGAGTGACATATCAATATTAAGCCAAACCACAAATTCACACATTCAGCCAGTCAGCTAACAAGAACTATTAGATGATGACTGGACTATTCATATTTTATTTCAATAAATATAACTTCTAATACACGTTTAAAATGCAAACATCCTATTGACACCCTAACAGTCCGGAGTCATGACTGCATGAATCAAGGATTTTTAAAATGGTATGCGATTGCAATCGCCATATCAGCTGCATTCGTCTGCAGTTTTCTACAACATCAAGGACCACAACGAAAATGCAACCGAGAAAGCAATTTAAAACCTTGGCATGATTACACACCCTTTCCGCTAATAAATTGCAGAACTGACTGGCCTTGCTCACGGTCATAGATAAATCCAACTATCCTAGAACCGTTTATTAGGTGTACACGGATAAAACTTAGAATAGCTTATTAGTTACTTTTAGTGTTGCAATCAACATTGAAATTACAGCTCACTATTCAGCACAATAAATATTTGCATTAAAATTCATAAAAAGAGAAGCTCGCGTCACTACTTTCGACAATTAGGGTACCAAAATCATATTAATTTGAATCATTTTTCAAAACAATTCATAATTTTGAAAAACAATAGAATAAGAGTAATTTTGGGGACCTCGATGTCAAATTTGCATAATTTTGAACTCAATTTAAACATAAAGCGCATCACATTAAAACCAATTTCACCTAATTCAATTTAAAAAAGATCCATCCACTCACTCTTAGCGTTCTTCTCCAATCAGCATAGAAATTATATCTAACAAAAAACCGAGTTAAATTTCATAAACTAAGGAAATGGAAATATAGCCCTAAAACCACAAGTACGCACGCGTCTACGCTGTGTCCTCTGTTCAGAAAACGCCACTCGTTTCGACAATTAGGGTAACGAAAACATATCACTTTGATTCTTTTCTTCTCAAAACAAAAAAAAAAAAGACAGTATAATTGAAATTAAGGGGAGAAAAAAACCTCGGAGGTTTTGGGAACCTCGTCGCAGAAGATTTCGCACTTGATGTCTCCTAGGTTTGTGTGCAGAGTCACCGACTGAAAAAAAAACACAAAAACGAAAGCAGAGGGAGTTGGAAGCCATTGAATTAACAGATAGACACAAAAAGTGTGTAAGCGAAAAAGATTGAATGAGTGATACCACTAACCATTGTATTCGAACTGATTTGATTCGAACGAACGAACGAGTGAGTGAGTGAGTTCTGAATAAAAACCTTCGATTTTCAATAACTGGTAGATTCTTGTGGAAAGGGATTCGTTGCGTTGTTCTATTTTCTGGGTTTTTGAAAATAATCAATTCTGCAAGAGAACCATGTTTTGCGATTTGTCTCCGTGTTTTCAAAAATTAATAACTTTTTATTTTATTTTGGTGTAATTAAATCTTAAACCTAATATATCAGTGTATAACATAATTAATCAAAATGTAAAAAATAAACTATGTAAAATTAAGTTTAAGATTAAAATTAATGGAATACAAAAAATTACAACTAAAAAAATACAAAATGACTTGGATTTAAGAAGAAAATATTAAAAATATTTAGAGAAATTGAAAATGGTTTAATTTGAAGTATAGGTGACTATAAAAAATTTAAAATTGTTATTTATTAAAGGTGATTAGTATTGAAGTTCATGATATCATTGAACTTGAGTAAATTTAACGTTTCAAATGTAGCTGTTTGGATGAGTGTGTTAATTGAATTTTCAATTAAAATGGATTTAAGTACGTTAAGAAAATATTATCAAATCAAATCAAATCAAATCAATCATTAAGAGCTTTAAGTCTTCTGATATTATGTGTTAAGGATATTTAAAAGTTTGTCTCTCTATAAAATAAAGAGATCAAATTATTTGCAGAATAATTACAAGAAAGTTTATTCATCTTTCTCCATCAAAGTGTTAAAGAGAATTAAAATTGACCAAAATCAAAATTATTGGCATTTTAACTAATACAAATTAAGTTGTTCAATATCAAAATTGTCACCGTTCTACATATTAAGGGTAATAACAAAAATTCCCATATTTTCTAAGACACATTTGGACAAACATATATGAAAGGCCATAAAATAAATCCCTATTTTTCTGAATTCCCAAAATAACAGTGAGTCTTGGTCAGAACACAACCTATACAATGCGTTTATAAACAGAAAGGTTTAATACATCTTGATCAGTGCTTACAAGAAAATTAGTTAAACCAAAACCAACAAAGCAAAAACTTAAAAAGTCACAGGGCATACTTTTTTAACACAACTGAATAAAATTTTAAACCTGAAAAAAAATTAATGAACACGATCAAGTTAGAAGTGCATAACTCATCAATATAATTCCTCATTTATTTTAGGATTTGTTACTCATGACACCACTCTCCTTCCCTCTCTCTGCTCTCTTTCAAAAAATTCATTTGCAATCCCAGAAACTCTGCCATTTTACAAATATTCTCATTCTCTGGATGTGACTTATCCCCAGAGGAGAAACTATGCAAATACAAGGAGTCAACATTAGAAACATCCACCCAACTAAATCCCACTTCCTTCTTTACTCCTCTCCCTCTCATCTTTCTTCGCATTTCAGAAACTTTCTCCCACTTCCCTTTCTCAGCATACATGTTTGCCATTAACACATATGGACCTGAACTTGCAGGGTCCATTTCTATCAAACTACCAGCAACTTTCTCGGCCATCTCCAGATTCCCATGTATTCTACAAGATCCAAGCAAACTTTGCAACGCAGACAATCCAGGCCCTCCCGGAATCTGGTGCATCAACTCTTCTGCCTCGTCTAGTCGTCCAGCACGGCCCAACATGTCCACCATAATAGAATAATGTTCAGAGGTGGGCTCAATTGAATGTTTCTTCACCATAGACTCAAATACTCTATGGCCTACATCAACCATGCCCTTTCTACAGCAAGCGGTTAAAACAGAAAGGAAAGTGATGAAGTCAGGACTGATTCCTTCCCTCTCCATTTCTGTATACAAACTCATCACGGTCTCAAAGTCTCCATGGCGGGCATAGGCAGATATTATTGCTGTCCAAGCATACTGGGTCCGTTCAAGTGTCTCATCGAACACTCTTTGAGACTCAATATTGTTTCCACGCTTGCCATACATGTCAAGTAGAGCCCCTGAAACAGTTGGGTCAGTGTTTAAACCAAGTTTGAGCAAGTAAGAATGGCAACGTTGCCCATGTTTCAGTGGTATATCCTCAGCAGCAGCAATAGCATTTAACACACTACTAAATGTGTACTGGCTGGGCGTTATCTCCTCTACCGCAGACAAAAATGTGCGGAAAGCTTCTTTATACAAGCCATTTTGAGCATACCCTGAAATCAATGCATTCCACGATACTGTTTCACGACAGTTAAGCTCCTCAAAAATCTTCTCTGATTCTCGAATGCACTCAAATTTGGCATACATGGTAACAAGGCTATTGGAGACGGTTTGTTCTGACAAAAAGCAGCTTTTTATGCATAACCCATGGATCATTAGACCTTCTGTCACTAAATTCCTGATTGTTACAGCATGTATTAATCCTATAAACGTAACATCATTTGGATACACTCCATCAATTCTCATTGCATTAAAGAGAGACATTGCATCTTCTTCATCAATAGAAATCATTGTCGTCCAAGACACTACATTCCGATTACTAATGCCGTCAAAAACAGCTTTTGCGTCATTAGGGACCTCACATTTTGAATAAGTTGACATCAAAACATTGCAAACTGATACATGTGTTCCATATCCCACTTTCTGGGTCAAACCATGTATTTGCCTCCCAAGCTCTAAGTTTCTCATATGACCACAAGCTGAAACCGCACCTGTAAGTGAAATATGGTCAATTAATATATGGTTACTTAACATGTTGACAAACAATAAAACTGCTTCCAACCCATAACATTCCCCTTCTTGAGAATACCCTGAAATCATTGCATTCCACGAAACCAAATCTCTTTTGGGCATTTCGTCAAACACTCTCCTAGCCTCATCTAACATCCCCCACCTTGAATACATTGTTACAAGCGCATTCCCAATAAAAACTTCACAGCCAAATCCACACTTAACCACAAGAGAATGCAATTGCCACCCAAATAAAATCCCATGATCACCCCAACAAAATGAAAGAGCAGTAGTATATGTCACCTGATCAAAAACTATCCCACGAAAATGCATAGAACGTGCAAAAAGCAAAGCTTCCAAACTCTCCTCAAACCCAGAAAGCATAGTATTCCAAGACACCATGTCAGGATGACTCAAATTCTCAAACACAAGCAAAGCCTTCCCGAAATTCCCTGACTTGCAGTACAGTTTCATGAGAGAATTAGACACGGAAACAAGCGAAACTAACCCGCTACTCACAAGGAGTCCGTGGATTTGACATCCAAGTTTTAACTCTCCTTGACATGCCTTGAGGGACAAGGCAAGGGTGACCTCGTCAACATTTTGAAGAGAATGCAAATGAAACTGGTCCTTGAATGCAGCAAGAGCTTGAAAAGGAAGGTGGTTGTGCAAATGGTTGAGCATTGAACGGTTAACCGACGCAGCATTTGGGTGGAGAATAAGGTCGAACAGGTGGTGTTCATGTTTGAGTGTGTGGAAGCGTTTGGAGCCATGCTTGAATGATAGTAGTAAGGGCACTTTGTGAAGGATTTTGAGAGGGTATCGCATTACTATAAACACCAAAATTAGTCCTAATGGTCCCCACTATCACCCAACCAGTTGAAACTGGTTAAGGTTATCAGATGCAGAAACACAACACTGTTACTTCACTGAAATGAGTTTGAGTTCGTATTTAAACCCACTATATATAGATATAAAAAAAAACATTTTATGATTATTTTTAATTAAATAATTTTGTTTTAAAAAAATATCTATAAAATGTTTAAATAAGAGCAACAATAATACTCTTCTATTTTTATTTACATGGTAATTATCTCAAAATTTACATTGTGGCTACAATTTATTAACACTTATAAAGATAAATAAAATAAAAAAAGTCTTAAAAGTATACATTAAAAAGGAATATTTCTTTTATATAATGGTATAAATATATAAAATAAAAACGATGATATATTTCAGTAATAGTTAGACTTATATTGCAAATTTTGGTCTCAATATACTGCTTATGTGTTTTTAAAATTTATTACATAACTTTATATATTTTTATGAAATTATGTAACTTTTATATAAGGGTAACCAAAATAAAGAATGTTTTATTTATATTATTACAAATTACTTGTATATTATAATAAAATTATATTTTCCACTTATATTTCTAAACCTAAATTTAATAATTATTTGTAGTTATCTAAAATATTTTATATTTTAATAATATAAATTAAATATATATTATAATAAAATTATATTTTCCACTTATATTTCTAAACCTAAATTTAATAATTATTTGTAGTTATCTAAAATATTTTATATTTTAATAATATAAATTTATTATTAAATTTATTAGAATTGGAAGTGAGTATCATGGGGACTTGTGTACCCACTAGTCAACCAGAGTATAAGGTTGAAACATAACTGTTCTTGTCGGTTGACTTGCTCGTCAGTTGACTATGATGACAAACTCTAGTTTCATTTGTCTCTGTTGGGATTTGTTCTTCCCTTCGTTGCACTGGAACACGACTCCATTGAAACAGAGGGGGCCCTATCTGTTGATTGCACTCTGACGATCAAATCAGTACAAGGCTTATAAGAATAAAAAAAGTAACAAGTTTCAGTCTTAAAAACAGCGTACCTTTACCTGGGGTCTCAAGCCCCTTTTATAGCTTACCTCTTGTAACAACTTTTCATCACAAGAATCTAATATCAACAGAAAACATACGCAATTAGAAAATATTATGTTCAAGGGCACACTCTCACAGTGCTGCAAGAAAACGAAATCTTTCCTCTTGGGAGTGCATAAAATAATAACAGAATAATTATCAGGGTACCAACTCAGGTACCAGCATCAGGGGTTCAATCTGTTTACGTAGGGACCCTCAACGTGGTGCTACGCTCCTTTTCATCATACACACAACCTAACCTTTATGTGCCCTAACACACATGAGCTTAGGTTTAAAAGAAAGCATTTTACTTGAACTAGACCCTATGCACACTAAGCGCACCCCTAGGTCCATAATTACCCATTGCTAGCCGCGTATGCCTTATGCATGAAGGATTACCTTAATTATACAAAAAGAGACTTATAGACACATCTAGGGCCCAATCCCATGGTCTGCTATCTTGCTTCAAGAGCCGAGCTGACCTGCCTATGCCATGCACCGAGATCTGACCACCGAGTGTTGAGTCCTAAGCGCTCTGGTCTAGTACAATAATGAAATTAAAACATCTTTTGATAATAGTCTATACATTGTATATTACAATTTCAATGTGAGTTTTATATAAAAGACTGCAAAAGATTTATATCTAACTATGTTTGATGCACATTATTGAGAAGTTTGATCAAGTTAAACATATTGATATTGATAATGAATGATATGGTTGCATACTCATACATACTTACATTTTTGTGTGTTCAAATTAGTGAGATATGACCACTGTACCATACCACTAAATTTAGTTCATGTTATGTGGATCAGACTCAACTTTTCTAATTTGTATTCTACGGTACATCATCTGAGTTTTCTATTTAACAAGAATTTGATGTTATTTTAAATCATTTTAAAGAAGTTGACATTGTAGGTAAAGAAGTGACATTAAGAGCAAGTTATGTAAAATAACATATCCAAATATGTTATCAATGTGTGCACCAGTGGATCCCAAAATAGTTGAGGACATAGCTTTTTCAGATCTACAAATTTTGAGTAGGTTGATGTCATTCATCTTATACATGGAAGTCAACCAAGGAAAGAGGAAAAATGACGATCCACATGAACATTAAAGCAATTCTAGTGTTGGAGCAATTTCATCCTAGTATTTATCCTTACGTACTTGATGTCATTAATATGAAGACTAATGGTCATTACGATTATCAAACTATAGTTTTACTATTGGGAATGGAGGAAGAATCATGACCACTTGTCAAAATGAATTTGCTTAAAGAAATTGGATAATGGTGTGATGAATATGCTACATTGTTGGGTGGTTATGAACTGTTAGACCAACTAAAAAAGTCATTACTCGTGGATGAGATGTCAATGGTAAGTTATGACACACATACTTTTTCCAACTTTTACACTACAATGATAATTCTCTAGCATACATTGATGTCTTTGCGGGCTAGTGCAGACTAATGATGATTATGCTCGATATGGGATACGTGATTGCTAGTACATACAATGATATTTTAGTGTTGTTTATCATTAACGCAAAATATGACAATATTCCCATTATGATGTAATCATCCCATGAATGTTAGTTTGCATTGAGTCACATGTATTGAACTTGTGTATGATTCACGTCTTGCTCAGGTATTTTTAAATGTGTGTGATCATGTTTTACATTCGTATTCTCAATTACTTATTGTTTACATTATATGTTCGAAACTTATGTATGTGAAATTGCAGGATGATTGTCCTATAACAAAACATATTGTGATCTACATACTGTTATCTGAAGGTTAAGTTATAATATTTATTTTATGTTAGTCGAATGCAAATATTTTCTCAAATATTAAGAGTTACATGCATATATGATGATTAACTTTATTCTTGTATATTATTTGGATGATTAACTTTATTCTTGTATATTATTTGGATTGTGTTAATTTATTGACTTCCATTACCAATAAACTTATTTTTAAAAAACCAAATACATTTCAAATTGTAAATTTTGAAATATAAAATACGAAATGCATTTTATATTCTGAAGCAAGTGTAGTTTAAAATATAAGGGAAGAGAAGAATGCAAATAAGTCTGAGGGGTAAACAAATATTTAAAACTATTATAGTATGAAAGAAGACTTATAAGTGACAAAAATGGACCAAATTAAACCATCATTCATTTCAATATTGATTTGTCATAATTATAAGAGTCAAGAGACTCATATCCCTAAAGAGAAAACTATCATATTAACCTCCAATATTTTTAATATACATTTATATATTAAAAACATGAATATTTTTTAAATATTAATTAGTTAATTAATGTATTTATTAGATAAATTAATATTTCCTTGATCAAGTTAATTAAAAGATAAACATTTTTTTAAGGTTCATTTTGATGATAGATTAAATTCATTATGATTATCTGTGAGTTATCCATGCTAATAAAAGTTAATATTGATCATGCATCATGTTCATTAATTACCTTTATTTTAAACTTAACAATATTTTTTAATATTACTCTAAAAAGCCTTAAAAATAAAAGAAATTTATGTGCGCAGACATAATATAAGTAGCACAAGTTACACTCTTCTGAATAACAATATTCTTTACAAGCATTATTCTAATAAAATCATTAAATTAAAACCAATTTTACAATTAGGTAGTTAAAATCTTGACAGCTAATTAGAAACCAATTTAAAAATTATTTATTAATAATAAAAATTAATTTAAAAATTAATAATTTTTTTAGTTTTTAAAATAATTTTTAATTTAATTATTATACCAACTAACTGATTTTTGTCTTTAAAATTGATTTTTATTTAATATTTTTCTTGAATTAAAGTACTTATTGTAAGTAAATTAATATATAAAAATAATTAAATAACAACTAGTTTTAGAAAAAATATATATTTAATTACTATATTAATTAAGTTAGATATTTTTTATAAATTAAAAAATTAATAATATCTAAAATGTTTTATATTATTAATAAAATTTTGTATATTAATTCTAAATTTGTATCTATAAATAATTACCAATGTTTTAATTATTAACTACTTATTTTAAATTAGTCTTTATAGTGATTAATTTAAAATTTAAATAATTAATAATTAAAATATTGATAATTAATGTTAGATATAAATTTTTATTAATAATAAAATTATTATGATATTAATAATTTTTAATTTATAAAACTGTATTTAATTTGTTGAGATAATTAATTATTTTTTCCTTAAAATTAGTTGTTATTTTTAATGATTTTATTGTAGTATAATTAATTATTTTAGTAATAATTAATTATTAAGGTATATTTTAAATGGTAGTTACCAATTTTTTTTATTTTTTTATTTTCTATTCTAAATATTTATTAACTTATTTTTATTCATTTTACATGAGGAACAGAAGTCAACTATGTATTGGTGCCACAAAACAATACTATTATCTTATTTTATATTGTTTGCTTCCGTGTCAAAATAATGTAAGATTTTAGCAAAAAAAAAAAGTAATCAGTTCATTATACCTTTTAAATTAACTAGAGTTTAAAAAGAATTTTGTTTCTAATTAGATATAAAGAAAAGGTGTCAAGTTGACGGAATATTCGATAAAAAACTTAAAACTATTTTTAGTGTACCAAGTGAAATTAAACACACTCTTAATTAATAATGTAAAAACCCAAAACACAAACACTGCAAACATTATAAAACTAAGTTTTAACAAAAAAAAAAATGAGTTGAAAATGTAATTTGAGGATATTGACAATTGCTCACATGACTAAATAAATTACTCACATTAGCTTCAAAATATCACCTTAATTGGTTGTTAATCCATCTTTGTCTCTCAATTATGTCAAGCTTCAATTTGACACTACTTAATTAATCACACCATAGGATAAATTACTTAGCACCATACAAGTTCATTTGTAAATTAGCTTCAACTTTTCTCTATCAAACATTGTGTCACCAACAAAAATAATTATTGAAGCTTAAAATTATAATTTGACAATGCAACAATACCAACCAATTGTCACCTAAATTACTCAATAAATGCAAGGGTCTTACACAAGTTCCCCTTTATATAAGTTACTCTTTCACTCTACCAACACTTCCACCTTTAATTTATTGTCAATGCATATTTTTTTTTATCAATGATACCAAACACTGGTTCTCACAACTTGACAAAAAAAGTTGAGAATTAAAAATCAAATTTGACATTACAATAATAATCACTCAATAAATATAAAAAAAATCACTTTATAAATTAACTTTAAATATACACAAATAATATGAGATCTTCCATCAATCCTTTTATATTAAAATTATTAAGTCATGCGTTTACATGCAGTTATATAAGTAGTTTGATAGTTATTGGATAATGACTCTCATATTATATGATTTGATAAGATGTTAAAAAGTAAATATTAAATTTAATTTAACATTAGAATTTCTTGCATTAGATAAGATAATATTATAAAATAAATAAATTGTAAAATAAGTGTTCACGCGCCAAACATAGTTGAACAGTAGGGTGTATAACGTAAGTTTTATCTTGTTTGTCTGAACGTGACTGCTGCAAAGTCTCACAACGTAATAAGGTGTTTGTCAGAAACTTCTGACACATCTTTTTCTCTCTCTCCAAACTCTCTTTCTTCCAACTTACAATTGAAGTAAATGGAGGCAAGTGCAGAAGCACTTCCGTGCCCAGCTTACCCTTTCCAAATCCTCTTTTAACATTTTCTCATTCACACTGAAAAAGTAAGAAAAAGAAGCTTTTTTTCCCCTTGATCATCACTATCAGAGACAGACCGTCTAAAGAAAAAGGAGGAAAAAGCCCTCATGTGAATGTGACAATGGAAGCTAAGCCTCTTAGGATTGTTCCCTCTTCACGCAACACCTCTGGTTTCTCTTCCACTCTCTCTTCTTTTCCCCATCATCACATGTTCTTCATTGCCACCTTTTTTATTCTTCTTTTTTGTTTTTTTTTTCTTATTTTTGTTCTCAAGTTTGTGTCTTTTTTGAGGGGTAGGAGGTGGACCCCAAAAGAAGATTGACATTGGACACGCGATGGAAGGTGGTGGTGGTAGTGTTGTTGACGAGAGAAAGAGGGTTGTTATGGTCAAGAAAGAGAAAGAGAACTCTTCCAACAGTGTTGAGCTTCATCTTGGGGTTGATGCTTCTCATTCTGCGCCATCAGAAATAAACCATGTGATCACTGAAGCTCAGAGGCGAGAGCTTCACCACCAAGTTTTCATCTTCAACCACTTGGCCTATAAACTTCCTCCTCCTCAACACCTAGTGGAATTCCCAAGCAACATGTCAGGTTTGTAATAAATAACCTTTGATCAAGTGATCATGCCTTCTTTCTATATTATATGTTTATAATAAAGTTTTACCTTTTAAAAGAAATTATGCTGTGGTGTTGTGTTTATTATAAGATTAATCAGTGCCTCGTTTGATTCTGTTTTGGAATGAATTACTATAAAGACTACATGTTTCTTTGGAGTTCATTGTTGGCTTTGTCTTGTTTTGTTTGGTGCCAAGATTTGGACAAAATGCTTGCTAGTGGATTTAATTAGTATAGGGATCCATTTGGGATTTTGATATGTTCAAAGGTAGGCCTAATTTCATATCTTTTGATGCTGAAAGGGTATGTTTGTTTATGTACATGTAAGACAATGATGGGTTTGTTTTTTATACTTTTTGTTCATTTGTTTGGGTTACAGAATACAGTTTCCTGGGTTTTGATCATGGGAGTATGGTGGATCCAGAACCTCATAGGTGTAGAAGAACTGATGGAAAGAAATGGAGGTGCAGTAAGAGTGTAGTGCCTTGTCAAAAGTACTGTGAAAGGCACATGCATAGAGGTCGAAATCGTTCAAGAAAGCCTGTGGAAACAACTCAACTTAACTCGACTTTGGCAACAAAACCTTCTACCAAGTCATCTACCAAATCAGTCTCAAAGACAGTTTTTGAAATTTCAAATCCAAACCTTATTATGGCCATGCAACCTACTGACACACCTTCCAGTACCCCATCAAAGAGCCTCACCATTGACAACTGCTCTTCTATCAGGTCTAAAATTATCCCCAGGGCTGCCGACTACCTCATGGTGTTTTCTTCCGCTGCTGCAGTGTCCCCTGGCTGCACTCTTGCCACTTCTGTTGCCCCTAAGGTGGCGGCAACATTCAGCAGTGTGGCATCTGTAGCTTCGGATAACAAAAGTTGCCTAAAGATGTGCCAGAAAGATAACCAGTCCAAGAGCTGTGTCAGTAACAACACAGGTAATAGAAGTGATGGGAAAGGAAGCATTGTTGGTGATTCTAATAGCGTCTCCACAGGAATAAGCTTCTCCCCAACAAGTGTTCTTCAAGGTAATTTTGATGTAGTTGGTTGCAATAATTTATGCATTTTTCACTATATGTTGTAGGATTATAGGATTACAGACAGATCCCCATTCTTTCCCCACCTTGCCAGAACAACAAACTCAAAGCCAATCAAACCTGTTCCATGGAGTGGGGTCAGTGACATGACTTTGTCATGTCATGTTTCACTTGATCATGAGGCCTCATGTAGCTCAAATCTTACTTAATAGTCTCCCATGGTCCTACCAATCCCTACTATCACAAAACAGAATCAATAGCAATATAGCATCATGGCAAGTATGTTGTGTCCTCTTTACTATCATGCTTTTTCTGTGGGGCCAAATTCAAATTTCTGAATCTCATGTCATTGACATGGTCGTTAAGTGTACTAATAATTGTGTGCTCAATTAGTCTAGAATCTAGATGGACTTCTCCAAAACTTACTCCTAACTTTACATGCACATAAGACACCCTCATACATACTGGTCCTTTTGCTTAGAATTAGGTGTTCCACACAGAATGCACTTATTTTTGCATGTCCCTGTTTTTTCTACACTGTTTGAATATTGGTCTTCATCATGTTAAGATACTAGTCCAAAGAAGCTCACTCCTATGGTTTGAATCACTTGTTGGGTGAAGATGTAAACCAAACATTAGTTCTTGAGTAGAGTTATGCAAAAGATTCATTTAGAGATTTGTAGATATCCACAATCCATTTTAAGAATAAGGGTGAGCACTCTTTGCTGTCAGAAACTACATTTAGTTAGTAGTTACATGGCTACTATGTGTATTTATCCTTTCTTCTAAAACATTCAAATATGATCTAATGATCTACATATTGTTTTTATTTCTCATAATAACCATTGGTAACTTCCTTCCTATCCATGTTAAAATTCAGAAGTTTCCTGACTTGTATTTGCTGTAACTACTTCAGAAATTACATCTCTGAAAAAAACAAAATCATCTTTGATGGGTTAATGTTATTAGTTACAAGGAGAAACCTTTCATGAGAAAACTGATAGACCATTCTTGTTTTTTTGCTGCCATTTTCAGTTTTTGGTAACAACTCTTCTTACCTCAATGACAAAACCAACATAGAACCTGCTGCACCCGATAGGTGTCGGAGAACAGACGGCAAGAAGTGGCAATGCAAGAGTGCTGTTCTTCCTGGTCAGAAGTACTGTGCCACACACATGCACAGAGGTGCTAAAAAGCGTTTTGCAAACCATGAAATAGAAGCAGCAGCAGCTACTACAACTGCTTGTTCTGCCGCTACCAGTGCACGCTTGCCTTACTCTCCAGCCATAACCAACATGCACCAAGCACATTCTGCAATTCCAAGTACAAATCTTTCCATGTCAGTCCCAGCAAGTGCTCCTTTCATACAATGCAATGAGAAAGGCCCCAGTAGCAGTGACACCGATACCACCATCAGTGACACCTTGCAAGAGTGTAGCTATACTTCTTTCTGAGAGACTTTTTTTCTTGTTTAATCCTACTTCATGAACATGCAACTTGTAACATTTTGAGATCAATTATGTGTGAAGTGAACAATGATCTCCATGAAGAAAAAATATCAACCCTGTGGTTTTTTATCATGTCATCTTCACAAAGTGATACATCAAATTATGTGCAAATTTAATATCTATCAATCTCCATCTCACTTTATGTTCCAACTCACACAAGAGACCTTTAGTTGGTTAGACTAAGGAGATAACCAACTTCACCATGACACTGCATTGGTTAAATTCTTCATTTTTTTTTTTTTTTGCACTTTTGAATAGCTAGGGTGAGTTAGGACCACCAAGTGACCTGAATTTCTTTTTTTCTTTCTTTCCATCAAGTGTGTTGATATTTTGACCTGAATTTCTCTCTTTTGTTTCCCTTAAGGTGGATACTGTTTTAACATCTAGTTCACTAAAATAGCATAACTATTATTAATTAACTTATGTTGTGGAGTTTAATATTTCTGTTATACTTTTATGTTCGTAGAATAGTTATAATCAAACTCACAAAGTAAGGCGATTTACTATGAACAAATATTAAACTCAAAGATTCTCCTAGTCTTAGTTTTTTTTTTTTACAAAGAATAAATTAAATTAAAAGGAAAACACTTGAGGATACTTTAACCCTTTACAAAGTAAAGTCTCTATTAAGATCCAAAATATTGAAATAGCTATAAAATCTGTCAATAAAAACATCAGAATTAAACAAGAGAAGTTGAAACATATTAAATTTCAGGGTTTGCTGTTCATACCGCAGGGACCTCCTCCAAACATTGCTTAAAACTTTCCTCTTATTTGACTTATAAGCGGCTTTGAGAACAACTTTTGTATTGCATGGAACTTTCATCAACTTTGCATAGTTAAATTGCTGATAGCATAGTGGTGTCCTCACAATTTCCCTATGTACAAAATAAACAACAACCCTCCCTAGCTATAAACCAAGACTTTGTCATACTACTTAAGCTAATAAACTGATTAAAAACAAAATATATAACAGAGAGAATTTGCCACCTAACTTAGTTACCACCATCCTTATTCCCATCAATCTCCACATATGACTGCCTTGCTGAAAACCTGGATAAAACAAGTCCACACAAATCCCTTCCAACTACCTTCCAAGATTTATTCTTCTGCTACCTACGTCAAAAAGCACTACCTTCCACACCTCTTAGCTAGTTCAAAGATACAAAGCATACCCATTTGACAATACTAACACATACGACAACTTATTACTTCAAAACCAGCAACACCAAGCAGTGAATAATGAAATGGAGCAAGTAAAACTTTGATGCAATTATTTTGTTGCTATGTTAATGCAGATTAAGGGGGATAAAAGACAATTAGAAAAAGAGAATTTGACTTTCTTTACTTTATATTTCATCCACGCCCATGACTGGACTTGTGCCATAGTAAGAATTTCCTCAGCATCTATCCTTGCTTGGTTAAAAATAACCTTGTTTCTATGCTTCCAAATACACCATACCACCGAGGCCCATAGATTTTTTCCACAATCTATTGCCTTCTTTATTGAAGCTTAAACAAGAAAACTGTTCAAAATGATGAATCAACTCATTGTGATTTACCGAGCTGATCCGAATCCAACTAAATCACATATTCCATACTTTAATTGATACCTCATATGAAACAAGAATGTGTGAGGTGGACTACTCCTCCCTCCAACTTAAGACACATAAAGTATCCCCTAGCGTCACCCCCCTTTTGTGCAAATTCTACTTAGTTGCTATCTTATCCGAAAGATCTCTCCACACATAAAATTGACCAAAGATATTCAAACACCGTGGGTGCCCCCCAAGTCTATGATTTGCTAACTTATTATAGGAAGATTTTCCTGAAAAAGTGTTTGATGGAGGGTCTTTTCATAACCATGAATCCTCTTATCTAGTCGTAATGACACATGTGTCCTAGTCTTAGTTAATAATGAATGTCAATACAAGTTTCTATGTCATACTACATAAATATCATACTTGAATTTTCAAAAATATGTTTAAATTAGATTGAAGACACGTGAATAATGCTTATTACGAATGAAGTAAAACATTATTTAGATTGTTTTTCCAAATTATATTAGTCTTACAAAAAAATTAAGAGGTTAGACGTTATTCTTAGACTATTCACACTCATAATAGAAGATACACATATTTTTTTATTGGACAATTTGAAACTAAAATATTGTTTAGACTATTTTTCAAACATATTAGTTTTAGAAGAAATTAAGAGGCTAGATGTTCTTATTAGACTATTCACAATCATAATAGAAGATACACATATTCTATTGGACAGTTTGGAATTGAAACATTATTTAGACTATTTTTGTAAAACCATATTATAGTGTTAGAAGAAATTAAGAGGCTAGGCGTTCTTCTAAACTATTCACACTCATAATAGAAGATACATATATATTTTATTGGACAGTTTGGAACTGAAATATTATTTAGACCGTTTTTTCAAACCATTTCAGTGTTAGAAGAAATTAAGAGACTAGACTTTCTTCTTAGACTATTCATACTCATACTAGACTATACACATCTTCTATTGGGTAGTTTGGAACACTTAGATAGGCTATGCACATTAATAAAATTTTACTAAATCAATCATCATATTATTTCTGTATTCATAAAGGGTGTTAATATTTTGATTTCAAATTTCCTAAAATAGCATAGTTATGATAATTACTATATTTTTCTTGGAGTTTAATATTTTTATTATAATTTTACTCTTAAAAAATGTTTCTATTTATAAAGAGTGTTGATATTTTGATTAAGTTACTTGAAATAGGGTAGCTATGATCAATCATCATATTTTGTGACTGTTTTAGAGTTCAATATTCTTGTTATGGTTTTATCAAAGTATTTCTTTTAGGAGGAAAAGTGTTTAAAACCTACCATTGATTTCTTAGAAACAATTTTAGACTCACCCGAATCAGAATGATGCTAAAGTTTCTGAAATTGTTCACCCAAGTTGGTTCTGGATCATGAATAAAAAGTTGATAAAATTGTCTCCGAAAACTAAACAACTTCAATCGTTTTCAGCAGTGTTTTTTTTAATGAGAATTTTTGTAGTAAAATTTGAATGTTAAAAGAAGTAACATTCAGTAAAAATAAAGTTTTCCCTTTATAGAGTCTTAATCACCCTTCCTTGTTTCCATATACATAGATTTTTAGATACTTAGTATTTTTTTCTGAAAATTCTTTAGTATAGAACTTTTTTCTGAAATATTTGTATGGAGTTCAAATTTTAAGTCAATTATTTTATATCAATTATAAATTTGTTAAAACAGAAAAGGAAAAAAATAATGACTATTTTTTATATTACATAAAATTTTAATATACTATAGTTATTAATTCTTAAAGCTAAAATGTCTTTTATTATTTTTAGAGATAAAATCTCTGTTAATGATATATTAAATCTTTTTATAATGATTCAATATTAAAAATATCAAAATTAAAATAAAGAAAATAAATTGTAACCTCTAGGTAGAATATAATTATATTTAATAAAAGACAATATTAAAACAAATTATTAGATAAAAAAACATTCTCAAACCAGAGAGACCTTCAGTGTGTTAAACTAACGTTAAAACCCACCACACTACGATACTGTAATATGTAAAATCTGTATCTTATTAATTTTATAATTAAATAATTGAAAAAAATTCCTTTTTAAATATGACATCTTATTATGGTTTATTGATAAAAGAGTAAAATAAAAATCTGTATAATTTTTTATTAACGAAAAAATTCTTAAATGTAAGAAGTAAAAGAAAATGATAAAAACATCTGAAACCCTAAAACTTCAATCAATTAATGGTAAGCTACGAGACTCTAACACTTCTCTTAAATGGCGTATCCGTGTCGGACACACGTATTGATGTCGACACTCGTAAGACACTTGTAGGATACTCATCGGTTAAGTATTCAATTCAAAAAATATTTGTTAGATTTTTGAAAATTTTAGCACGATTCTTAACACAATTTTAAAAGGTATAAATATAATAATTTTCTAAAAACTCAAATTTATTGTATAAACTTTTATTATGATTATAAAAATAAGGAACAAATTCTTTTGAACTAGTCATGCAAAATATCTTCATGCTCCTAAGAGAATCTGAAACATACTTTTGCACATAAATATTTATTTATTTTTAATTTATATAATTCAAAATTATATAATATATAGATCCGTGTCTTCGTATCCTACATTTTAGAAATTATACATATTTTTGTGTCCGTATCCGTATCGTGTCAGTGTCTGTATCCGTGCTACATAGATGATAAGAAAGTAAAGTGGAAACTCAGCAGGCACGTGAAATATTTTCGTGAAACCATGTGCAATCTCCAGCCATTGGGAAACCTTTTTTCTCAGAAAATTTGAGTAAAAGTAGATTTTAGTTATTTTATCAGTATCATATATTTATAATTATAAATTTATATTTTACTTTAAATTTATTCTAATATATTTTTCTTGATTTCCATGAAATAAATAGTATATTATTAATTTTTAAATTCTGTTAATTATTATAATTACCATAAATCCTTACTTTTTAATGATATAATTAACTTTAAGATTAAAACATTACTATAATAATTTACTATTTTTAAAACAAAAGATTATACTGAATTCTAGACATATTTGTCTAACTATTTATAAATTAAACCCATATTCATATATGATTAAATAAATCAAAGAAATGAATCACATTTAATTAGATTTGTATATTGTAGATTGGTTGATAGTTCAGGATTTTCTAGTAGCTAGTACAATATCATTTGTTTTTACTAATTTGTATGGTTTTATTATTGTATATGATTATATTAAACCGTCTACTCTATATTAAATTATAATTTTATTTGTATTTATTAGAGGGTCCACCTACTTGATGTTTCGAGGTAAGCTATTTTATTAGATTTATTTTTTAATAAAAGTGTGATTTGTGGAAATTAGTTATGATAATTATTTATGTATAAATAGGATATTGTATTAATAGTCTTGTTTAACTAAGAATTGTGAGTTTAATTGTATAACAAAAAATTGTTACTTAAGTAAGAAAGTTCATTAAGAGAAGAACCTTGAGTTGTAATACTTATTTAATAGTGATTTTTTATCTGTTGTGGACATAGATTAAAGATCGGTAACACTTCCATTGAATCACACTTTTTTTTTTTTACGTGTTTCTTACTTGATTTTCCCTTATTAACCGTATAGTTGTTCTTTGCGAATTTTCTCTATTATCATTTTCTTCATTTGTGTGGTAACGGTCTAAATAAATTTGTTTGAGCTATTTTTCATAATATATATAATCCAAACCCTTCTAAATTTTTAAGTTAAATAAATTGTCTTAAGACCTAAGCTCCTTCACCGAGTTCTAGAAATAGAATAAAGAACAAGTGCACGGTGAGGTTTATAGTAACTTTTACATGCATCCAATTTTGTCTTACTCCAAAGAATCATATTAGCATGTGCCTTTTGAATATATCCTTTCTCAATAGCATGCACAAAATGCAGTTCTTGCTTCTAAATTTATATGTTTTGTACCACCCAATACCGGAATTTAAGGAGTTAACATTACCCGTTCGTAAGAATCACAAGTAAAACCACGTGAAAATATAAACAAATAGATTGACTTGAAACAAATTCATTTAGATCCAAAGTCAATCTCGAGCTCCTAGCAAAATTGTCAACTTAACACAATTGGTAAGCCGAATCTAAATGTTTGTCGCACATAGGGAATCATGATTGTATGATTAGTAGATGTCCTTTAAAGCTCTACCGACTCCCTCGTTGAATACAGAAATGTTAGTCAACATGGTTGGTTTTCACCCTTTCACGTATAAAGTCATGAAATTCCGACGCCCCGACAAGTGAAAGTGGTTGTGTGTTAAAAATACAACAACTTCTCAGACCTAGAGGTACATGTTAAGACCTATCTCACCCAGGGTCAACTTTTTTTCCAAATATTTAGGAGTAGATTACCGGTTTTTTCCCAATACTCTCAAGGGACCAACTAGAGATGACAATGCGGGCTAACCCATCCCACGTAGAATATGCGAGCTAATTTTACTTGTCCATCCCACATGCATAAGAAATACCTTTTATAAAAATTAATGAAAAAAAAATATAAATTTTGAATAAATTTAATTCTTTTTTTTATTTAGATGAATTTGGTAAATAGTGTTATAGTATTATTCTCACAACGCATGCGTAATAAGATGAGTAAAAATTCTTGAATGTGGAATTCAAAGACTTTCGAGCTTATAGAATTTGGAAGTTAAAAATTGTATTTTGGATTGTACAATATTCTAGATTATACAATCCATAATATAAATTTGTAGTCTAGATTGTAAAATTTGGAATGGATAATTTTATAATTTTTTAGAATATGAGGTTGCATGAAGAAAATATGAGGGTACAAAAATAAATTTCTAAATTTTTAAGTTATGCAGACCAACCCGCCTCGCCCCGCACTTGGCCCATGTGGGTTGCGAGTTTTGCAGCCTAAGTGGGCCAGCGGGTTGAAATAGGCAGCGTGCACCGCATATCCCACCCCACTTTGCCATCCTTAGAACCAACCTTGGAATGGTACCACTCTTTGCCTCGGAATTTCATCGACTCATTTGTTACCTTCTATGTGAGGTTTTCGAACTCGGTTTGATGATTACAACGCAATGGTTGCATGCTCTACCTTACTCTAGCATGTCATTCAAGGAGATGTTGAGCCCATACAGTGGTATATGACTCGATTAACCAAAGCATTCATTAATATTTCTGATTTGCATCCAATTGTGGTCATGCATCCTCTCCTAGTGATACTTTGTTCATGGACTTTTCTAGACTCTTTGTATGCCTATCCACCCACCAATATGGATGCACTCTAAGCTTGCGCTGTCAAGTATATCAACATTAAAGAAAATTTAGAAGCTAGGAAAAGGGCAAAGGTTAAGTCCACAACCTCAACTCCAAATGCACAAACTTTCAAGAAAAGGCGTGTAAGCAAATATGAAAATTAAATTCCTCTTAATGTTAGCCGAGATGTCATCACTAAGAGACATTTAATATATTTTGGATACCCCAACTGATGGAGGACGGCCAAGCACATCTAGCCATGAAAGCCAAAGCCCAACACTAGACCATGAAGAGCGTCTAGGCCATGATGAGCGTCTAGCTAGAAGGAAGGAGCGTCTAGGACGTGAAGAGGAAAGGCTACCCA
>Ga0123342_1003244_pt1 | contig 26324 bp, 10 predicted proteins | sample Turbeawhitnodule_FD_89960 | JGI IMG/M metagenome (GOLD analysis project Ga0123342, IMG submission 89960) | Root nodule microbial communities of legume samples collected from Mexico - Turtle bean Mexico white nodule | ecosystem: Host-associated > Plants > Roots > Nodule | place: Mexico: Nepantla...
AAAAAAAAAAAAAAAAAAAAAAAGAGGTTATGAATGTTTCTTGTTGAAGTTGAAGGGAAGAAAGATGAAGAAGAAAATTGAAGAGAAGAGGAAAGAAAAAGAAGATGTTGATGATGTTTTTGAGTGAGGACTGTTGATAATGTGGTTGTCCCTTCTTAACCACTTGTTTTTTTAACCCTGGTTCTAATCTATGGTTAAGTTATTGACCCTACTTGGGGGTTAGATGTGAGTAATAAATATACCCTCCCTTCTCCTCCTGTACTATTTATTACTTCTACTTATTATTATTATATTTATTTATTTATTCTATTAAATAAATAAATAAATATAAAAATTTACACAATGAAACATTTTGAATATGAAGAAAATGTTTGGCATTATTGTTATTATTATTGGTTGTTAAAGTATTATAGATTGAAAAGAATGATTAGGAATGAGTGAAGAAATGAAAGTAATGAATGGTGAGTTGACTGTGTGGCTGTAAACCATGTTGTGTTAATCTTTCTCTCAACAAAGGAACTCATTATTCTGCTTCTATTAGGGAAGCTAATTCATAACTCAATCATCTTGTTTTTATTTTTGAAAAAATAAATTAATTAACTCTTTTTAATCATATTATTTTTTAGCATCCATAATATTTAGTGTCCAAATATTTATAATCAATATTCTCAGTGAAATTGTCTCTGTTTTAAGGGAAATAAATCTAATAAATATCACTCCAACCAATAATATATTAGCATTATTTGATGCTTTAGTTTTCAATTAAATTATTTGTATTTTAGTTTATTTAGAAATTAATTATTGAAAAAAATATATATATCATTACTTTTAATCTATTTAAAAATGTTAAAGTACAATCTTTATAAAATAAAGATAATAATAAGTTATTTTCTAAATGGATATGCATTATTATCACATCTTCAATGTATTGTTTTAATTATTTTTTTCTCACTCTTCAATGAAGGGACACAGAAGCATCAGATATATTTTCCTATCACCCTGATATTCAAAATAGGATGCATTGTAATAGCAAGATTTATATTATATTAGAACATTAAACCATAGACTAAACAAAAAAAAATTATTTGTTTATTTATTAAATTTATTAAAATTTTGTTTTAAAATTACCAATAGTTAATAAGATATATTAATGAAAGCAAAAATATATATACTTGATTTCATTACAATTTTTTCTTATTACTCTCTTTACTTGACCTTTTACTTTTTATTAATTTAATTCTCTTACTATGTTAATTACATATTTTTAATTTATTTATTAGTTTATATTTAATTTTTATATGTCATTAAATTTAATATTTAATAAAGAGAATACAAGTTGAGGTAGGAGTATACTGAAGTATCAGAGTTAGCACTTAAGTTAATATTTATTATTAAATTAATAAAAAATCAAAATTTTACAATAATAGGAACCAAATTAATAAGAAAATAAAAAACTTTAAGGACAATAAAAGAGAGAAAAAAAAAGACCACTAAACCAGTATACTTTCCCCATTCCATATTTATTGTCATTTAAAATTTGTACGTAGATTAAGAAAAATAATAATTACTCTAAGATAGTGAAATTTATTATGGCCCAGTTTTATTGAAGTGTGTTACCATATTTTCTATTTTTTTAAAAATATATTATCAACCATTCCAATATAAAAATATTAATTGGAGACTAAATATAGAATAAAATATTTTGAAAAAGAAAACATCAATAAAAAACAATTTTTAAAAAATACTAAAATACAACAACTTGAATATGATGAGAGTCTTTTGGTGTCTAAATTTATAAGACACTAATTAACTCATTAGATCTTGAATTAAAATATGAAAAACATATCTCAGAAATGTAACTTGATAAACACATAAATATGAAATTATATAAACTATAGTATAATTGCATCATCATATCATAAAAATTATGAAATATTTTTTAATTTCCTCTTATTTTCTTTGTTTCATTTAATTTTAATGATGTAAGCATGGTATTGTTTTGTGTACCTTTTTATTAATTTTTGACATAAATACCCCTTAGAAATTGAAGAATATAACTGTGTTTACGTAAGTTTTGTGAACCGTCACTGTTGGTCAACCATAGTTACTTATAATCACAATTAAGGACGTAAGAAGGGTTGAAATCATGCGTGACACGTGTTAATCTTGATCCACATGATGACACGTGTGAGTCAGCCATGCAGAACCAAAGTCAAAGTTACTAAACACCGTAGAAGCTACATAAAGACATTAATGGAGTAATTAATTGAAAAATAAAATAATCAAATCAAATACTAAAAAGATAAGAGGAAAACACAGGGTTTGTTTATGGTGAAGATAGAATGTAAAAAACAAAGAACATAGATTCAGATAAAAGAACAAAAAAAAATGGAAGTTGATAATTTATTTTTGATAATGAATTATGATTAAATGAAAATAGTCTTAGTGTCTCTAAAACTTGATTAAGTAATTTTAAAGATAGTTGGATATAATGTAATTACCTTTTTTTCACCATTTTTTTCTTCATCTCTTTCTTAAAAATATTATTTCCATTCATCTTTTTTTAGTGTTATTTGAGGATTTTTTTTAAAACAAAAAATACAATATTTTTTTGTAACATCAATACAATATTTTTATTTCTAAATTATTAATAGATTTAGAATGTTGTTTAATTATTAAAAAAATATTACTAAATAAATTGAACAACATTCCTTATGTATTGATATGTAAAAATATTATTAAAAACTAATACCAACATAAAATATATTTAATATTTAATAAAATATTACTAAATCATATTAATACAAGTTCATATTTTAGTAAAAAAAATGTTAATAAATACATTGGTTGTTGTTTGTCATTCCTACCATAAGATAAAGGAGGAACTGATTTGCACAAAGAAGGTATGTTATGTTTAGTTCTTAAAATTTGCAAGAATTGGTGAAGTGAATAAAAGATACAACTATAGAAGCTCTCTGTTCAATCTTTGCTTCATAGCATGGCTCTGTCTTTGTGGTTTTCTTTCTTTCTCAATTCATACCAGTCACCATGGAAGAAGGTAACATTCTATTATTTTTTTTTTCTTCACTTAGATTTTACTTCACACACTTGATTATGCATAGGGATAAGTATTCACAGCTCCACTGAACTTGCAGGTTAGGAGTTGTGTTTCTCCAACATCTGATGTTTGCAATATTTAAATGATTATAATGTTTCTATGTTTTATTTTCAGTAAATTTTAGTTTAAGAATATAAAAAAAAAAATAAAAAATTAAGTAACTTTATAAGAAAAATATTGTATTTTTCAATGAAGTTATGCAGACCACAGACCAGTCAATTTATCTGCATGATCTGGTAGAGCAAATAATAAATTAGAAAAATACGAAATTAGAAATCTGACGTCCTAGTTATGCGAATTTTTCATTATGATTATTGATTTTTTCTCTCAGACTCATCAGATTGCAGATGTCCTAGAATGTTGTACACTACTGTTCTTTATAATTGAGGGTACTGTTTAAATTGTTCTTTTAACCTTTTTCTTTTCAAGCTTTTTCTTGAAATTCATTATGAAGTTCTTGGTATTATGCAAGTTTTGGATAATTTTGTAAAAAAATAGAATTTTGTACAAATTAACTTGCACATAAGTTATTTTTATTTTAACCTATGAATCTGAATAGGCCACATTAGCTGTATTCTATTTGTCCTGTTCACAATGCAAGGGTGCTTCAAAGCATCTTGCAGATGCTGAGATGAACTTATTCGTCTTGTTCAGATATAAACTTCATTGACAATCACAAAAATTTTGAGTTTGTTGCATCTACAATTCTGATTGGACCTTGTTTCACTAATGTCAAGGTGCTGCAACAAGGAACGGAGAGGCTGCATTGTGAATAGATTCAAATCACTATTTAATCACATGTACTTCTTTCTTGCCATTTCTATGAATTAATTGAATGTCATAAGAATCTAACTCAGTTTTTGGTTCTGCTTTTTTTTATCTTATTAAGGCAAAATGACTCATTCTAAAGAGCATGACCATGACTTTGAGCTTTTCCCTTCTGAGTTTTTCTTTTCAAAATTTTCAGAAAACAATACAAAAGATTGGAAGGAAACAGCCATCAGCTAAGAATAGGACAAATACTTAAATTAAATCTAAAGGTACCCTTCAGCTCCAAAATTTAAATAGGTTATGTCCATGACATTTTTCCAATGGATATAGCCAAATTAAAATAGATGCATAGATTGGATTTTGAAACCAACAACAAACTTGGCCGCAGAACTTACTTGAACCTACCCACCTCTTAAAATGGCTCATTTTACACTAACTCATCAATCTTACCATGTGATTTGTTTCATATCTTCCTAGAAGCTACATGTGACATAGCATGTAATAAGCACTCTATTGGATTTTAGGCAGTCAAAAAAGAGGTGATATCATACTATGGATTAATGCTAAATGAGCACATGTATTTGGTGCAAACTATCCACACAATGGTGTATAGACAATCACAAAATATTGAAATTATCCAATGGAATGATAAGTATACTTGTGAACAGTAAGCTTCAAAATAACAATCAATAGTTGTTCTTGTCCCTCAGGTAAAGTCTACACTTGATGTACGAGGTTGTCAATGTTTTCCTTGGAAAAAGACATAATCTGTTGTAATTTAGCATCATTTCTCCTTGGAAAAAGACATAATCTGTTTAAATTTAGAATCCTTTAGCATCAACCAAAGTACAGAAGTAAAAGCATTGACCCTATTCAAGAAGTTCTTTGTACATTGATAACAAACTACTTTTAGATATAGCTGATCGCATTTTCTTCTGACACAAGATTCATAACTTTGGACCGGTCAAACAAGAAAAATCAAGGAAGAAGAATGCTGGTACTTAATTGAAAGGAAGCTATACATCATCTTCTCGGATGCACTGTTGTACAGTTAAATCTATAATCTAAGTACTAAAATAAATTCATATAAAAAAAATTAAGATCCATTGCTTTAGATGATGAAATATAAGAAAACTCCAAAATTAATAGAAGCACTCACTAGTATAAAAAAAACATACTAGGATTCTAGCAAACATCTAAGAAGGAATATGCATACACACACATATAACAAATAAATCAATTCATGTTGTCAACAAAAATTAAAACTGATAGACTTATGAAATAAAAAGATGTCAAATTACAAGCACTTAATATAGTGAGATCAGAAAACATAATAGAGATTCTTGTTAGAGAAAAAACAAATATAATCTTGGACAGATGTCTTTTGACCAGAATGAGAAAATGAAAAGATCTTCATTATGTGTTACAAAGAATACCCTTGAGGTTCATCTGTTGTTAGTTCCATATACCCACAACTTTTTATTATATGGAATGCTAAGCCATAAAAAGTTAAATTAATGCAAGATAAAAAAGAATCTAGCCTAGCCCTAGCTCGGTAGGAGGGAGGGTAAGCACCCATAGAAGAGTCATGTTGTCATTTTTCTCAATGAATTTCCACATTGGTTAAAATTGTGATATTGATATCTGCTGTTATATAACTCCTTAAACAATTGTCAACAAAGGAAAGAAACCAAAACCAATCATCTGAGCAGTAGTGACATTTTAGACTCCATTCCCACCATTGCCTTTGATATAATAAATGGCCGGAGAACATTTTGCCAGACTCTGCATTTCTTTTTTAGAAGTTGTCAATTTTATTTTATATAGTAAGATATTGTAGCAATCAATCATAGTATTTTACAAAAATTCTAGACATTTTGACTTCCAAAACAAAATTAAGGACAGAAAAAACAATTAGTTAATTAACATTAATGTAAAGTGTGATCTGGGATATCCAAAAGAATGAAGTGAGACAAGTAGGCAACAACATAGTTCATTTTTTTATTCATGGCTACTCAGTTTTTGGAAGCATACTTGTCTGCAAATTATCCATTAGATATTCAGAAAGATGATGGCCTGGAGTGACAATGCTTTGTTCAGAAAGTATGGTAGGTTTAGAATCCACTGTAACAAGCATTCTCAGGATAGAGCCATTATAGCCCAAAGAAGACTTTTGCGGCGGTTGTACAAAATCAGGATGAGAAATAATTCTTATAAAAAGTTTCTAAATGAGCTAAGGAAGCACCAGAAAAAGTAAACAGAAAAAATGTCAACACAAGAAAACTCAACAAAATGTGTCAACTTACTATCTGATCAATTATTACTTTTTCTATCATCTGTGGAACAAGAGAATTGTCACCCATCTGTGCAATGTTTGATCAAAGAACTGTTGTCATTGACTTTAAAGTTTGGCGAAGTGCGTCAGTCTTAAAACCAGAGGAACAAATTTCTGCAAAATTACAAAGAGTAACAGTTCTGAATCTCCGATGACTGAAGACTACCAAAAGTGGGTTTGGAAAGATTCATAAACATAGCTATTTCAATCACCAAAGAGTACTCAAGCAACTTTTTCTTTGTCTGGCATGAATACAAACTTCCTATTGCTAACATGTTATATGTACATATTTTCATCAATTCAGTAACTGTGCTAACTCGAGCATGGAAATAATGCTCTATATAAATACTGTGATTTAGAAGTTTCCAAGAAGAAAGATATAGGTAGTAGGAAAGCAAAGTGGATGACTACAAATACCAAGGTAGATATGGTGAAGGGTAACCCATTATTGGGCTTGCATTTTAGGAGTTAACAAATAAAGAAGAATAGTGGCTAGAGTGGGATGGAATTGGAGGGAGAGGAAGACGAGAGAACAAGAGTATAAGAGAATGCATAGCTGGCAGAAGGAGTGGGAGAGGGAGATGCGAGGATCATGCTAGGGGTGAGAGAGGATGATTATTTGAAGGAGGGTAACAGAATGAGAGGTATGAGGATTCTTGAGTGAAAAATATCTGGCTAGGCTGAGTGAAGGAGTTCTTCCACATAAAAGGGAATATTTTTATTTCAATTTTCATTTAGTAAGGAGCTCTGCCCCAGCAATGGTTTAGTTGTCCCTAATTCTATATTGTAACAGAAGTTTCACCTCTAGTTAATCATATTTCAGTATCAATACTATTCAATTTTTGGGTCGTATCAGACAGAGCATAAGCCCTGCCGATTTCAACCCGTCAGTCCTTTCTGATCACAACTACTGAGCATAATTGACAAAAGCACTGAATTGGAAAAGTGAAACAAGAAATGGATATTATCAAAAGTTATAATGTTTTCTAAAAGCGCTTAGACAAAGATAGAAAAGAAAAGAGGATGAGAAAACATCTCCTTGCTGTTTATGTTATTTGCTTTTAAAACACTTAATTTGGAGACCATTTTCAAAAACTTAACAGATATTAGATTATAAATTGATAGTACCGGGGTAGAGTTGTTTTAGAAAATAGTTTTAAATAATATAAACAAAGTACGAAGTAAATCAAACATGCCTTTATAGAAGTTACCCTTGTTTTTTAAATGTTACAGAGAGGTGAAATTTTATAATATAGAGAATGAATGCCTGAGACAGGGTGAAAATCCAAGATTCATACACATTTTTCACCCTTTCTATTGTATAATGCTAATTTCAGAACCATTTCATAAATTAAATATATCCCTTTACAGCTCAATTTTTTTTTTTCTATGAATAAGAACTGACACTTAATGTCTTTTACTGTCGTGATCAAGACTTGGAAGCAGAACTAAATGATGTGTGGCTTGCCTATCCTCACGCCCAAGTCATCAAGATAGCAGCTTCCTTTTATGTTCTGGCATTACAAATGCTCTAGCATCCGGTAAATAATCAACCAAATTATACTGCACTGTTCATCTTTAGGGAATTACATTGAAAACGAATTCAGGATCAAAGTCACCAAGTGGAAATTTGACACAACAGACCCTAGTTAATAATCCTAACAAAACCATTATTCCAAAAATTAATACAATAAATTACAAGATATAGCGAACATCATCAACTCGCCCCTCATGAAGGATGGAACAAAATTAAAGCTAAAGTATCTATATTAACAAATCAAGAAAAAAATGAAGTTTGAGTTTATCACAGACCTATGCAAGCAGTTGTACCCCCAGCTAGTGCATTAGTACTAAAATCCCTCAGTGTTATAGATTTGCATGAGAAGAATATTCCTGGGGTGTCAATATGTCCTAGAAAATAAAACCAAAAAACATAAAAATCAAGTCCATTGTAAACCAAAGTTCACGATGTGAAAACAATAGCTTTTTCAGAGAATTTTTAAAGTATAAAATCAGTTCAATGAAAAAGCTAGTTTTACATAGTGAACTAATCACAAGTCTATATAAGTTAGCTAGCTTCGATGATAATACCCACTTTAAAGATCATATCATCGCTGATACACGATTAGTTGGCTAATAGCGTAAAACTACGAGTCACAGTGTCTCTAAGTCATTAAACTCAATCAATTACAAAATTATCACTGGGAGTTGTAAATGTTATAAATTGTTCACTTTGTATAAAACCGTGGTTGTATAAATTAACAGTGTTCATCATCATAAATTTTCCCGGCTTCTATCTTTTATCCATTCAAATGAAGCATATTCCATTGTGAACTTAAATCATTTAATTTAAAGGAAAAGATAAGACATATAGAGAGCCCTGGTAATGGAACACACATGTTGTCTCTAATCAAGGATGAATTTTTGGGCAAGCCACAGATTCATACCTTTCTACAAAACAACATTCTGCAGGATGTGCTCAAATCATGCCCTTTTACTCTTCATTGCAGTAGCTTAATGGACATAAACTACTTATAAAATATCAAAACTTTGTCCACTCAGTCTCCTCATCTTCCTCTACTCCAAAATCCAACCCAGAAATTTTCGTCTTCCTTATGTTAACTGCAATAATTCAAACATCAAATAAAACACTGAGCAACCAAGGGGCAGGGAATTAGTCCAGATATATAATATAATGTATTGAACAAATTCAACTGGTTGCAATATTTGTGCTTAAGCTCATGCATTCATCAAACTTCATCCAAATAAAATCTGGGAAAGGAAATAGCAATTTCCCGCAAACACCATCGTGGTGTTGCTGTTGATGAACTTATACAAATTATTTCCAATATCAATGCTTTAAGAGTGAAGCAGTATGGAAAGTTTGACAAAGCGCTTCTCATTATCAAAATGGTAATTTAATAGTCCAAAAGAATGCATGAACATCATAATATAATCAAAAGTATAGGGTTTACGATTTTCCCCAAATTGCAGAACACACATTTTTATAATTGCTAGAGAATCACTACCACGCCGCAGCTTCCATTAATTCAAATTAACAACAAAACCTCAATTCCCCGTCTCTCTTCCGTCAACCTCAATCTCCGCCACCACCACCAAGCCAAGGAGTCCCACTAGCGCGCCCTTTACCTCCTCCACAAACCGGAATTAGCTCTGAATTCCACTTCACAAACGCACTCTTACAAATCCCTTCTCTCCAACCAAATTTGCCATAACTCGCAGAATCAACAACTTCTTCTCTGTCCCAACACCGGTGCCACCACCCTCCTCCAACGGCGCGTGGGTGAACGGAAAAGGAAAACCCTAACTTCGGGTTTTGTGCTTTTCAGTTTTCAAACCTTTTAATTTTCGCGGTAATGCTGAGGATCTTTGTTAGAAGATGTAAATATATTTATATTTTCTAAAAAAATTGGAAATTTATAAATCTAACCATATTTTCTAAAAAATATTATTTAATCTCAATGATATAACCTCTAAAAGGTAATTCAATTTCATAAAACCTAATTCAACCTCATAAAATCGGTTTATGAACTTATAAGGTGAAGTTTACATTCATTTATATACCATGAAATGTTCTAATTCTAATCTATGTGTTTCATAAGTTTAGAACACAAACTCTTAAAACAAAATATCAATTATTTTTAACCAACCACTTACAATTAAATTTAGAATATATATACTCATTTGAATATAGTCATCTTTCAAAATCAAGTTATTTCAAAACAATGACATTTTATCCAAGTGTTGAACTCTTATGACATTTGGTGTAGGACTATCTATTATCTTCAACCACCATTCGTTCAAGCATAACTTAACAAATTTAGTCATAACCTCCCTTATATGACTTATTATTTAACAAAATTTCAAAATTTGTCTGTCCAATTTTCAATCATTATTAATGAAGTGAGTTGTCAAATAACGTTAAATCCAAAACCATGTATAAGTAGTGAGACAAACTTTTTCCTAACGTAGAGAAATAAACTTTTTTAAGTATAATTTTTCTCTAACTACAATGTTACAATATTACATGATAATGTATAAGGTGATTGAATTTAAATTTTAGTTGCAAAATATTTGAGTTTCTCATAAAAGTGGGACGCTCTACAAATGGAAAGGGAATTTGAAATCTTTTATAAACTTAAATTTAATGATTTTAGCTATTATTTTCTTTAAAAAATCTGCCTTTAAGCTAAAGTGTGTTTTGAGACTAGAGTTAAAATTTAGTAGAAGAATTATTATTTTGAAAAAATAAATTGTTTATTCTATATTTAACTTTTTGTAACTTATATATTTAATAATTTTTTCTTTTCAGATTTATAATTTCTTTTCTTATGTAAAAATATATGTATTTGCATATAAAAAACCTACTCATTTTAAAATTATTTTCCAACAAACTTAATAAAAAAACAAATTCGAAAAGTTATATAAAGGGATTGAAGGTGGAAAACGCAAATAGGGCAAGTCAAGCAATTCAAGCTATACAAGTGATCTTGATGCAAATAGCAATGATACAGTGAGCATCTGATTAAACTTTTTAAAGCGTTTAGTTTTTCTGGGTTGAGTGCTAAACAATTGTATTACTTCACATTGTGAAGTAACACCTTTACAATAGAGCGTTCTTTGTTTTCTTTAATGTTTTTAATTTCAATGGGAGGTTAAGAAGGGATAACTTAGGAGAATTTTAATTACTCATTATGGCCTAGAGAGGTTTAATTACTTGTTGTAACTTGGAGTTGGGTGTTTTCACGTTGTGTCCTTTAGAGGTTTGATTACTCATTGTAACCAAGTATTTTTGTTAGTGGAAACTCTTAAGTAGTTGGCTCAATGAGACTGGATGTATCCTGAATTTAAGTGAACAAAGATAAATTATTGGGTGTTGTTCTCTCTTTTCTCTTGCTAGTTGGTTTGCTTTGTTTGATTTGACAGTCTGCTTAAACATTTCTCCTAAACAATCTAAATTGTTCTTATTAGACGATCTGTTAGATAATTTAGTTTCATCCACAGCGAAAATAGTCTAAGGCTTCATCAACCCCCTTCTAAAGCCAATTGCACCTACAAGTGTCGACTTAGTTGACACTAACTTATATGCTATAAATTTGTGTGCCTTCGTGACAACAAAAAGGAATCGTAAATTATTTTTAATATAACAGTCTAAGTTTAAAAATGATAAATTTCTTCACTCACAATTTTCCCATCTTACTTTTTATATAAATATCCTTACACATGTCTCCTTTATTTACACTCATAAATCTCCTCACACCACTTCTTCATCCATATTCATCTCTTTAATCCACACACATCTCATTCATTCACACACATCTCCTTCCCACACACATCTCTTCATCTCCTTTATTCACATTGATTTACTTCATCCACATTAATCTCCTTCATCAACACTCATCTCCTTCACCCGCTACAATTTTTTTTTCTACTTTACTTTATTAAAGATGAAGGTGTTTTGTGAGATTTTTTTTTAAATTACTGTTATTAGCATCAATCAAATCAATGCAAATTTAATTAATATTAAAATATAATTTTTTAACATTAACTAAACTGATGCTAAATTAAATAAATTTTAAAATAAAAAATATTAACATCATTTTGAAGTCGATCTTCAAATGCCAACACTAATAAATTAATGTTAATGATTTCAGAATTATGAGATAAATCTGACATATGGATTAATTAACGTCCATTTTTATTTATTAGCATTTATTTTTTGTGGATGCTAAATATTTAATTTTTTATAGTTAACAAAAAAAAAAGGTAGGTTAAAATTATATTTGTCTACATATCAAATTTAAATGGATTTGTGAATATGCTTGGGTGAAATGATTGCATTTTTGTTATCATGGATTTTCTTCTTGTAGTTTTGTAGTAATAGTTGAAACAAGCCATGGTAGAAAATTTGGAACCCATGCTTATGGCTCAGAAATGAATGATTGCATTATTTTTGGCCTGACTTGAAGTTAAAGATGAAGATGATGGGAAGAAGAAAAATGTAGGCATATAGGTAGGGTTGTAGGAAAGAGACATGCTGAGGATCAAAATGTGTTATTTAAGAATCAATTTTATACTAAATCGTAATGTTTAAGGATCAATTTTATATTAAGTTGTAGAATTAATGATTATTTTGTAACTTTTTTGCATGTGTAAATTTAAATTATATTTTTTAAGGATTAGTTTGTCTTCTGTTTACCCATTCAAGAACTGAATTTTATTTATCATAAAATATATAAATTGCATCATAACCACCAATATGTACAATTTTTTTAACATTTATGATGATTTCTCTTATTAAAATATATGTTTTTTTTCAAACAATTAAGAAGATTAATGTTATGCATAAAAAATGTTAACGTAATATTTAAAAAAAAAATTAAAAAATTTGTAAACATAATATTCATGTTAGTTAGTGCAATTTATTGTAATAAAAATAATAAGAAAATAAGAGAAAGTTAGTGATTGGGGCATTAGGAGAAGCTAAAAAAAAATTAGAGATATTTATTAATTAATGGACTAATGAGTTTACTAATTAAATAATTGCAACTTGATATTTATTTACTAATTAAGTGTTTAATTTAGATTTTGGGATATTGGAAGAAACCATAGTATTTGTAAGTTTAGTATTATCTTCATTCTAAAGACTTTATTAGCTTTGTGTAATGTTTAGACTAAAAATTATTATAAGATCCAGTTAGCTTATAGCAATTCTTTTTTTATGTGATTTGTTATTCTTTTCGAGACTTGGTTTGGAGGTCGGTAGAGTCTGAAGAATGTATGTTGGTCAGGTATTAAGCAGGTTAGTCTTGACCACTTGTTGTATAAGAGTTGGAATACTCCTAAAATGTCGATATAAAGATTGGGATACCGGAATACCCCTAAAGTGTCTGTATAAAGATTGGGACACCTCTGAAGTGTCTCATTTTATTTTATTTATTTATTCTGATAAAAAAAATTATTAGCTTTTAATATTTTTTTATAACATTACAAGAAAATCAAGAAATATAAACTATTTTTTTTAGTCACTAAATTAGATGTTATTTTTTAAACTACAAAAATTATTGATGTCTAAATTTTTTAATATTATTAATAGATAATATATAAATTATTATCTAATTAATTACTAATGTTTTAGTTGATAACTAGTAACCCATTAAATATCAATTTAAAAATTATTCATTAATAATAGAAATTATATTAGATATTAATAGTTTTTTTAATTTTTAAAATAGTATTTAATTAATAAATATAGTGATTAACTATTTTTATTTTTAAAATTGATTTTTATTTTATGATTTTTAATATAGTGTAATTTTTACTTAAAATAACTTGTTTGGTAAAATAATTAGATATATTAATTAATCTATATTATCTTATGGACTTTATTGTCTATTGATTTTCCAATCTTGTTTAATACTTTTGTTAGATATTGGAACACAAATAATGAAAAAAAACTATATTAATGATTAATACCTTTTTGTTAATTAACCAATCCAAATTAACAAGAAATATGCATGATTAATCATATATATTCCTTTTTGAATTTAAATTTCTAAGAAAGTATTGGGTATGTGATGGCATAAAATTCTTTAGAGTTGAAATCTTGAAATGGCTATGATATTTGTTTCACTTTCTTATCACTTAATTGTTGACCATTATTTTTGGGTAGGTTTGTTTATTTTCCAAAAAAGTCAAAAATGGTTGATGAGTTTAACAAACTAATTAATCAATCATGTTATCAAAATGTTGCCCTAATTCAATTCAATTCCTATCTATCTTATTCTTGTCGGAAAGTCGGCAATACACTGCCAAATCAAGTAGGTTATTAAGAATATTTCACCATTTTTTTCATCATTCAAACTCATAAACAAATAACCTAGCTTTTACAAGATCAAGAGAGAAATTGAAACAAGAAAAAGGGAGAAGAATAGCTTCATGAAATCATATTTTAAGTTTTTCTTACCTAAATTCCTTTTAATATTAATGAATATATATTATGGGACAATCATGTTGAATCAATTTTTTTGAAAATTTAATAAATTTACGTCCTTGTACTCGAACAAAAATTTATTAAATTACATGAAATAAAAACTAATTTTAAAAATAAAAAATAATTAATTAATATATATATATATTAACTACATTAGATATTATTTTATAAATTAAAAAATTATTGATATCTAAATTAATTTATATTATTAATAAAAACTTATAAACTAGTATCTAATTAGCTATTAGGATTTTAGCTACCAAAGTTAGTAGCTAAAACCTTAGTAACTAATTAAATACCAATTTAGAAAATACTTTATAATTTTTTTTATTAATAATAGAAATTTATAAGATGATGTTTACACCCACTTATATACTGTAAGTTTATTTTATCTCTAGTTGATGTGGGTCTCTAGCACACCTGTGCATGATACTAGATATTTATGAGTAATTCGATAGCAATCAGATAACAAATAACATAATAGGCCTAACGAATCTAGGATAGGTTTTGATACAATCTTAAAAACTAGACTTTAAGCCTAACTCAACCTTACAAAATTGATTTTTAAAATGAACTTTACACTCATTTATATAATATGAATCGACCTTATATATCTAGTTGATGTGGATCTCCAAACATTATCTTTTAAATTATATTATCTTTTAAATTATGAATGATTTTTTTGTTAATTCTTCGGAGTATTATTGTGATTATTTTAATTGGTAAGGAGCGAAATACATTTTTCGTGATTAGGATTTCTCACATTTTTCGTGAAGGCAATGCACGTGCTGACAAACTTGCTAACTTAGATTATTATACCAGTAAAATGTTTCTCTATAAATTTTACTGGTATAATAATTTAGTCTATTCTTAGAATTTTTTATTAATAGGTATAGATTACCTAGGTATCACTTTTCTTAGGTTTTTTATATATGGGTTTTGGCATAGTCCCCCATATTTGCTTGTATTTCCTTTCTTTATTTCTTTTTTTTTTCCTTTTTTAATAATATTTTTTTCATGTGGTGGCAGATGAATGTTAATATTTGAAGTATCAAGTTTCATAGTGATGCCTAACATGAAAACATTTATATAAAAGCAAGTATAATATTCTACATAAACATTTATCTCCCTTATAGGCAAATAACTCATAACATTTTAAAAGTAACATATGTGTTTAAATCTTACTAAAATTATCTAAAAATATAATTTTTCAGGAAAGTAAATTATAATTTTTTCAAGCACAACTCAACCCCCTGTCACAATCCATATGTACCAAAATAAAGGGTCAATTGCAATAATTTTTTTACCACAAAGATGAAAAAAAATGTTTGACAAAGTGTATAAACACCATTTCAAATGACAACATCATCCTGAAAAATACGGTGACAATTTTTTTGTAAAAAAAAAACATCTAGGCGACAACTATATTTATAAACGTTGTCTATTTGAAAAAAGAGAATATAGATGACAGTTATGTTGAGAAACTGTAGCCTATTGTGCTCATTATATTCTATAACACTCTAAGGTAGATAATGATCAAAACAGTTAAATCATATGTTGTTAGTTTTAGTTTTAAAAATTTTGACTGTACACATTATTTTATAATTTTGCTTGCTTCATTATACGTTGTTTTATAAGTATTTATATTTTTTTGAATTATTATTGAATTTGACCGAGATTTTAAATAATAAGTTAACTAAGAGGATAGAACGTAATAAACAAATTTAACCTAAAAAAAAAGCCAAATAAACAACAATTTTGACTAAACCGTAGTCAATGAGATACTATAAACGGCAATTTTAACTAAAATCGTAGTTTATGAGATATTATAGGTAACGGTTCAACAATAACTATCGTTTATACTCTTTTTTTTTTGTCCCATTTAAATTATAACTATTCATTTAACTATAGGTAGAAAACAAGATGTTAAATTACACTCACTAGTGTACTATGATAAGTATGCATACCACTTTTGGTTTCCCTCAATTGTAGTAGTATGAGTAATTGTCAAGCACCAACCAACATAATAGTATTTGTTCAACCATTGTCTTATCATTCTTTTGTTTGTAGTGTAAACCCTACAAGGATGAGTGCAACTCAACATGTGTAGGACAATCTAAATCCAAATGGCAAGTAAAGAAATGTAGGGTTTGTGTCCAAACCATGGTTTTCAATCCACCTCACCTATCTATGCATGTGCCCCACAAATCCCATGAGAGAGAAACCCTCTATCATTCAAATAATATCACAACTGTTCTCTAATAATTCATCACTCATTGCTTCAAAACCCTCTAAGAAATTAAACATTTCAAATAATAATACTCATTCAAAATTCTCTTTTAAATTACAAGACTAAAATCAATAGGGTTTTATCCAATTCATATACGAAAAAGAAAGTGTAAGGATTAAACTGTAAAATAAATTTGTACATAAACCATATTTTTTTTATGGTGTTTTGGAATGGAGGATCGGTGGGGATGGTGTTTTTTCTTAGGGATCAAATGCCATTATTTCATGTCTCAAACTTCCAACTACTTAGAACAAATCACACTATAATAATAGTATATAAATATTAATTAACTTTCTTGTCTATTAAATAATTTTAAAAATATTGATTTCTTCAAATGTATGTGGTTAAGCCAACGGGTGGTGTCCTCTGATAGCGAAGGGTTACCCCAACTTTTAAAGGTATATATCATAACAATTTTATTTATGGTCAATTCAACTTGTGGCCACAATGAGACAACCCCAAGATACGAATGCAAAACAAGTCTTCATATATAGTTGTCCACAATTTTTCTATGAGAAAATGTGTATTAATATATATATATATATATATATATATATATTATTAATTTAAGAATATTTTATGATTTTTTATGAATCTAATGTAGTAAACAATTAATTTATCAAAATATTAATATCTTTTAAAAATATTGATATCTTTTTATAGTTATTGTGTGATTGAGAATTTATTATCATCCTAAAAATCATAATTAATAATTAAAATATGATTTATATTTGATTTAATAATATAATAGTTTAAATATTATATTTTATTTAATCATGTAATTGTGAGTTCATTCATTTGACTTCTATAATAAAATATTCAATAATTACCTTATTAAAAATTAAATTATTTAATTGTTAGTTGATTCAAAAGATTGACAATAATAGTTAGAAGACTTCAAATTGATTAAATATAAAAACATTTTACCGTATAAATGGATGGAAACTTCATTTTTTAAGCCGACTTTATAACATTGAATTAGACTTAAAGTTTACTCCTTAATATAGTATGAGAGTTATTTAGAGTTTATATTTCAACTAGAGTTTTTTGGACTTATCAAATTACCCGTTATCGACTTGTTATCAGACTAATCATAAATATATAATCTCACGCTCACTTTATAAATCGGTTTTATAAATTTGAGTTTCACTTCAATTTCATTTCCTAATAACATGAATATTTTAAATTGAATTTTTTCATGTGACTTCCAATAATCATATTCAACCACATTAGTCACCAAATATTGAGAAGGCTATGATATAATCTTACATTGCCACGTTCTAAGATTTCTTTAGCTTTAAGGGAAATTATAAATAGGTGTGAGTAATGAGCTTTGATTGCATTTGGTTTACAATAACAATCAATTCTTCCACCACATATAGCACATGTATGAGGAAAACTAGTTAAGGAGTTAAGGAGCATGTTTAATGCAAAGAGTTAATGATGAATAGTGAATGGTCATTCTCATTTTTTATTGATAGATTTGGAGGATTCATGAAAGAATTAGACAACACTGTTGCTCAGAAAATTTGTCAAACTGACAACAGCAACCACTTCTGTCTCCCTCTGCTCAAAATAATTCAAATTTCTCTGATCTTAATTGATGCAAGTAATCTCATCATTCATCATCATGTGGAATGTTGCACTCTCTTCCACACTCATTAACCACCCTCCAACTTCCCTCTCTACCTAAGAACATGATTATTATTTGGTAATGTCATTCTCAACTTCTTACAAAACTAACCACTTAACCATAAAACTTTTCCTTCTTAATCTTATAAAACCATAAAATCAGTCCTAAAATAAGGTTTACACCCAGTTATATATTATAAAATAGCTTATTCTTCAGTATCCGTGAGATCTTTAACAAGTTTTTTTTACGTTCAGACTGTCAACTCGTGCCTAAGACTATACATTTATGTATAGTATTACAACGGTCCAATAATGGGTGATCTAATAAGTCTAATAAACTCTTTGTCAACGAAAATCCAACACTTCTTCTAGAATTAAAACAGCACATGTGTGTGACATGATTATTTTGAGTGCAGAAAACTAGTTAGCAAGCACCAGATACAGTGTTCCAAAGAACCAAATATTCCCACTTGATGAGTGAAAAACAGTGGTTGCAACAAGTGATTGAGAGGTGAGAAGGTTGTGAAAATGATGGGCCATGAGTTGAAAATGATTTCATTGAAAGAGGTCCAAGAACAGGTAGACTGGGCTCTAGCACACTGCAACACTTCACACATATCCTTATTATGGCATCTGACAAATCCACCAACTAGTCTCTTTCAGCTCTGCAATTCTCAAACTCTGAGTTAATAAACAATAACACCCTCTCAAAGTGACAATTGTGCTCCAAAGATCACAGCTATTAGTGAGAGTTCATTGCATTGGTGCAACAAAGTCCATGCCCCTCTTGGACCCTACTTGCCTCTCTCAACCACTGCACCATTTAGTGAAACTACTCAATTAATTAACACTCATAATCCAGCCAGCAAAGGGTTTAGTGTCATAACATAGGGTGCAATGTCACTCCACAACTGGCAAATTTGTTCCTGTGCTTCCAATCATTGATGCAGATGTGTAGTAGAGGTTGTTTATCCAAAGGTGTCAACCCTAATAGGGTTTGTGTTGTGCCTTAACTAGCTCAACTATTCTCCCCCACATAACAACACCCTTGTAAACAACCAACCAGAATTCAGATAACACAAACAAGAGATTCACCATGTTAGACCTACATCTTTATAAAAATATATATGATTTTTTTTCCTACAAAGTTTAAAATTAGTTTAGATATAAGTTAAAAATAAAAAGTTTAAAAAAATTATATGAGAATGTTTTTATAAATTAGTTTATCAAAAAGTGCTTTTAATTTATAAAAAAAAGTCAATTATATATATTAAAAAATTATTACAGATAAACTAGTCTAAACTTTTATGAAAGTTGAAATTTTATTGTTGAGAAGACTATATATTAAGATAGTAATAAAACTAATAGTTTAGCACTTGTTCATTAATAAGTATTTATTTTTATGTAATTTACTATGTTTTAATTACAAAATATAAGAAATAAACATTTTGGAGAGATTCTTGTTTGTATATACTGTCATTGTAAAGAAATATGCTTTCAACTAATAAAAACTGATGGCTGACAAGAATTGTAAAGCGATTATTGAAAATTTAATACTTTTTTAATCACCAAACAAGTGGAATATGTTTTTTTTTCTTCTTATGATAATAAAAAATAAAAAAGATAATAAAAATAAATTTATTAAGAAATATGTTCATATAAAGCAATTATAAAATAAATAATTTTATTTAGATAGCTTTTTATTATGAGTGGTTACTTAAATTTTTTTAAAAATTATTACAAAATTTAAAGGATAAAATAGTAAGATCTATGTGTAAACTAAAAAAAGTTAAAAAAGAAAAATCTCTTTATTAATATTATAGATAAATATAATTAAAAAAGTAAATATTATAATTAGTATAAATAATTTTTTGTTATTAGTTTTAAAATATTATAATTAGGTAGTATTTGAAGATAATTAATATTTATAATAAAATTAATAAAAAGAGTTATATTAAAAATAAAATTCATAATAAATTGTGAACACTAAAAATATTAAAAAACTTCTCTTTATTAGTAATAATAGATTAGGTAATCTTAAAATCAATGGATTGATAATGGGTGTGTTTTGGGGATCAAAGTTTTTGAGTAGTGATTGGATTTGGTCTGAATGCATATTTGAAAATTTGTAGCTTGAATCCATGTTTAGGTATGACACAATCATGTGAGCACTGAAACTGCAAAAGAGAGTTAGGTTACTGCTCCTCAACAGGAAACAGTGCATGAGGGAGAACATCATGCTCTATTATTTATCTTCAAATTTTGGCCATTTCTTCAGACAAAAAAAAAATATACTTAACTTATTAATCAATTTAGTGATTGCTTCCTTGAAATTTTGAAAAGCTTGACACATACTTCAAGCAAAAATAAAGCACTCAATGAAATTGTTTTCATCATCAATTTTTAAAATGGATTGTAATTTGTGGAATCCTTGTACAATCTAGAATGTATTTTCAATAAGGAAAAAATGGTCATTTTACACTCCATGGAGGTGAAAGTTGAAATCCTGATAATGAAGGAAGAAAGGGCCTAGAATATATGGATGATGGCCCAAAAACAAAAGATATACAATAGCTATCTCCACAAACAAACAAAATTTAGATCAATAGTTTTTTTCTTTTCAAAATTAATCTAAACCGACATGATCATCTCAAAGAAAAATAATCTATGTAAGAGGGTATTACCATTTCCTTTCATTTTCTCTTTTAGTAGTACTTTGGTTCCTCCCTTTCTCAAACCTTTTTCTCTTCCATTTTTTATACTTCTTTTCTATAAGTTCCTTTCACCCTTCTCATTTCAACTAGATCTATAATTTTGGTTCATGCTATCAATTTGGTCCATTTGAGTTTTTTTTAATGTGAAAAGATCTAATTTTCTGTAGTAATACTTTATAAAATAATTCTTTAATCGTGGATTAAGAGTAACTGATAAGTGTCATAATTCAATAATGTTTTATACAAAAAGATAGGCACTTATGGACTTTAATTCATAAAATAGTTATAATTTAACCTCTAATTTAGGAATTTAAACATTTTTACATACTTTTGGATTATAAGATGAATATGAACGATTTATTCCCAAATTTGTGTTAATTTCAGAAATTTAGGGGAAAATTGAGATAAAAGGGCTAAAGGAGAATGGACAAGTTAAAGACAAGATGAAAAGAAAAATTTAGAACATTGAAACTCGCCCAAGGCTTGCTTAAGCGAGTTCACTTCATTTAAGTTGAGTTTTTTCTCGTAAAACTCGCTTAAGCAAGTAATAATTCGCTTAAGAAAGATGTCACTTAGCCCGAGCCCAATTAGATTAAATAGAAGGCGTGATGCATAATCCTAGACATCATTGGGGGGAACCAAAGGAAGGAAACCTTAAAGGAGACAGTCGTCAAGGAGAAACACTCTGAATCTTCTTTTCTTGTTGTTCATGCTTGTAATAGCCACCATGAGTGACTAATTCTTTTCTTTGGGATTAAGAGTAATTTTTCAAACTCTTTTGAGGTGAAAATTATCTATAATACTCAGTTCTTAATTGATGATTGGTCTTATAATTTTATTCTTAAAGCTTGAAATGGTTTTGATCCTTATATTTGATGACTAGAAAGTAATTCTAAGCACCTGACCTAAATTATAATACTTAACATATTTGAATGCTAGGAATAGATTTGAAATGTTAATTGCTTTATAACATTTGTTCATAATGATAGTTTTTATAGATATGCGACGAATCGATATTTAGGAGACTCTTGTGAGGAATCGATATGAATAATTTTTATATGTGCATCAATGTCGATCAAGATGGAATGATATATGTTTTAAACTACAGACAAGTGAGAATGATTAACCCTTTTTCCAATTTTCTTAATTGAATTATTTGACTCATTTATTTTGTTTTCATTTAATTTTCATACAAACTATTGTTAATATCAAATCAAATCAAATTATTGTACATATTATACTTAGTAAATGCTACTATTAGAATTTTAAATAATCGTTCTTTGTGGGTTCAACGGTCGTCCTTAGATACAAATTATTATTTCTGACTTGGTACACTTATATTAAAAAAGTCATTAGTAACTTCAAAAGCTAACCTAATATTATACTCCTTTCAATATTTTTGAAACTTCTATTTCATATTCTATGTCATTTATTTTAGAGTGATATATTCATTAACAAATTCTCTTCTATGATAAACCAAATTTTCTAAACTTGCATAAATATCATGTTTTTTTTTATCTCAAAATGATTATAGGAATTGACATATTTTCTCTATTTTGTTTCATTCCTAGTAGATGAAAAAAAAATTATAATTTTTATTTACCACTTTGAGAATTCAAAAAGATTTCTTATATTTTATTGCACTTACAAGTATCAAATAAGTATAATTACATCTTGTAGTGACATCAAGTCTCAAACCAATGTTCATATGTATGCATGTATCATGACATATTCTTTGAATTTAAGAGTTCTTCCATCTGATTTAACATATGTAACACTCTTTCTAAAATTAACTTTTTTATCAACCACTTTTAAACCATCTTAAACAGTTAAATTAAAAGTGTGAGCATAACATCGTACATGAAAAATACTTACCATCACATAATAAATTTCTTTGCACACAAATATGGGTTTCAAAACATCTTGTGGATATTATTAACAAAAACACTGTCCAAGGTAATGGAGAATTTTTTTTTTATCAATACCTTATTTCTTTATGCAATTAAATATTCTAAACCAACACCCGTGTCGTTTCATTTGACAAAAATTAAAAATCCTATTTGTCAATATCCATTTTTTAAGCAAATATAACCTTGGTAACATAGAGTTGGTGCTTGAGCGTTAAAAGTTGGTGTTGAGTGGATTTAAGATAAAGAGCACCCAAAAAATTGCACCTCATTTCACTTGAGTGTAGAGTTTGCGTTGAGCGCATAGAGCTGATGCTTAAGTGAAACTAGAGGCAAAAAACACTCCAAAAGTGAAAGATAGCCTAAATATATAATGTATTGATTTTTATATACAAGTATATCTCATTTAAATCACAATTTGACAAATAAATCCAAGACTTCAACTTTGAAATACACTTCACAATCAAACTAAATAGTTAATCACTTTTCAAATTGTTTAAACTGCAAACCATTTTTATCAAATAACATCTATTTCACTTAACAAACAAACACTGCAGGAGAAATTTGAAACTTATAACCATGTCACCTTCACATGCAGATCATCTAACTTATGGTACTATTAAAAAGTAAAATATAGTTTCTCCTACCTGCAATTTCTTATTTTAGTGAAAGTTCCTAGTAGTCAAAGAGAAATTTGAAACTTATGATCATGTCATCTTCACATGCAAATCCTCTAACCTATGGTATTATTGAAAAGTCAAATTTAGCTTCCCTTATCTATAATTTCTTATTCTAATGAAATTTCTGCTCAAGCAGTGGAACCACTCCAAAGTTTAGAGACTCGAAGTAAGGTATCTAAACATCACCAAATTTTAATATGAACCAAGTTGAATGGAATTTTTTTTCCAACTAACTTCATTTATATTGATGATAAAATCATAAGAAAAATAAGAAAAAAATATATATTTAGAATAAATAGGAAGTTAATCTATTTAAATTTGATTAGATAAGATTGATCCAGATTTCCACATAGTGCAATCAGATGGATTTTGAAATAGATAGAGATAAAGAGTGAACCAAATTAGAATGAAAAAAATTGGGATGAGAGAGAAGGGAACCATGTGTTTTGTTTTACGGCTATCATTAAATAATTTTTAATATTATTTTTTATTGCATAAACTCTTCCAGAGTTTATATATATTTATCCATCTTTAATTAATAAATTGTTCCATTTAATATTTTTGCTTTAGTGTATACTACGGAGAAAGCTACCATCAATTAAATAAAATCTCAATATTAAATTTTGGTTTATAACTCTGAGGCAAATACTTTTAATATTAAGAGTCTGTATCTAAGTCACTGGGTACAATCCTTAAAAAATGTCACTGGGCACAACAATTTAGGACTTAATCACAAATAAAAAAACATGATTCATAATGGCTCTTGCCTCCTTCAATTTCAATTTAAAGTCTGTTTCCAGAAGTTAACTTAAACACTTTCATAATAAAATAATTAAAATGAGTTTGTACATAATATATATATATATATATATATATATATATATATATATATCTACAATTTGTTGTTTCTATTTCCTTCCATCAAGCACCAATCCATGGAGAATATTTAAAATAAAATATTAATATACTCGTTATCAGAATACTTATCCTTCTTATTTATAAATTTCAAATTAAAAATGGTATTTATTTATTTTATAAGAATTCATAATAAGAAAATATATTAATAAACATTTAGAGGAGAGAAATAAGAATAATAATACTAATGATAATTCAAAAAATATGAATTTAGGATCATTTCATTATTATTTACAACTCATTATTATAAAAAAAAAAAAACTAAACGTTATGATTTCAGACATATAATTTCTCCCAATAAAAGTTATTCTCTAAATGCACAACAAAACATCAAAATCTTATCTAATTGTTACATATTAATCATATTGCATGCATCATATTGATTTATTAAAGGGTCTTTCATTAGTTATTGTTCTTCGGACAATATTTAAAAAAAAATGAATTGAAAATCATATATGTGAGAATGTATTAAAAAGTTATAGATTAGCATTTTGGTATTATTGAAATATTGATGTAGTTGATGTTTGTGAAGTAAATGAGGAATGTGATATTGTCACATGGCATTGGGTATTGTAAATTGAAAGTTATTGAATGTTGGAAGTGGGTGTTTCCAATTGGGAAGGGCACAAAGAATCACATGGAAGAACATGGAGCCCCATTGCCCTACCTTTCTTTAATTCTATCCATTTAATGTACCTCATCAATTTAATTGCAATGCACCAAACCATATTCAATGCGATTCATTGCCTTTGCTTTTCTATTCAATAGAGATAATTTCAAAAATAGTAAAAATTAATTTGCTTTTTTAGAATATAGATAATTTTGATCGATCATAATTTATTTTAAAGTAAGTTTTTTTAATTTATAAATTTTAATTTATATAATGACACATTTAATAAAAAAATGATTGAGAGTAATAATTGGCGTCGTAAATGTCGTTTTTATTATTTTATTTATTTATTTTTGTAATTTTGCATTTCTTCTTCTCTTTTCACTCTCTTCTTCATCTTTTGTTAATGTTGTATTCCTGTGTTTTACTATGTCTTGCATTGATTGGGATTCTTTAGTGGGGTATATACTTTTAGCTTGTTTTTCATTCAGTAACATAGTATGGTATTTATGATTGATATGTTTATGTTGTTTTTGTGTTGGTGGTGCATGATGGTTGGTGTTTTGTGGTCGTTGGTGGTATGTTAAGGTTCGCAACTTTGTAGTGGTGGTTTACAACTTCCTAGTGTTGATTCGTGCAATGTGTGGTTCATGACTCATCATGGTTCATCTCTGGGTTTCTATTGTTTACATTTACAAATTATTGATGATATTTTTTGTTTTTTTTTCAATAGTGATAATTTAAGTCTATGTTTGTTCAATTTCTTGCTAAATGGCAACATATGTGTGCTTGAACCTTTGCCTAATATGTGATTATTTCAAATCATAAGACATTTAAAAAATTAAACATAAAAAGTGTAAAATAATTATAAATGTGGTTCTAGTTTGTTTTGGTAACTCATATATGTAGATTGGATAGTTTACATGTAAATTAGAAAAAGTAAATTGAGACTTTCACAAGTTTTTATGCATTCTCTTATATTTTGTTTTGAATTTTTTTTTATTGATAACTCTTAAAGGTTAAAATTGTATTATTATATTTTTGGGATGTTCATAATTTAAAGGTTATGTTGTTAAAATTTAATAATTTTATATACATTAACTGAATGTTGGTGTCATGTTCGAAATTCAATACTAAAATTAATTAATATATCTATTTTTGTACCGTCCCGTACCCGGACGTTGACTAAATCAAGGTCAAAGTCAACATCAGGGCTCAAAGTCAACATCAGGGGTCAAAGTCAACACAAGGCGTCGCCTAGGTGGAGAGACGCCAAGTGCCAGCATCGCCAAGAGGAAGCGTCGCCAAGGCAAGGCGTCGCCTAGGTGAAGGCGTCGC
>Ga0123342_1003245_pt1 | contig 26318 bp, 35 predicted proteins | sample Turbeawhitnodule_FD_89960 | JGI IMG/M metagenome (GOLD analysis project Ga0123342, IMG submission 89960) | Root nodule microbial communities of legume samples collected from Mexico - Turtle bean Mexico white nodule | ecosystem: Host-associated > Plants > Roots > Nodule | place: Mexico: Nepantla...
AATAAATAGTTTGAGAAGTAATGATTTTACAGAACACGTAATGATGAGAAGAAATTAATTTGTAACATTACATAACTTACTACCCAATATATAAACAATAAAATTAAAAATAAAATAAAAAAAGTTATGACGTGGCAGAAGTCGTGCCAAGTTGGCACCACTTGAATATGACAGGGCAGAAGTCGTGCCAAGTTGGCACGACTTCAGTATGACAGGGCAGAAGTCGTACCAAGTTGGCATGACTTTAGTATGACATGGCAGAAGTCGTGCCTAATTGGGACGACTTCTGCATATGAAGTCGTTCCAATTAGGCACGACTTGCCTAAATTTGTAATTTTTTTTAAACGGACCCCATTTTGGTAAAAACAAAAAAAAAATAACCCCATCATGGTCAAAAAAACCTTATATTTTGTTTATATGCAAAATAAAAAGTTAAAATAATATTTGTAAGTATAGGTTAAAGGATATGCTATTTTAAACGAATTATAAATATCTTATTAGTGTTGGTTAGTTCTGATACTAGTTTTTAATAAATATTTAAATTTAAAATATTTGGAGTGAATTTAAATGGACATTAGATTGAATTAATATTAAACTAAATTTTCCTTAACGCTAATTTAACCAATGCCACTATGTTTTGGACACAAAATCAACACTATTAGGCAATTAATATGAAAAAAAATTGTTATTGTGTTGACTTTTATACCACACTAATCGTCTAATTTAGTGTAGTTAGTATAGTACATAGGTGCAAATTCCCCACGCGCAGCACCTAAATTTAAAAAATTCAGGCTGGTTGTAATTGAATATATTTTAATTAAGGATATAAATAATGACAATACACAAATTTATTTCCTAGACAAAAAGCATTAAAAATTTGGAATGTGGCATGTTATTATTACTGATATGGTCTTGCCATCTCCGAGAGTGTAGCCGAATAATGTCCTGAAATTATGGCCAGGGTCGCTGTGGACCAAGTTATTATTCACCATCGTTTACAATATTCTTATTCCTCCTAAGTTGATTTTTGTATATGTACTATAGATGATTTAAGTTGTATTATTATAATATCTAAAATAGTTAGTGTCACTTTTCATTATCTCACTATAGTTTTTTTTTACTTATTTCTAGTTTCTTTATTTCAATCTACCATATGGCCTACCTTTTTCTTTCCTATATATCCAAAGAGAAATTGCAAAGTGAGGAAGAATCAGACAATCCTGGAAAGGTTGAAGATTTAAATTCTATAGAAATTGTAGTTAGTTTTCCTGAAACCTTGCCAAATTTATATTTGAACACAATTAAATATATCTTTCATTATCGCATTCTGTTCTAAATTATGTTATGCTTATGAAGGGGTGTTACGTATATAATTGTGCACATGAGGTTTTAGTGATAAGAACTAAGAAGTCCATGTAAATACGACCTTCCCTCCATAACCTTTTTTCAAACAATAACTTGATATTTCGCTTCAATTGCTCTCAACTCTTTCGTGCCAACTTGAAAACGTAGTAAGTCATCAAGTAACACATGTAAAACTTACAGAGCTCGGCAAAACGAATTTTTATCCTGGTTCTTGTGAGTGTGGCTTTGACAACAAAAACCACTAAAAGAATACAAAAACGAAGGAGGCTACAATTCTTCCCTGATTTATACAATGATTGTAAGATAGCTTGGCTGGTGTGACCGAAATGCTATGAATGGGTGGGGTGACCTCGATCATTCATTATGATCTGTTCTCGCCAGTTGACTCAGTTGTCGTTGACTTCAGAGGCAGATGGTGACTCCTATTTTTGGTGGTTTCTGTTCTCTCCTTGGGTGATCGAGAGTGGCTCCGTTGAAACAGAGGGGGCCCTACCTGTTGATTGCATTCCGACGATCAAGTCAGTATTGGGCTACGAAACAATAAGTATGTAAAACAGTTTCAGTCTTAGAAACGACGTACCTTTCTAGGGTTCTTACCACCCTTTTTATAGGCTGTATCTAGGTCAACTTCCCTGTCCCATGAGGATCTTTCCTTAAGTGGAATTAGGGTTACTAACCAGCTTAGCGCAACCACTGCACATGACTTTCCTCTTATGGAGTGCAAAATCCTAACAGGATGGTCGCTAGAATACCAATTCATGCACCAACGTTGCGGGGCCATCTGTTCTATAGATGCCCTAATTATTCACGTGCCATGCATGCAGTCTTCCCTGGAAACCCTAACCCTTATGCGCCTTAACGCCTCCAGAGAACACTTACTTGTGTTATACCTAAACGTACTATACACACCTTATGCATGAGCCCTATCGTGATTTAGATCTTTCTTCTATATGGATGATAGCTCATTATTATTTATGGGGCCCACTTACATGGCCCATCAACGCGACCAGACCACCAAGGTCCGATGTCAACGTCTGATGTCGATGTCTGAGGTTTGGCCAGTACACAAGCTCCCAGGCTCGAGCTGTAACTTATTTCAGCGAAGAGACTAAGTGATCGCCCGCGGCGACCTATGTGGCGAATGAGTGACAGGCCGTGCACAATGCGATAAGGTGACATTTCACCAGCGTACACGTGGCAAGTTCAACGGCCGATGCTCGTTGTCGCTTGCGCTTCTCGTATACCTTAAACCCCTCAACCCTTACGCTCCTTTCACTGTTCCATTACTTTTGTTAGGCATTTCTTCGAAATCTTTCCTTTCTCAGAACGCTTTGTCTTCCTTCCTTACTCACCTCAACTCCTTGAAGCACAATCATTCCAAGGTATGCTTTTTATTTCATTATCGCCTTTGTTTTATCATTCCGATGCTCTTGGTATGCTTTAACTATTCTGGGACTATTTAGGTTTTCCGCATTTTATGATTACTGTTCTTCGTTTTCATGCTTATCTGCTTTTCAAATGTTTTAAAGTGCACACATTTCCATCTTTGAACTTTGTGTTTTTTCTCCTTTTTCCTTCTCATTTTTTGTGATGGCTCGATCAAACCCTATTCCAAACCCACAGACATAGGCGTCCTCGAGCCTGGGGGGCAAGTGTACTGGTATGGGCGAGACCGAGATTCGATCTCCCTGATCAAGATTCGGTCTTCCTGACCGAGACCAGGGAAACCTGCCTGAGACCATGGACATCTGGCCGAGACGAGGGAAACCACCACGGATGGCCCGACCGACTGACACATAAATCCATTAACGCTAAAACCAAGGTTAGTGAAGCTAATATGTCATTAAGGAATAGGTAATACACCCATAAGTGTGATCCATTCCACTAATTAGGCCCAATAAGGTAAGCCTGTTAAAATAATATAAATAACACTTTCCAAGGAGAAAGATATGCCATTTATTACTGTGCACCTACCTGAGTGCCGATCACCCGCTTTACTGACTTGAGCGTCAGAGTGCCTTCTGCAGGTACCCCCCCATTCGGTATTCACCCGAGACCAAGAGCCAAAGAAGAGACACGGAGGCGAGAAGGATCCCAGCCAAGCACCTAGCAACCTGCCCGACCGAAGGAGGAAGACGAAGACTTCAATATTTCTCTAGGTCCCATCTCCCTAGCAGGAACAATTGGCGTCCACCGTGGGGCCGAAAGAAACTAGCTGAAGAAAGAAAGTAGATAGTCTCAACTAGAAGCATGGAAAGGATTATTGATGCCGACCAGGAAATGCTGCTGATTTCTCTCCAGAGAGAGATGACCGAGATGAAGAGGAGGACAGAGGAAGCTATCCAGAAGAATGAACAAAAGATGCAAGACCTCCGAAGGGAGAATGACGAGATGAAGAAGAAGCTGATGGAGGGAGGACCATCCACTGAACCGACCAATGTGGTCGACAGGTCCTTCGCTTCTCCTTCCCGCCCGAGACCGGTGGAGGAGACAAAAGACAAGATTCTCACCCACGAGATGAGGGAGAATCCTTTCTGAACAGGTCGGCCAAGACGACCATCACCACGGACTCGGCCCGCCGACACCCGTTCACCAACACTATCATTGAAGTCCCACTACCATACAAGTGAAAGGGTTTCTACCGAGATCGATATGACGGGTCTACCGACCCGGACAAGCATATTGATGCATATACCACCCATATGAGTCTCTACACCTCAGACGATGCAATTTTGTGCCGAGTGTTGCCCACGTCGCTGAAGGGGGCAACCCTCAGCTGGTTCACCAAGCTCTCACCCAACCCCATTGATAGCTTTGCCACGCTCGTGACAAAGTTCGAAACTTAGTTCGCCACCAGCAGGCCACATCACTTGACCTCTATCGCCCTGGTAGGCATCCGCGAGGAGAAGGGAGAGTCACTGAGAACTTTTGTTGATAGGTTCAGCAAAGTGGCAATGAGCATCCGGAACCTCAGCCCGGACATTGCCATGCATCACATGCTGACGACCCTATGCCCAGGATCTTTTGCTGATAACCTGTGCATGCAACCGGTCGACAGCCTGAATGAGTTGAGGAAGAGAGCTGCTAAGTATATGCAGTTGGAGGAACTCAGGGAGTTCCGTAACCAAGACCGAGTCGAGGCTACTGGAGAGAAGAACAAGGAAGAGAAATATCGCCAAGGCCGGTCAGGCCAGCGGGGTGATAGGCGCAGAGATAATAAAGAGCGATCAATCCGATTCTCGAGGTACACACCCTTGACGACCGAGAGGAGAAGAATTCTGGACGAGGCACTCAACGCCAAGTTGATCCCTCCTCCCAGAAAAGTGGCCAGTCCAAACAATGCCGACCGAAGGAAACAATGCCGGTACCACCAGAACAGTGGACACTCCACTGAGGAATGTCAGGCCTTGAAAGAAACGATTGAGGAGCTCATCCAGGTCAGGCACCTGCGCCGATTCGTCAGGAATGGCCGAGACACAAGACGCTCACCTCGCAGAGAGGAGCCCTCTAAGAGAACGAGATCACCTCCCCAAGGCCGAGACGACCAAGACCATAGGGACGACCGCCGGTCTTATAGAGACGACCCTCCCCGCAGGGACGACCCTCCGAGGGAGGCCGATAGAGGAGGTAACTGAGAGGTTATCAACACTATAGCCGGCGGCTTCGCCGGAGGAGGGAGCACCAACAACGCCTGGAAGAAATACCTTCGGGAGGTGCACCAGGTGAATGTGGTAACATTTCGATCGAGGATGCCACCCATCACCTTCACGGATGAAGACTTCAAGGGCGTGGATTATCGCCAGGACGACCCTATGGTGATATCGATCGATATAGACTGATTCACCACCAGGAAGACCCTTGTCGACCAAGGGAGTTCAGTAGACATCCTCTACTGGAAAACGTTCAAATCTATGAGGATACCCAAAGCCGAGATGATGCCCTATGACGACCATGTTGTCGGGTTCTCGGGTGAAAGGGTGGGTACCAAGGGCTACATTGAGCTCTACACCACCTTCGTCCAGGAGAAGAATACCAAAATCATAAGGATCCGGTATATGGTCATCGATGCCAATACTTCCTACAACATCCTCCTCGGCCGACCATCCATCAACCGGATGATGGCCATCGTATCGACCCCTCACCTGGCAATGATGTTCCCTTCGAAGACGTGGGACATTCTCACTGTCCACGTGGACCAGAAAGAGGCACGAGAGTGCTATGCCGAAAGCCTCCGGGTGGAGCCCTTAAGGAACGACATCTCTCCCAAGAAAAAGTCCTCCCGAAAGGTTCGCTCACCCAGGGAGGCCCGATCGATGTCAATTGAGCCAATCGTCGTGTTGGTAGACTTTGACCCTTGGGCGATCGAGGACAGACTGGAGGCAAGGGAAGAGCTGAGGAGGGTACCCCTCCTAGATGAAGAACACAACACTACTGTAGGGACGACCATGGCAGCTGCTGAGGCCAAGATCATGCACGCCGCGCTAAAAAAGAATATAGACATGTTCGCGTGGATACCGGCCGACATGCCGGGGGTGAGCCCGGACATCATCACCCATAGATTGTCAATATTTAAAGAAGCTCGACCGATCTCCTAGAAGAAGAGAGACTTGGGCGATAAAAAACGTCTAGCAGCGAAAGCAGAGGCCGAAAAGTTTCTGTCGACCGGGTTCATACGGGAGGCCTGGTACACGACTTGGCTGGCAAACGTCGTCATGGTCACCAAGCCGAACGACAACTAGAGGATGTGCGTCGACTACAGAAACCTCAACAATGCATGTCCGAAAGACTCCTACCCCCTACCCAACAACGACCGCCTGGTGGACGGGGCGACCGACCATAAAATCTTGAGTTTCTTAGATGCTTATTCTGTCTATAACCAGATAAGTATGCACCCCAAAGACAAGGAGGAGACGAACTTCATGATGGTCGACACCAACTACTATTATGAGGTCATGCCGTTCGACCTCAAGAACACAGGGGCGACCTACCTACGCCTCATGGACAAGATCTTCATAGGTCTGATCAACCGGTCGGTAGAGGTATATGTGGATGACATAGTAGTGAAGTCCGACTCCTTCGAACAACATGTGAAGGACCTCGACGAGGTGTTCAAGGCCATTAGAGGGGCCAATATGAAGCTCAACCTGAGAAGTGTACATTTGGGGTTGAGGGAGGGATGTTTCTGGGCTTCATGCTCACCCACAGGGGGATAGAGGCCAACCCTGATAAATGTCAAGTTATACTTAGCATGAGAAGTCCAAAGAACATCAAGGAGGTATAGCAACTCCTAGGGCGCCTGACTGCCCTCTCCAGATTCATCCCCCGTCTGGCCGAGAAGACGAGACCGATGGTCCAGTTCCTTCGAAAGGCCGCCAAGTTCAACTGGGACGACAAATGCGAAGAGATCTTCAAGCAGTTCAAGGAATTCCTGACATCCTCATCCGTCATCCAGAAGCCGAGACCCGAGCACCCAATCCTGGTGTACCTGGCCGTCTTGGAGGAAGCAGTCAGTGCTGCTTTGGTGCAGGAGGCCGAGAGCGAGGAACGACCGGTGTACTTCGTCAGCCGAACCCTCCACGCGGTCGAGACGAGGTACCAAATGATCGAGAATGTGGATCTCTCCTTAGTCCTCACAACAAGATGGATGCGCCCCTACTTCCAAAATCACTCGTAACTGTAAGGACCGACTACCCTAATTTTAAAATTTCTAAGCCGGACCTTGCAGGGAGAATGATAGGCTGGTCGGTCGAGTTGTCCGAGTTTGACATTCATTATGAACCGAGGGGAGCCATCAAGTCTCAGTGTCTGACCGACTTCTTGGCCGAGCTGACACCACTACCCACCCTCTTGGGCGGGTGGACGCTCTACGTAGACGACTCATCCAAAAAATGTAGTAATAATTGGCTTTAAAATGAACAAAATTGGTTTCCCGAGGCGTGAGTAATCACTGTTCGTAAGGACTTATCCGCGATGTATTGCGCAAGTCCCCCAGGATACAACAGGAACTTCCCGGAGATTTTCGAGGATCAGAACTAGCAAGTTACTCTTAAAAGAGTAATACCCAATGGAACCCAATATAAAATTAAAATAAAATAAAGTAAGTGTGGAGAGAGAAAGTGGAAAAATGAGAGGAGAAAAAAGGCTTCACCGTGGTGAGTGAAGAAGATGAAAAGAGTGAATGAGAGAGATGTGATTTTGAAGAGGATGGAACCCCTCTTTATATAGGGAGAGGAATCAAATGTTTTTTCCATCTCCATAACTGATTTTAATTTACTGTGGCAACTAAATTGTTTTTGTTACACGTTCACAACTCCATTTGACATTTTCTTCAATCCACGTTCTCCAACAACTTCTGCAAGACCAGGCACCGTGGGTTTGCAATATCTACTTTTTGTTTCTTTGCAATATATACTTTCTGTTTACAACAAAAAATAGCCTACGGAGTAGGAGTCGTCCTGGAAGGACCAGGTGACCTCCTCTTGGAGCAAACACTTCAGTTCGGGTTTAGGGCGACTAACAACTAGGCCGAGTACGAGGCCTTGCTTGCTGGGCTAAACTTAGCGTACGACATGAGAGCACGCGAGGTTCTGTGGAGAAGCGACTCCCAAGTAATGGTCGGCCAGGTCAAAGGAGAGTTTGAGGTGAAGGAGTCTCTACTGCAACGATACTACCACGCGACCAAAAATAACATTGCTTGGTTCAACAAAGCACCCTTGGAGCACATACCGAGGGAGGAAAACAAAAGGGTTGACATATTGTCCAAGCTGTCGATCACCAAGAAGAAGAGCCACTAGAAATTAGTCATACAGATATGGCTGAGGCACTCCAATGTGTCCAAGACCGAATGCCTAGCAATAGACAAGGCCGAAATGGATAACTGGATGACACCCATCATCCAGTACCTAGAGGATGGCACATGCAAGCCAAAACTAGAAAAAAGAATGAAGCAACAGTGTGCTCGGTACACCATGATCAATGATGACTTGTACCGAAAGAGGATACTCGGCCCCTCTACTGAAGTGCATCACCAACAAACGGGCCGAGTATATCCTGACCGAGATCCCCAAGGGGGTCTATGGAAATCACTCAGGGGCGAGGACGATGGCCGCTAAGGTCCTGAGGGCTGGCTACTATTGGCCGACCGTCCAGGACGACTATGCTGAGTACGTAAAGAAATGTGCTAAGTGTCAGGAGTTCGACCCTTTCCACCACACAAGGTCGGAAGAGTTGCACAGTATTATCTCCCCATGGTCGTTCGCCATCTGGGAGATGGACATTATCGGTCCCTTTGCGCCAGGAAAAGGGCAAACCAAGTTCCTCCTGGTGGGAGTCAACTACTTCACCAAATGGATCGAGGTCGAACCCCTTGCATCCATCTCAACCAAAAATGTTCAAAATTTCGTATGGAGGAGCATTGTTTGCCGATTCGGTGTCCCGCACACAATAATAATTGATAATGGCCGACAATTCATTGACCGAGGCTTGCAGTCCTTTTATGAAGAACTGGGTATCAAGTCAGTTACGACCTCGATAGAACACCTGCAAACCAACGGACAGGCCGAGACCGCCAACAAGGTCATACTGAATGAGCTGAAAAAACGTCTGGGCAAGACAAAAGGCCGATGGACTGAGGAGCTGATAGAAGTACTCTGGGCGTACATATGCACCCCCAGACTACCACGCAAGAGACACTATAGAACCTGACATATGGGGTCGAGGCCATGATCTCGGTCGAGTTGGGTGAGCTTACCATACGAAGGCAGATGTTCGACCTCACCCTAAATGAGGAAAGCCTAGCGGTCAACCTCGATTTGGTAAGCGGGTTTCGTGACAAAAGCAGGATTCAGGAGGCCGTCTGCAAGATCCGGGCGTCAAGACGAATCAACTCAAAAGTTCGGCTGAGGAGCTTCCAGAAAGAAGACCTCGTCTGGAGAATGCGCAGCGATGCGAGAAAAAGCGAAGGGAAGTTCTCGTTCAACTGGGAGGGACCTTTCCGAGTCCGAGAAGTCGCAAAGGGGGGAGCTTATCACTTGGAATGGCTTTCGGGAAAAACTGTACCGAGGACATGGAATGCCACACACCTCAAGTTTTATTACAGCTGAATTAAATAAAGTCATGCACTCTTTCCTCACCCTACTAGGGAGGTTTGGAGGAGGCGTTTTCCTCAAAGTACTAGCACTGTTCTCCTGCAACTCCTTGGCTCGGTCTGGATGCAGTCGTAACCGGCATACCCTGCCAAGACTGGTCAACCAGGTTTGATCTGGATGAAGCCTTAACCGGCATACCCTGCCAATACCTCTCACTCGGCTTGGTTTGAATGCAGCCCTAACCGACATACCCTGTTGAGACCGATCAACCAGGTTTGGTTTGGATGAAGCCTTAATCGGCATACCCTGCCAACACCTCTCTCTCGGCTCGGTCTGGATGTAGCCCTAACCGGCACACCCTACCGAGACCGATCAACCAGGTTTGGTCTGGATGAAGCTTTATTCGGCATACACCTCTCTCTCGGCTCGGTCTGGATCAAGCCTTAACCGGCATACCTTGCCGAGACCGATCAACACACCCAAGTTAACTTCTTAACTTGGCACTAACAAGCTTAAAATCAAGATATGGCCGAGACTGATCGACCAATCAACCTGTCCAAGAAAAAGAAACGAGTTAAGGGTCGATTGCCCATTCAACTTGTTCGATTAATGCAATCACAATAATGTCCGACAGCCTACTCAAATTTTTCGATTAAACAATCACAATTAATGACCGACCACCATATAACTTATTTGATTAAGCATTCACAGTTAAAGGCCGACAACCAATTCAACTTGTTCCAATTCAGGTTTCGCATTAAAGGTCGACCACCCAATCAAATAGAGACCGATATTTTTAACTTCTGAAAATTTTCTTCTTCAAATTCAAGGTGACCGAGAGCACAATAAAAAAGAAAAGGGCGATACATTGATAGCAAAAGAGGGAGGCCACACCCCGGCCTCGGAGGAGAGAGAAACATCAAAGCAAAAAGGTCACAACCCGACCGAAGGCAAATCTAATCTTTATTGTCTTCACGAACTTCACCCTATTTTCCTTCGGTCGGCCCAACCTCTTGCGTCGCCAGAGCACTCGCCTCGGCACTGGGCATCAGATGACCTTGGTATACCTCGTGGTCGATGTCAAAAGCACCAGAGGTCGGTAACCCCCCATAGAGCACGTGGGCCTGGCGGACAGTGGCCTTCCTTGAAGTTGCTCGAAGTTGCGATCGAGCTCTTCCTCGACCCCGTCCTTGGCAGCTTTGAGGTTGGCCAACTCAGTGGCCGAGGACGAGAGTTTCTCATCTCTCTCCTCGACCATCCTTTTCAGCTTGGCATTCTCAGCCGCCAACCTGGCCATCTATGCCCTCGCCTCCCCCAACAGGCGCTCGGCCTCAGCAGCCTTCTCTCGAGCCTTCTCCCTCTCGGCCACCTCAGAATCCAACCTCTTGGAGAGATCAGAGTTGGTCGGTCCTCTCGGCCACTTGATGGTCCAACCGAGATATCTCCTCGGCATGGCGCTCCCTCTCCTGGATGCCCAACTGGATTAGCACGACCGAGTGACACAACATCTCAAGGCCACCCCTCAGCAACTCCGAGGAAGGGACACCCCGGATCACCTCCCAAGTGTCCTCGGGAAGAGCTACGCGCACCCTTCTCCTAAAGTGCAAGTCACCCTCCAGGAGGGTGAGAGGTGACATTGAGACCTCCATTATGTGGTTGGCCTTGATAGGTAGAGCCGCCTGCTCCACGTACCTGGGCGAGGGTGAGTCCACCTCGACCGTGTCCCGACCTGGTGGTGGCGTCGGCAGGGACCCAGGGGAACAAGTAGTGGTGGTAATGTTACCACCATCCCTGGCCCTCTTCTTGGACATGTGGGAAGAGCCGGCCGAGCCCTTGTCACCTCGGGCATCCGAGCCCTTTGTGGTTGGTAGAGCGTCAATGCTCCGACGCCCCTTGCGCTTGGCCGCCCGTTTCCTGTAGGCGTCGAGGACATTAACACCTGCAGGTGATTCTTGTGCCATGATTTCTGCAAAAAAAAAAACAAAGTTGGAATTTCCACCCACCTTTAAAATTGGGCACTTGTCCAAAAATTTGGACACAAAAGCCTCGATCTTAAGGTTGGACGATATCCCCACTACCTTAGAGTCCACCCAATTGAGGTTCACCAAAGGAACGACCATTGGGGGGGAGTCCGACCGGTCAACAACATTGGCCGGGTCATCTCCCCTGACCACCTCTACCTGGGGTGGTGCCTCGGCCACCCCGACCGGCACAGAGTCGGTGGTAGATGAGGAAAAGGATGAAGAAGGAGAAGAAGAAGAAGAAGAATGTTCAAGAGGATGAGAAGGCCGATCAGAAGACGATGTAGACCAAGAAACAGTCGACATGACTAACCTTATATTATGTAGGAGACCGAAGGAAAGCCGAAGGGCGAGAATCGCTTGGTTATCAGAGCACTGGGTGAGATTTCTTTTGGTTATCAAACAACTCACACAAAGAAAGAATAATGTCTCGAAAGTGTTGAGACCACTATTTATGGGGCCTAAGGACCTCGAAACGCAAAACGTCAAAACGATCTCAACCGTTAGATCTTCCAGATCCAACGGTCCACAACGTTTCCCGCCTGAAAAACTCCTCATTAATGCTGGTCACGTCACGCCGCCTGAGGTCATATCACACCTCGAGAAACGAAACACCCACACATCCAGGGGGACTGACCGACACCTCTTATCAGACACAGGCGTCCTCGAGTCTGAGGGCAAGTGTACTATTATGGGCAAGATCGAGATTCGATCTCCTTGATCGAGACCAGGGAAACCTGCTCGAGACCATGGAAATCTAACCGAGACGAGGGAAACGACCACGGACGTCCCGACCGACCGACACATAAATCCATTAATGCTAAAACCAAGGTCAGTGAAGCTAATATGTCATTAAGGATTAGGTAATACACCCATAATTGTGATCCCTTCCACTAATCAGGCCTAATAAGGTAAGCCCATTAAAATAATATAAATAGCACACTTTCCAAGGAGAAAGATACGTCATTTATTATTGTGCACCTACCTGAGTGCCGATCACCCGGTTTACTGACTTGAGCGTCGGAGTGCCTTCTACAGGTACCCCCCCATTCAGTATTCACCCAAGACCGAGAGCCAAAGAAGAGACACGGAGGTGAGAAGGATCCCAACCTAGCACCAAGCAACCTGCTCAACCGAAGGAGGAAGACGAAGACTTCAATAGTACTCTAGGTTCCATCTCTCTAGTAGGAACAACTATAAAACGTTATACCGCTGGGCATCCGAGGATCTCTTAGACGAAACCTCTAGTTTCACCTCCTTTGCGAGCATAGCGACATATAGGAAGAACCAGGACTACCATATATCCCGCATCTTTGGGAAGGAGCACGATAGGTTCGTAAGGGTTGTGCCCTGTAGGATAGGTGAGCCTGTTTGTGCTGATGAGTCGTCGAACCTAGAGGGCCCCTTTTGTTTCATCTACTCAACAGTCTTCAATAGACTTTCCCTTCGCCTACCCCTCACTAGCTTCGAGTGCGCTCTTCTTACTGAGGTCAATGTGGCCCTTTCCCAGCTACACCCCAACAATTGGGCATTCGATAGGGCCTTCTCCATCCTCTACAACCACTTTGGCCATACATCGTCGGTGGATGTCTTCCTATACTTTTTTGAAGCCAAGAGCCCGGGGAAGAAGCTGTGGGTGAGCTTCAATGGGGTCGCTGGGAGAGTGTTGCTTACCCTCTTCCAACAGTCGTATAAGGGTTTCAAAGGGAAGTTCTTCAAGATACGGTGCAGCATGTCAGACCCCACCCTTTTGGATGGGTTCCCCCTGTATTGGGTGAAGGAACCTGGGCTCAAGAAACCCATAAGCCTCGAGGACTTACCCACGCGAGAACGAGAGGTGTGCGCTTTCTTCTCAAACTTGGGAGCAGTGTTTAGCACTATCGAACTGCTCAAGCTTGAGTACAACCCTAAGGCCCTTAAGGGCTATATTGGTACCCCCTCTCCCCTGTTTATGCTTATGTTTCTCTTTTCTTGTGTGCATTACTGGTTTAAATTCTTATGTTCTTTAATCTTCTTATGCAGGTATGGTGCTCAATGCTGAAAAGAGGAGGCAGTTGGCTGTTATGGCGGCTCAACTTAAGGCTGCCCCAGGCCCCTCTGCTGCTGGCCCTTCTTCCCTAGCCCCCATAGACCAAAGGTTAAAAGGGGTGGCCGAGGTTGCTGAAGCTGCCGCTTTTGAAGATGAGGATACCTATTCAGGCATTGTCTTCAAGAGGAAGCGCAAGGCTGATGCTGTCGTTCCCGCACCATCAGGCTCAAACGGTCAAGCTCCTTCGTACAGAGAGCATCCTCCCAGTGCCTGTTCTCCTCGTGACATCGTGGTAAAAGAAGGTAAGGGGGAGAGTGCCACAGGAGGTGATCAGGGTGACTCCTACGCCTACCTGCCACCCTTCGTCCAAAAAGCACTACACTCTTTCCAAACTCAAGCGAGGTTGGAGAGCTTGGAGGAGGACCCCTTGCTTGATCATGTGTCGAGGCACCTTGGGGAGATCCTCGTGGGGTCCAACCTTCTCCTCTCCAATATGCAGAAGGCAAGGGAGGAAGACATTCTCGAGATCACGGAGCTCAAATGCTGATCAACCGGTATGGCCCTGGAGGTGGATGAGCTTCGCCAGATCTTGTTTGACAAGTCTAAAGAAATCTTGAGGCTATATGCTAGGAATGGTGATCTTCGGGCTGAGGTAGATGACTTGATGGGGAAGCTTGGCAGTACGGATGAAGAGGTGACCCAACTGAGGCAAAAATCGTCCAATCTTGAAGAGGAGATGGCCAAGCTTGAAGAGGAGATGTCCAAGCTGAGGGAGGAGTTGGTCTGTAAGGATGAAATCTTCCTACAGACCAAGGATGAACTTACCCGGGATGCCACAGAGTCCTACACAGCAGGGTTTGAGGATGACATGGCCCAGGTTGCCTATGTGCATCCTGGGTGGATCTTTCCCAAACTAGGCTGACAAAGACTATCGCTGATGGACAACTAGTAGACGCCGAGTAACAGTGATTCTCCTTTGTATTTAGGGGTGGCAATGCGGACTGGCCCGCTCTGCATAGGCCCGCTCCGCATAGAATCTGTGGGTTGATTTTTCTAACCCACCCCGTATAAGGGTTAACCCGTGGGTCTGCGAGCCAGCCTGCATAAGAAATATTTATTAAAAATAATAATTTCTTAAATAAAAATTTTGAATTCTTTTTCTTTAGATGCATTAAGTAAATGATCTCATAATATTATTTTCATGAAACATGCATAGTAAGATGTTATTAAAAATTTCAAAATGTAAAATATAAGGCTACATGAAGAAAATATGGGGGTGTAAAAAAAAGTATACATTTTAAAGTTATGCAGGTTATAGGTTATGCAAGCCAACCCACCCCGCCCCGCACTTGGCCCGTGTTATGCGGGGCGGGCCTAAGCGGGCCAAGGGGTTGAAATAAGCAACCCGTCCTGCGTTTTTTTCAGTGGGCCGCGAGCCGGCCTGCCCCACTTTGCCACCTCAATTTGTATTTATTTGGTAGCCAAACAAACACTCGATGAATCTGTATATATATCTTTATTTATGAAGTCCTTTTTCTTTCAATTTTTCTTTTGTATTCTCTGTCTGTTATCTTGCTTGTCTTGTATTAGCCTCGCTAACAACGCCTTAATGATTGTTCATACCTAAGTAGTACGCTCCTTTACCAACCTGCTTGATCTTATCCCTTTTTCGATCTTTAACGCATTGAGGTAGAGGTGATGCTTGCTCAAGCTCTAACTGGCCTCATTTTTGGCATACAAAGATAAGGAAGAGATTTTCTCGCTGTCCTCGACCTTAGTGTATAAGGACGAGGGAGATGTCTTGTTTCGAACCATGCTACTCTCGATCTGGGCGTGTAAAGGCCAGGGAGAGGTTCGCCTTACTGATCTCGACCTTGCCGTATAGAGGCAAGGGAGATATTTAACTGGGAACCATACTGTTCTCGACCAAGACAAGGGAGAGGTTCACTTTACTGGTCTCGACCTTGCCGTATAGAGGCAAGGGAGGTTTTTAACTGGGAACCATACTATTCTCGACCTTGACTGACAAGACAAGGGAGATGTTCACTTTACTGATCTCGACCTTGCCGTATAAAGGCAATGAAGATATTTAATTGGGAACCATGTTGTTCTCGACCTTAACTTACAAGACAAGGTAGAGGTTCACATTACTGATCTCGACCTTGTCGTATAAAGGCAAGGGAGATATTTAACTGGGAACCATACTGTTCTCGACCTTGACTTACAAGACAAGGGAGAGGTTCACTTTACTGATCTCGACCTTTCCCTATAAAGGCAAGGGAGATATTTAACTGGAACTATACTGTTCTCGACCTTGGCGTTCTCACACAAGAGGGAGGCTCACTAAGAACCTTACTATTCCCGATCTTGGTGTTTTTTCCCAAGGGAGAGGTTCGCCACTGATCTTAACCTTGGCATATAAAGGCAAGGGAGATATTTAACTGGGAACCATACTGTTCTGGACCTTGGCATTCTCTCACAAGAGGGAGGCTAACTAAGAACCTTACTATTCCCGACCTTGGAGTTTCTACCCAAGGGAGAGGTTCACTAACTGCACCGTACAACACACTTGCAAATATATCTTTTCAACTAATTTTTATTGGGTGACCTCATTAAAAAACCCTGATAAGGGAAAAAGAGTGTCCCTTTAATTGTGTACAATGATATAATTAACTGAAATAAAACTTTAGATTTGCTCCATTCCAAGTTCGAGGAATTGTCCCACCTTCTAAGGTCTCGAGTTTGTACGCCCCGTTCTCAAGTGTCTCTGTCACACGGAATGGACCAGTCCACTTGGGAGATAACTTGTCTCTAGTTGGTAGGGGTGAGTCTTTCACATTACTAGGTCGGTGACCTGGAACTGCCGAGGTTTCAACCTGAAGTTGTACCTGTACTCCACCCTTCTCTTCAAGGCTTCAGCCTTGATGCGTGCTTCCTCCCTAACCTCATCCAGTAGATCCAGGTCCACCTTTCTTTCTTCGTTGGATTCTTCGGCCACGAAGTTCTGGAAGCGTTGTGAACTCTCCTGAATTTCTACAGGAATCATCGCGTCCGAAGCATACACCAAACTAAAAGGTGTTTCCTTGGTGGTGGATTGGGGAGTGGTGTGGTAGGCCCACACAATTCTAGGAACCTCTTCTGCGCAAGTTCCCTTGGTTTTTTCCAGTCTTCTCTTCAGACCCCTTAGCAGAACTCGTTTGGCAAACTCAACTTGCCCATTCGTCTAGGGGTGTTCGACTGATGCAAACACCTGCTTTATTCCAAGTTCTGTGCACAGCTTGCCCAACTGTTGGCTTGCAAACTGGGTGCCATTATCGGACACCAAGCGTTTTGGCATTCCAAAATGGCATACTATGTTCTTCCACACAAAGTGCTGAACCTTGTGGGTTGTAATTTGCGCAACTGGCTCGGCCTCTATCCACTTTGTAAAGTACTCAATGGCAAACACAAGATACTTCATCTGTCGAACTGCTAGAGGGAACGGTCCCAGGATGTCGATTCCCCAGGTATGAAATGGCCAAGGGCTATGGATTGATTGTAACTCCTCTAGGGGTGCACTATGCCAATCAGCATGTCGTTGGCATTGCTTGCATCCCTGTGCATACCTCGTGCAGTCTTCCCTCATGATTGGCCAATAGTACCCTGCGCGAATGGCTTTTGATGAGAGACTCAGGCGCTGATGTGACTCCCACATATCCATTCGTGGAGCTCTGTCATGATGCGCGTGCATTGTTCACCACTTACGCAAGCTAGGATAGGATGAGTATAACCATGTCTGAATAAATTCCCATCCACAAGGGTATACCTGCTCGAATTCTTCTTGACTACTTTGGCCTTTGTGGGCTCCAGCGGGAGTATCCCGTCAGCCAAGTAACGCCTGTAGGGTGTCATCCAGGTTTCGCCTTCTTCAACTAGGCAAATGTGAAACGACTCTTCCCTTGCTATGATGTATGCGTTTATTCTGGGTGTTTTCAACGTTTCTTAGGTCAGCGACCAGTGACTTCTCTTAACGCCTTCCAAGGTGCTTACTTGCTGAACTTCTGTTGTGGTGGTTCGAGGTGTTTCAAGGTCTTCTGTATGACTGTCCTCTGTCATCCCCCCTTGCTTGAACTGGCGAGCTTTGCTAGCAAGTCAGCTTGGGCATTCTGTTCTTTGGGGACGTGTACTAGCTCGAACACTGGGAAAGTCTCTTTTAGGATCTTCATATACTTTAGGTATGCGGCCATCTGAGGGTCCTTGGCCTGGTATTCTCCCGTAACCTGCCCCGTTACTAACAGGGAATCACTCTTTGCCAACAAATTGTTAGCACCCATCTCTTTGGCCAGTAACATTCCTGCGATCAAGGCGTCATACACAGCTTGGTTGTTACTAGCCTTGAAGGCAAATCGTAGGGCCTACTCTATCAGCAACCCATTTGGTCCTTCCAGAATGACGCCAACCCCACTATTCTGTTGGTTGGAGGATCCGTCTACGGAGAGGACCCATCCGAAACCTGTTTCCTTTTGGTGTGTGGCTGCCGAGGAGAGCTCGACCACGAAGTTAGCATAAACCTGGTCTTTCATAGGTCCTCTTGGTTAGTACCGCACATCGAACTCTGATAGCTCAACTGCCCAACGCACCATTCGACCTGCCACATCGGGCTTCTGTAAGACCTTGCGAATGGGGAGGTCTGTCATCACTATTACGGTGAAACTCTGGAAGTAGTGGCGAAGTCTTCGTGCTGAAAAACACTACTGCCAGGGCCACTTTTTCTATGGCCTGGTATCTCACCTCAGGCCCTTGCAAAACTTTGCTGACAAAATATATTGGCTTATGCACATTATCCTATTCCTAGACGAGGATCGAACTGATCACCCAATATGTAATGGTGAAGTACAAACGGAGCGGGGTACCTAGCTGTGGCTTGCACAGTACTGGGGGGCTGGCTAGGTATTCCTTCAATTTGAGAAATGATTCTTCACATTCCTTGGTCCATACGAACCTATTGTTCCTCTTCAAACACTGAAAATAAGGATGCGCCTTCAAACCCTGAGAACTTTCCTGCCTCTATCCCAAACACACATTTTTCGGGGTTTAGCTTCAATCTGTACTTGGCTAACATGGTGAATAGCTCCTCCAAATTAGCAACGTGTTAATCCTTTACCTGGGAGGTGACCACCATGTCATCCACGTACGCTTGGACATTTTGCCCTATCATGGGCACGAGCACTCTATCCATAAAGCTTTGATAGGTTGCACCTGCATTCTTGAGCCCAAAAGGCATCACCTTGTAGTAGTAACATGAGAGCTTCGTCATGAATGTCGTCTTACACTCGTCCTTGGGATGCATCCGGATCTGGTTATATCCAGAGAAAGCATCCAGGAAGCTAAGGAGCTTGCAGCCTGATGCGCTGTGCACCAAGGCGTCGATACTGGGCAATGGGTATGAGTCCTTCGGGAAAGCTTTGTTCAAATCTGTGAAGTCGACTCACATCCTCCACTTACCATTGGGCTTCTTGACCAATACTACATTGGCTAGCCATTCGGGATACTAGATCTCCCTTATGTGGCCAGCATCCAACAACTTCTTGGTCTTCTGCCTAATGACCAGTCGCCTCTTTTCGTTAAATTTTCTTCTCCTCTGGCGCACTGGTCGAACCTGGGGGTCCATGGTAAGACAATGACATAGGAAATCTGGGTCGATGCCAGGCATGTCTGAGGCAGTCCATGCGAAGGCGTCCAGGTGTCGCGCTATCACCTCAACAATTTGGTTATGTGCCTCCTGGCTCAGGGATCTTCCAAGCTTGAACATCCTTCCCCCAATCTCCCTTTCCAGCACCTCCTCCGCTTGTTCGGGTCAATCTTCTCAAGCGACCTCTACTCGGGTAACCCCTTCTCCCCCTAGAAGTTGGTTGGTTACGGTGTAGACCCCTCTATTTGTCTTTAGGCTATTCTCATAGCACTTCTTTGTCGCCTTCTGGCCAGACTTGATTGTTATCACTGTTTCCTCAAGGGAGGGTAACTTCATCTTCATATGTCTCGTCGAGGCTACTGCCCTTGTTCTGTTTAGGGCAGGTCTGCCCAGAAGGATGTTGTAAGCTGAAGGGGCGTTGACAACAAGGTACCTTATGTTAATTGTGTGGGATGTGGTGCCATCCGTCAAAGTTGTCCTTAGCTCTATGTGCCCTCGCACCACCACTTGGTCCCCAGCGAAGTCATATAGGCAACCGTCACAAGGTCTCAACTGATCGATCGACCTTTGCAGCTTATTGACGATCGACCAGAACATCACGTATGCCGAACTCCTTTGATCGATGAGGACCCGATGTACCTTCCTTCCTACTGTTACTACTTAGATCACCATGGGGCCGTTGTCATGTGGAACCACATCTGGTAGATCGACCTTCGTGAAGAAGAGGTCAGGTTCCAGGGACTGGTCAAGCTCTCCCACTTCTACCGCCATCACTTCCCTGACATATTTCTTTCACTGGGAGGCAGTACATCCTCCTCCTGAGAACCCTCTAGAAATTGTGTTGATCTCTCCATGGACAGGTATTTCATGTCCCTCGTCTCCCGCGGGGACCGCTGTCGTTGGGGCCCTTTGGTTCTCTTGTAGGTGCTTCTTCAAGAACCCATTCCTTACTAGTTTGTCTAACTGGTACCCCAATGCCAAACAATTGCGCAGGCTGTGGCCAAAGGCTTGGAGGAATTCACACCAAGTGTCTTTGCTGGGCCCTAGCCTCCTGTCGGTCTTCAGTGGAGACTTCAGTCTGTCTGCCACATTAGGGATGACAATCAGCTCTTTAAGATCCATTCAGAAGTTTTGTCATGTGGGGGTGCCTTCCTTTGCCCGTGCCCTGGTCTGAGGCTTCCTTGTGTCATACGGAAGCTGCTTTCCCGGGGGTTTCTTCTCTGTCGTTGCCTCGTGTACCCTTATGGGCTGAGGACGACCAATTCCTCGAGGTCGGGCATGGCCGATGCTTCCACGGATCTCGTTTGAAGGCATGTACCATCATCTCTTCATCTTTAGTGTACAACTTCACCACCAGCGCCTCGAATCTATTGAAGAAATCTTTCAAAGGCTCTCCCTGGTATGTCTCAGCGTCGAAGAGATTGAAATAGATGGGAGTGGGATCCTGGTTGGCGATGTACTTCTCTTTGAACAATGTTGATAATTGATCAAATGAGGTAATGTATGCATCAGGAAGGCTGATGAACCAATCCAACGCTGTGCCTAAGAACGTTCCCATAAATAACTTACAGTGCATGTCGTCGGTGCCTCCTGAGATCATCATCTGGGTGTGGAAGGCCGTGATGTGGGCTTATGGGTCTTCTACACCTGTGAAGGTGATTTTCGGACCATGAAGTTGGCTGGTATCACAGTGTCCATGATTTCCTGGGAGAATGGCATAGGGCGAGCCCTAACTGGTATGGGTAGAGTTCGCTCATCAGTCATATGCTCACCCATGCATTGTAAATCTCTACGCAGTTCTTCGTTGGCTCAATTCCTCATTGTTTGCACGCGATGCAACTAAATCGTCCTGGAATCGGTTCTGGCTAGTTGCCTATTCGGCTTGAACCTCAGCCAGAATCTTGTCCTGGTCAGCTTCGAACGCTGCTACGGCTTGCTGGAGAGCGCGAATGGTCTCCATGAGTTTTTGCATGGAGACGTTGTCTTCTCCTTCTAGTGCAGGTGCACCTTGTCTCGTATTCCTCATGTTGCTGGATGACTCTCAACACGATTGCGAGTGAGACTTAGTTTTATGGGGCCCAGGTAGGCGCCAAATGTTCTCGCCGGTTGACTCAGTCGTCGTTGACTTCAGAGGCAGATGGTGACTCCTTCTATTTTCTGGTGGTTTTTGTTCTCTCCTTGGGTGATCGAGAGTGGCTCCGTTGAAACAGAGGGGGCCCTACCTGTTGATTGCACTCCGACGATCAAGTCAGTACTAGGATAAGAAACAATAAGTATGTAAAGCAGTTTCAGTCTTAGAAATGGCGTACCTTTCTAGGGTTCTTACCACCCTTTTTATAGGTTGTATCTAGGTCAACTTCCCTGGCCCACAAGGATCTTTCCTTAAGTGGAATTAGGGTTACTAGCAAGGCATCCTGTTGCGTGTTGCACAAGCTTAACGCAGCCGCCGCACAAGACTTTCCTCTTATGGAGTGCAAAATCCTAACAGGAAGGCCGCCAGGGTTCCAACTCAGGCACCAACGCTGCGAGGTCATCTGTTCTATAGGTGCCCTAATTATTCATGTGCCATGCATGCAGTCTTTCCCTGGAAACCCTAACCCTTATGGGCCTTAGCGCCTCCAGAGAACACTTACTTGTGCTATACCTGAACGTACTATACACACCTCATGCATGAACCCTCCCGTGATTTAAATCTTTCTTATATATGGATGATAGCTCATTATTATTTATGGGGCCCACTTGTGTGGCCCATCAATGCGACCAGACCACCGAGATCTGATGTCAACGTCGGATGTCGATCTCTGATGCCGATGTCTGAGGTCTGGCTAGTACATGATCCTAAAAAGCATTTCACCCAATTCAGATTGACCAAGGAAAGTGAAGTAGTCAATAACATATGGTTTTGTTTATGGATAGCAGTCGTTGGAGAATTGTTGAAACAAAGGAACAAGAAGATTTTTAGAAATGGTACAATAGATCATGGTGAAATCTTCACAATGGTTCAACTTAAAGTTTGGTCATGAGTAACTGCAAAGGTTAGACTAGCATGTTTTTCTTATTCTGATTGGTGTCTCGAACCACTAGTGTGCATGAGGTCTGTTATTAAAAAATCAGGTTAGTTAAGAGTCTGATGATGTTCTTGAGGTTCTGTGAGTGGTTTGAGGTATTGGTACAAGGGTTGAGGTATCCCTAAAATATCTCCATTATTTATTCTTTTTTTGCTAATAAAAGAAACAGTTGTTTCGACAAATCAACTGGATAAAAAACTTGTTGTAGTCACAAGACTTTGACCAACAACTTCTTTTCAACTGATTGATTTGAAAAACAACTGACTAAAATTTCACAGCTTTTTATAAAATACTTTTTTTAAAAGAGATAAAGTGTCAAGTGAGCTTGGATCAATATTAGATGTGAATTGACAATACAAAATCTACTAAACAACACACAAATACTGCAACAAATTCTTTAAGTCTTCAAAGCATATTTGGAAGCATCAAAGCACCTTGTTCAACATTAGCCACTCATGTTGGCTATTACAAGCATGGAGATCAAGAAAAGAAGATCCAATATGTTTCTCCTTGACGGCTGTCTCCTTTAGGGTTTCTAACACCTTTTATTCTCCCAATTGGATTCCAATCCACTTGATGATGATTAGGATTGTGTCTAACGTCTCGTATTTAACCTAGTTAGGCTTGGGCTAAGTGACTTCTCGCATGGCGTTATTGGGCTCGGCTGGGCGAGTTGCACGAAGAAAAAATCCAACGTCACTGGAGTGATCTCGTCTAGGCGAGATTGAGCTCGCTTGGTCGAGATCCTATGGAGGCTTCTAGCTTGGACAAGTTTAGGTGAGCTTGGCTGAATGTTGGTTCGTTTCAACTTTCCCTTTTTAGCTTTGTACATTATCCTTTTGCCCTTTCATCTCCATTCTTTCCTAGAATCCTAAAAGTAACATAAATTTAGGAATAAATCGTTCTTATTCAAATTCAAATCACAAAATATGTAAAATGGTATAAATTCATAAATTAGGGGTTATATTATAGTCATTTTCTCAATTAATATCCATAAGTTCCTATATTTTAATATGAAATATTATTGAAATTTGGCACTTATCAGCTCCCACCTCCTTTCTCGGTTTTGCATCTCTTGTGTATCCTCTAGCCTTATCATCCTTTCTACTAGTTGTCGCATTTTCTTTTCCATTTGAACTAAAATCCTCTTGGTCTCTTCAAGTTCCACCAAAAGGTGTGCCTTTTGAGGAGAGGGGGGTTCGAAAGATTTTCCTGAAGATAAATGAGCCATAATGCACAAGAAAATTCAAACAATTAGTTTAAACAACAATTAATGCACTCACTCACGTGTATCACTCGACTTTTTTATAAACAAGGATGAAAAGGTTAAGTTCACTCAAAGAAAGGTTTTCAATTCTCAAAGAGGGTCCACACTTTGGGAGCAAGACTTCAAGTAAAAGAGGTCAAAACTCTTATCACTTACTTATACAAGGACTCCAACAAAAATTAAAGAAAGTTTTAAGACAAGTAAGCAAAAGTTGAAAGAAAGAAAGCTAAACCAAAATGGAATTAAGTTGATGATGAAAATTTAAGCAAGACAAACAAGAAAATAACTTTTAAGACTCAAAGATACTTACTTAAACTTTTAACTATGAAGTTTAATTTTCTTAGAAATTGTAAAAGCAAGAAGGATTAAATTCCTGAAAACAATTTGCCACAAAAATAATCTTCTTTAGCACTTTAAACTTGAATTGTGAATTGCACACAAATTGTTTTTGTTTTATGGATTCAAAATGTCCTCATTCTTGGCATGCATATTTTTAATTCACTTTCAATTTTTGCAAATGGATTGGGACTCAATTCATATGATCACTTGAATTCTTTGTTTCGAACTAAATCAACTACTACTTAAACAAATTCTAATTGTTTTTAGTTCTTCACAATTAAAGTCAAAATAAGCATAATAGATGCAGGACTCCTAGAACACTAAGCACAAAAGACTCAAGCAAAAAAAGTAAGGTAAAAAAAATTGACACAAATTATTCAAAAGAAAAATTTAAATTTCTTAATGAATAAAAAGTGGAATTGTAAATGACAAGGAAATTAAAGACTGGATTAAAAGGTTTTGAATTGTAAAGCAAATTTGAAAAATTACTGGAAGATAAAAACATAATTGAAATGTGCTGGAATTTTAAAGCAGAAAATCAGCTCAGACAAATTAAGCACAATTAAAACCATGTTCTGATTACCATATGATGTGAGTTGATTTTAGATTGGCAAATTTTAGAGGTTGCACTTGTTTTAAAGCTTTTTGAATTAGGAGAATATGGTGAGAAGCTCAAAGAAGAATGTCATTGGGCACAAACTTAACAAAGGGTTAAGTAAGTTTGAAGGTTCTTGATAGTTGTCGTTTTGCTGTCAAATTAAAATGATTCCAATGTACATTTGTCTAACCTAGAGAGATGATAGTATAATTGTGGTCATATGACCCTAAGTCCTCTCGCAACGAGTCCAATACTGAAATTAGTAAATAAGTGTTTAGAATATATCTAAAGCAATAAAAGCTAGCAATAATAATAATAAAGATAAAAGGGGGTTGAGATAGTTGTGTAAAAAATATAAAAATGATTAAAACAACAAATAAAAAGTTGTTGATCCCCAAGTTCTTCCACCATTGAATTCTTCACAGGTTCTCTAAAGACTAATCCTTTCTCAATCCTCCAAGAGAGCTAAGCCAGATTGAACATGCGCCAATCTCATTCAACTGAACCTCACCAGTAAAGTATGTGTCTATTGGTTTAATCAATACCCACTTTGTTCCATGCGTATACTCCATGAGAATGTTTATTTGCTCTCCCTTGAATCATGTGCCTAATAAATTAATTAGAACAGTGCAAACTAACTAAGAAACCAAAGTTTAAGATAAGGAAGACTCTCAATCATGCGTTCAAGTACAACCTCTCACAAAAACCAGTTTTCCAATAGATTAGTATATTAAAACAAATGCTATAAAGAATTAAAAATTGAAACTTTTATTGACCAAAACCTCAAAACTCAATGGGAAATTACAAAGGAATCAACCAAAAAGCTTTATCCTTCCATGCGGAGGAAAAACAAAAGAATTACAAAGAAGAAAAGAAAAGTAGGTCTAGAATGTGTTTTACTCCTATGAAACGCGATCCAAAAAGTTACTTCTTCCTTCCTCTGAAGTCTCTTTTATAATCTTATTTTCCTTGCAGAAAATCAGATTAAAAATCTTCCTTATGATATTGTTTTACAATTATCAGATGTTTCCTTTCCTGTTTCAAATTATTAAACATATATCTTCATTCACAAATAGTCTCAATTTTTCTTCTTGATCCTCTTCCAAATATATTGTTTCCAATTTCCTTCAAATTTGTGCATTGATTGTAATTGATTCCCAGATTGTTGTGATAGATATTGGAGAAATTTGCATTCAATTCCTTTTCTAGGATATTTGCAATTCTAATTCTTTATTACAAATTTTGTTTCATGTTTTGATCCAAAAGAAGCAACTTAGGTTAAAAATACAAAATTAATAGAAATAATAATTAAGTCTCAAAGAAACCAAGTTAAAAAATATTAATTAAAACAATGGATTTATTTCTTATTACATTCCAATAATTTGTGATTAAAGTTAATAAGTGTGAATAAAACCATGTTCATCCAATACCCTCACACTTATCTTTTTGCACTCCTAGGAAAAACATGATATGATTTCTAAGGACTCAAAAAGAAAATTAAAAAAAAGTGCAAATAACAAATAACAAATTCTAAGAACGCATAATGATAGACATGATATGATTTCTAGAAATCAAGGAATCAAGAAAAATGTGAATGGAAATTCCTATATTTTAATATACAAGCAAGTAATTGAAATCAAAGGTTGACTCAAAATTGACAGAACTTCACTAGAAACTCTCCAATTCTCATGTGTTTAGGGTTTGTATTTACACTCAGCACTCATGTAGACAAACATTACCATATGTTTAGCAAGACTTTAATATTCACAACAATAGAAAAAACATGCAATAAAAGATCAAGATAACTTTATAAGGGATGTAATGGAGTAAAGGTAAAGGTGGGTAAAAGTGGGAAAATAGGCTTAAAAACCAT
>Ga0123342_1003246_pt1 | contig 26317 bp, 11 predicted proteins | sample Turbeawhitnodule_FD_89960 | JGI IMG/M metagenome (GOLD analysis project Ga0123342, IMG submission 89960) | Root nodule microbial communities of legume samples collected from Mexico - Turtle bean Mexico white nodule | ecosystem: Host-associated > Plants > Roots > Nodule | place: Mexico: Nepantla...
AGACTAAGCAAGGAGATCCAAATCTCACACAAATCTCTCTCCAAATGAGTAGAGTTTCTCTATATCAATTATCCAATTCTGAAATTTACAAAGGCAAGCACCTTATTTATAGCCTAAGAGGTGTTGAAATGAGAAGCTAATCAAATTCAAATTCCCCCCTAAATGACACTAAAATGGGCGCCAACTAGAGCATGAGGAAGGTGTGACTTCCTTTCTAGTTTTGGCACCTCCTATATTACACATACACCCTCCCACTAAGTCACATGGACAATGTGACTCTCTCTAATACATTTACACCTATTTATTTAATATCTACACCACCTACAACTATACAAGAGAAATAAGAAGAGTCATCATTTGACACTCTTTTCCCAAAGTTCTTGCCATGCTCCTAGTGATTCTTTGGGCTTGGGCCCCTTCTTGGGCTTGGGCGTCCTGGGCTTGGGCGTCCTCTACTTGGTTTCCATCAAGAAGTTTGGGAGAAACAATTGTAAGGAGATTTTGACACACACAATAAAGATGTTGAGTATCATTGGTGAATAATAATTTTTTCTGTTCCTAAACTTTTGAACACGTCTCATAAGCATAAAAATTTTGTTTTAAAGAAAAGTAAATGGTAGAATTGATAATAATGCATAATTTAGCATCAACTTTTAACCAACAAAAAACCTCATTTTTAGCAACATTGGAAACACATTGGGTAAGATGATCAACATAACATTGACTCTTAAGCCATAATTTAATATTCGAGGCTCAAGTGTCATAGTTAGTTCCATCCAATTTGTCAATAGAGAGATGAACATTGACATAATTAGTACAAATAGACAGATCAAACAAAGTCGCAACGGTAGAAGCCATAGATGAAAAGGAGAGAGAAAATAAAAAAATACTAAAAAAACAAACGAGCTCTGATTAGGATGACGAGGGCAGATTCGGAAAGAGGACAACACAAAAAATGCAACAACAATAACACAACATGGAGAGGCGCGTGAGGGCACGTTGAAGCTCCGATCGTTGAGATCTTTGTGGCACGGTGGTCGTCTGGCCGAGGTGAGTGGAACGATGTTGTTTTCATCACAATCGGCTATAGTAATGATGAAGCAACAATGACGATGGCTGGGAAACAACGATGAACAATGGGCTCATTAGAAAAAATTGAACCTTAACTCTATGCTCAAGATACCATATAAAGAATAAAGATAATTAATATAAGATTAATTTTCTTTATGTTAAATACATATAGAGTTGTTTATTTATAGATGGAAATAATAATATAATAATAGAAACTATGGGTAAGTCCATTAAATTCAACCATCCTTATTATTTTACAAAGCTAAATGTTCCATTTTCTTTTCAAAATGAGAGGAAACAAGTATGAAAGTGGTTATATGCTTTGTTTCTTTCTTTTTCATGTTTAATAGTTCTATTAAATGAGAAAAAAATTATAATTTTTTTAATCTTGTTTTACCTTATAAATCCTTTTTCTCCCTTCTCACTGTACCAAACAAATTAAAGTGTGATATGTGATGAGTAATGTTCTTGAAACAAACATTGAGTTGTAATGTGAAATAACCATAAACATATTTATAATTTCCATTTGAGACCCTAACTTAACTCATGTTTTTGAAGAACACCTACTCTATTTTGAAATATTCATTATTACTACCATTCCCAACATCATGTGTCATAAGTGCTACCCACACCACCATCCATCAAAATGCATCAAGGCTAATATAAAACATTCCTCTCTCACTATATGAATACTACCAACATATATAAATGTTCTTCTTAATTATTTACATTTGGACAACTAAGATATTTTCAATGATGTTGCTAGATCATTAGTAATTATCTAACATTGCATAGACAAGATCAATAATATTGTTATTTTTAAAAAATTATTAATCTTGAAGTTAGTATTACTTTGTCTTTTTGTAACACAAATTCTACCATCTTAATTCCATTATAAAATTCAAAATAAGTATTATATATATGTTTATTACATTACATATTACATATTAATATGGATATATATATATATATATAATTAAATTAAAAAAATATGAAATATCATGGTTATAATTAGTGTGGGCTCCCTCTAGCTTGATGGTATATAATACTATTTGTTCTCATGTCAAGATATTATTGTAATAGTATCATAACCACAATTACATAAATAAAGAATTAGTTAAGTATTCAATTAAACATATAATCTCAATCAATATGAATAATTACACTTCATACCTATTAAAGGTCACACCATACATACAAATTTAATGTATAATGATAGTGCTTCTAGAGAACTACTATTAAGTTTAGACTTAGAGACTAACATTTGTCATAACTAGTTTGTTTGACAATTAATCATTATGATATAAACCCCATCGAGAAACTTCCTATAATGATTTCTACATATCTTGTTGAATATGGGGAACTTTCACCCTCAACATATGTTAGAAATCTCAATAAGCTTTTTACCAAATGATACTTTTGTCTGTCTAACATAATGTTTCATTACAATTTGGATATCTCACCAAATCTCTTAACTAAATACTTACCAAACATCAACATCTCAATAATATATGTCCAAAAACTATTGACACATAAATATTTATCATAGTAAGTACCAATATGATAATTTCTCACATCACCATCCATATAATTTTATAATTTATTGATTACACTCAGTGATTTATACATACATATATTTTCATCATAAAATCAACAACGCGTCGTTATTTTTTATCAACATTGATTCATTTAATATTCAAAGAAATTTTACTTGATGCATTAAGCAAATGTAATTGGCTAAATTTTCAATTTCTCAAGTTTAGATTCACACGAATTTATGAAAGTTATTGGTGAGTAATCCTTCACTAAGAAAATTAAGTCTGATACTAATCCTTTATTCTTTAAATGAGATTCATTAAGTGAATCCTCATCCGTTGGGCAAATTATGTAGAATCATAATTTTATATAATTTTTTTAACTTAAAATAGGTGTCCAATTTCAAATTATCAATCCTAACTATTTCTATACCTCGATAAAACTTATTTCATCAAATATAATCTTAACCATATCGTCAAAATGAGTATATTCATATTAACTCTAAAATCTATTAAAAGCGACATCATCAAAATATTAAATCATAACATTATTCTATTATAAATTTTCAATCATATATCATAACATTCAATTACAAAGAAAAAAATGTGTTGTAATATAAGAGAATTTATTCTCTTTCTTTATCTTTTTTAATTATCTTGAAGATTTCATAATGCTTACTCTAAAACTATTTGTTTATACGATAATTAAATATATGTTTTCAACTCATTCATTTTTACATCCATCTGCAACAAATTATCAATTCATCCAATTCTTCCAACATATATAACACCTTAATAAATATATATATATATATATATATATATATATATATAAACTCAGAATCAATTACAAGAATGACTATATAAACAATTTGCTTAACAAAAATTATTGTGAAAACTAAATACTTTTAAAAGATGGTTCATCTCCTCTTACCTTAATTTCTAAGTTCTTCAAGGATTTGCTCCAAAGTTTAGAAAAGTCCAAACTTCATCACACAAGTTTATGGTCCTTTTATTAATAAAAAATAAGAAACGTATTTTAAAAATTATTAATTAGGATGATAAATTAAGTATATCAATAGTATTGTGTTTAAAGGTTGAATAAAAATTGAGTATCTTATTTTTGTTTATATTTGATAAGGACAAGAAGAAGTAGAAAAGTTAGGTTTATATATTTCAATCGTTAACATTGGCGATGACTTTCTACCACAGAAGTTCGTTCGTGCGTGCATGTTGGAAGCTTTGCTTATCACTTTAAAAATGACGAGAATTCCGGGAAAATAGGAAACAAAAAGGTATAAGAATTACACCAGCATGTGGGAACTTTGAAAAAGAAGTGTGTTGTTTTGAAGAACATTGTTTAACATACGTGAAAATGACAAATAACTTACACGTAATTAATGCAAGTTCCTGCGTCTATTTATTTTCAAAATTAATTTTTTTTATAAACATTTTTAAACTAGTTTTTAATTAGTGCATAACATCGTGAATATTGGATTGATTGGACTAATTATAGATATATTATTAATGTGATATGCTATATTTATTGCTCCTTCAACTAATGTAATATTCAGATACTAGATCACTTTAATTAGAATTAATGTAGTATATATATAGTAATACTTAATAATCACGAAACAAAAGTGCATTTTCTCACATTTTATCATTCTCGTTCTTTTTTCTTCTCCACGGTAATTATAGTACAATATAATATAAAAAATAGAGCAAATAATTTATTTTATATTTAATTTATATAAAATAAAAAATAATGGATAACACATATTCTACATATATATTTATGGACTTTTGAAAAAAAAATCTTTACTAATATGAAAACTTTATGTGTTTTCACTAATCTTTGTTATAGATTACTTTGAAGTATGAAATAAATAAATGTATATTTAAAATATAATTTCTGTGTTACTTTCATAATGTTTGGATCAAAATTAAAAAATTACTTTTTATTTTTAGAAAATCAATAAACAAAATAACAAGATATTCTATTAATAGATATATATTTATTAACTAATCAATTAAAAAATTACAATAAAATTTGTGATAACATTTGTTGTTGTCTTTTTTTCTAAAAAATTAATAAAAAATAATAATGTATTATATTTCTAAAATTTTAACAACTTTAGTTATTTTCTCTTGATAATATATAACAAATCTCTAATAAAAATATTTTTTTATATTAATTATATTTTAAATGCTATAATAACATTTTATGTAAAATAATAATTTTCTATTACATTATATTCTCAATAATAAAGTGTTAATTTATTTAACAAAGATTATATGACACTCATTAATATTAATATGCGAGTAGATTCAAAAATTAAGTCAATGATATATTAATTAAGTAGTGGTTATGGATTGAATTTTTTAAATTTTAATTTAAATTCAATTCATATCTAAATAAATGGATTGAATTGATTTTAAATTCATATCCATTTTAACAAAATCAAATTTATTTAAATTTTTTAAATATATTTAAAGTGAATTAAATTTATATTAAATTTATTTTGTTAATTAAATTAATTTTATTTTGATTTGGATACGGTTAACCTGATTCGACTTAGGTCTAAGTTGACTTAACCTAGACCTGAATCGACTCGACTAGATCTATACCCGGTCCACTCGACTAGACCCATACCTGATACACTTGGACTTGAGCTGAATCGAGTCAACTCGGGTCCGAGCCGACTCGACTCGACATGGTCCTGGATCAACTCGGCTCTACATGGGCTCAGATCGACTCGACTCTACATGGGTTCGGATCGACTCGGCTCGACATCGGCCCGGGCTGACTCGGCTTCACATCAGCCCGACCTGACTCGGCTCCACATCGTCCAGAACTGACTTGGCTCCACATCAACCATGACTGACTCAGACCGACCCGACTCGACTTTGGCCCAAACCGACTCACTCGACAACGACTAGACACGGATCCGGGCTGACTCAGCTCGACATGGGCCTAGGCCGACTCAACTCGACATCAGCCCAGGCCGACTCGGCTCAACATCGACCCGGACCGACTCAACTCGACATCAGCCAAAACAGACTCTACTCGACATCGATCAGGACATACTCGGATCAACATGGGCCCGAGCCTACTTGGCTCGACTTCTGCCCAAACCGACTCGACTAGACATGGATCCGGGTCGACTCGACTCGACATGGACTCGAGAAGACTAAGCTCGACATGGTCCTAGACTAACTCTGCTCTACATGGGCCCAACCGACTCGGCTCGACATCGACCCAGACCGCCTTAGCTCGACATCGGTCAGGACTGAGTTGGCTCGACATTAGCCTGGACCGACTCCGATTGACATGGGCTCAGGCCGAATCAGCTCGACTTCGGTCCAGACCGACTCGGTTTGACAACAACTCGAAGAGGGTTTAGGACGACTCGACTCGACAAGGGTCCGAGATGACTCGTCTCGACAACAACTTAAACGGGCTAGGGTCGACTCGACTAAACATGGGCCCGAGCCGACTTGGCTCAACATGGGTTTGGACCTACTCGACTCGACTCGACATAGACGCGGGCCAACTCGGCTCAACATTGACCCAGGCCAACTCAGCTTAACATGGACCCGGGCCGACTCGACTTGACATGACCCTGACTCATTCGGCTCGACATCAACCGAGGCCATCTCGGCTTGACATCAACCATGGTCGGCTCGGCTCGACATCGTTAGAACCGACTCGTCTCGACATTGGGCATAACCAACTTGGCTCGACATCAGTCGAGACTGAATCGACTGGGATCGAATCGACTCGACATCGGCCCAGACCGACTCGACTCAACTTTGGCCGAGACCACTCGGCTCAACAACATCTTAGACTGACTCGTCTCGACAATGGCTCAACATCGACCCAAGCTGAATCGACTCAACATTGGCCTGAGCCGCCTCGGCCCCGTCGACACGACTCGATTTAGGCCCCAACAGACTCAGTTCGACATCGACCCCAACTGACTCTGCTTGACATCGGCCAGGACCGATTCGGCTTAACATGTGCCCCGACCAACTTAGCTCGACATCGGCTTGGGCCAACTCGGCTCCACATCGCCCGGGATTGACTTAGCTCAACATTGGCCCGAACATGGCTCGACATCGACCCGTGCCCACTCGGCTCAACATCGGCACGTGCCCACTCGGTTCGACATTTGTCCAAGCTGACTCAACTCGACATTTGTTCGGGCTGACTCGGCTCGACATGGTCCTATACCAACTCGATTCAACATGGGTCAAAGACGATTCGATTTGACTTCGGTCAGACCGACTCAACTCGACATCGACCAACACTTGACTTGGACCAGGGTTTACTCGACTCGACTTTGGCCAGTGCCGACTCTTGTCGACCTTTGCTCATGCCTATTCGGCTCGAGGTCAGCCCAGACTGACTCATCTCGAGGTTAGCCTAGACCAAATCGATTCGATTTTGGCCTGGACCGAATCGGCTCAACTTTGGTCCAGACCAACTTGGCTTGACATGAACTCGGATTAACTTTGTTTATCCTGAGCTCGAATTGACTTGCCTCAACCTAGGTTGGGACCAAATCAAAATCCAACCCATCTAATCTATATCCAATTAAATGGATTGTAGTTAAAATCCAAAAATATAAATTTAAATTTAAGATAAATAAATTTAAAATAATATAAATTTAAATAATTATAAATTGAATTTCGATTTTTTTCTCATCTTATAATCAAGATTTAATAATACTTCTTAACGTCCAAATAACATTATGTAATATTCATAACTATTAGGAAAATAATACAATATTTTCGTCCATCTTTTACAAGTTAAATTAACTCTAGAGTATTGTATGATTGTCAAACTCCAATAAATTAACTTATCATAAATAACTTAAGAAAACCATTTTTTCAACCTTCATTCAATTTACACTGACCAAGGTTTTTGATTTTATTATAGAACTCACACTCATGACCTAAAGTTGATCTCTTCTTGAATAATAATTTTTTAAAAATAGTATGATATATTTTATTTATTTGAAATATTGGTAAAAGTTATGTTGTTTGGTTTGTTAAATTTAAAGGATTGCATTATGTTCTATAAAATGATAGATTCTATAAAAAAAATTAATTATGTATTCATAACTTTTAGTTAAATTTATTAATATGTTAGTTACGTTTTAGAATTTAGTACCCATTATATATGCTTACAAATTTTTTAATGTGTCAAACTATTATAATTTACTAATTACAAAATATTGTCTTTCTAAATGGAATTAGATCACACCTTTTTTTAAAAAGTGAGATGTTCATACATAAAACACGTTATTCTTTAAGATGCGTAATTATGGTACAGAAGAGAAATATGAGAATGTGTTAAAAAGTTTATATAATTTACTTAACAAAATGTAATAGACACTAAAAGAAGGTGTTATTGTTATATTTTTGTTTTAAGATTTATTATTTATGTGTTTTTGAACTATCATATTTATTGTTGAGAGAAATTTACAAAATTGATTTAGTTGAGAATTGTCTAGATGTAATTTTTTTTTCTTTTAAAAGAAACTAAATGAGTTTAATGAACAGTACATACAATTATGAGTATAATCAATGTTGTATATCTCATTTCTAAATTGATTGTGAAGATAACCGTATAAAAAGTGATAATCTAGATCAGTTTGATGAAAATATAACTTAAATATAAAAATGATATTCTACATTAATTTTGTACTCTAGTATAGGTGAAATAAAGACTTTCTACATCAAATATACTATCCAACTGATATATTTTATTACAATTGTAATAATTTCTAATAAGATGAATTTGATAGAAAAAAAAAGGTTTTGAAGTCTTTTGGAATAATAACAAGATTTGATATATAGTTTAATGTGTAGCATGTCATGATGTAATTATAAAAGTAGTAAAATGAATGATATTCAATGGATCAAGCATATGAGTAGCTTTTAATATTCGTCTAGAGAAGTCATATTAACCCTCGTACATTGTATTGATAGATGGCTTTCTCCCTCATACAATGTATTGCTAGATTTTGTTGGTAGAACTATGTATGGTTGATGGCTTGAAAAAAGATGTTTGATAAGTAAGTTTTGTATATAGTAAAAATAAAAATGGGAAGAGAACAGGGTTACTTCTTCACAATGTGTGGAATGGAAGCTTAAATCTTAATTAAGAACATATATTTAATGTTTTGATAATGAAGGTAAAGTTTGAAACATAAAAGAAGAATTATATTAAATTTCATGTGATTGTGTGTAGCTTATAATAATGAAGAGAAAGAAGAAGAGAGAGATTGGAAAAGGCAATGGTGAAAGTGGGTGATGAGAAGTGAAATAGGTCCATGCCTCTATAATTCCCATTCCCCAAGCATTCCCCAAGCTCACATAAAGTCATTTATGATTTTACACTTTCTACAAACCACCTAAAACTACCCTTCATTTTCATTTCTACTCTATTCTATTGCTTCCAAATTCCCTTCATTATTACCACTTGCTTAAAGATACTACTGCTAAAACATACTTCATAATACAATAATAACGACGAAAAGAAAAACTCTTTTTTCATCCTTCTTCTACAAAACCTCAATGTGCTGCTAACTATATACATATTTTTGTAAAATATAGAAAGTATGTTAGCCATTAATCCTTTTGAACTTGTTTTTGAAAGAGTAATTGAGTCTTAAAGCAAAATTAGGGTTCCATAATGGTAATTTAAGCAAAGGGGATCCTAAAAAAGGTTTGGAAGAAAGAGAAAAGGATGAATGGGAAGGAATAAGGGTATATGCGTCACACAGCAATAAAAAGCTTTTGTTGTACAATTAATTACTCACTAACAAGTGACCTAGCCAAAGCTGTCTCATTAAACACTCTCTTTTCATCTTCCTCTCCTATTCCCCCACCTCCTTTTTAAATTCCATTTAAGTTTCTAATTAATATTTATTATTATTATTGCATTATTTATAGTTTATAATATTTATTTATTTTGGTTAAAATTGAAAATAATAACACTCCCTGACTTGGCATTTCTGTTCTGTTCTCTCTTTTCTATGCGCTTCGCTTCTGTGCTCTCTATGATTCCCACTCGTATTTTCCCAAACAGCACAAAAAGAGAAAACAAAAGCGAAAAAGGGAAGAGAGAGAGAGAGAGGAGATTAAATCCTTGAAAGAGAAACTCACCGCCGGCGACACTTCTCACTGAAGTAATAATGCACTTACGACTCTCCTATTGAGCATCTCACGCGCCACCGCAAAAATGTACTAATTCCGAAGCTGTCGCACTGAACAAAAAAGCCACACAGTGCACCACCGCAGAGTTAAAAGAGAATGCGTGAAGCACTAGCGTACGATATCGCCGGGGCGTCGCCGTCTCCGACGCCACCGGTGGTTGCGGCGGGGCGAAGCCGTTCGCAGGGATTTCCGCGGCGAGTGACACCCGAGACGTTGTCTCCGGCGCTGCTGTCTGGATCGGCTGTAGAGCGGGTTCTCCCGAACGGCGACTTCTACGCCGGAAGCTTCTCCGGCAACGTGCCTCACGGATCGGGGAAGTACCTGTGGACGGACGGATGCATGTACGAGGGGGAGTGGAAGCGGGGAAAGGCCTCCGGCAAGGGGAAATTCTCGTGGCCCTCGGGTGCGACCTATGAGGGTCAGTTCAAATCGGGTCGAATGGAAGGGTTTGGAACCTTCGTCGGATCCGACGGTGACACCTACCGCGGGTCTTGGATCTCCGACCGGAAACAAGGGTTCGGGCAGAAGCGCTACGCGAACGGGGACTTATACGAAGGGTGGTGGAAGCGCAACGTGCAAGACGGTCACGGCCGTTACGTTTGGAAGAACGGGAACGAGTATGTCGGGGAATGGAAGAACGGCGTGATTAACGGCAAGGGCACTCTGGTGTGGGCGAACGGGAACCGTTACGAGGGGCAATGGGAGAACGGGGTCCCTAAGGGTCACGGCGTTATGAAGATTCACCACCGTTTGCTCTGGGGCGAGAATTTCAGCGTGAAACGTTTCTCCGTTGACGGAAGAGGGAGCGTGAATAATGACAAGAGTTTCCCCAGGATTTGCATCTGGGAGTCGGAGGGTGAAGCGGGAGACATCACGTGCGATATTATCGATAATGTGGAAGCTTCCATGTTTTACCGCGACGGAACGACGTCGGATTGTGAAGATTTGAGAAGGAACCCTTGTTGTTTTGCGAGCGAAGTGAAGAGACCCGGGGAAACAATTTCCAAAGGGCATAAGAATTATGATTTGATGCTTAATCTGCAATTGGGGATAAGGTGAATGAAGTGCTTCGGCTTTTATTTTTGTTTCAAGTGTTATTGCGAATTCGCTTGTGTTTGTTTTTGTTAATCTTTTAAATTGCGCAGGTACTCTGTTGGTAAGGAGGCTTCCACTTTGCGGGAGCTTAAGCAGAGTGATTTTGATCCGAAGGAGAAGTTCTGGACTAGGTTTCCCTCTGAGGGGTCCAAGATTACGCCGCCGCATCAGTCCGCCGAGTTTCGATGGAAGGATTACTGTCCGGTGGTTTTTAGGTGTGTAGAATTTTTGGAGGGTGTGGTGTATGTTGGATGTTTTGGGGTGTTTCTGTTTTTAGTTGACTGAGTTTCGGTTTGGATTGTAGGCATTTGAGAAAGCTGTTTCAGGTGGATCCTGCTGACTACATGTTGGCTATATGTGGGGATGATGCTCTTCGGGAGCTTTCTTCTCCTGGGAAAAGTGGAAGCATCTTCTATTTGACCCAGGATGATAGATTCATGATAAAGACGGTGAAGAAATCTGAAGTCAAGGTTAGACACATGTGTTCTAAAGCTTGTAGGGTTATGTCTTGTTAAATTCTGGAATGAAATTCTGGTAGTGTGAAACTCCCCATGCCCAAATGGATAGGTTTCTTTGTTTTCTACTCCACGGTATATGGGTGGTAAATGTTTTTTATGAATCAGTCAACTTCGGGTTTTGGAAGGGGGGACCTGTTTTATTGGTTTGGTCATTCATGTTTTGTGATTTAACATGAATTCTTACCTTTTATCAGACTAGGAATCTTTGGCTTGGTACTTACATAGACTGATGCTTGATTCTGGTGTTCAACTTTTAGGTGCTTCTTCGGATGCTTCGAAGTTATTATCAACATGTATCTCGATATGAGAATTCACTTGTGACCAAATTCTATGGGGTGCACTGTGTTAAGCCAATTGGAGGCCAGAAGGTATATAAATTAATAGATGTGTTCCAGCTGTTTGGAGGGATCGCCCCCATATTCAGTACTTGACTTTTGATGGTTTGTTGAAAATCAGATTCGGTTCATTGTGATGGGCAATCTTTTTTGTTCGGAATATCCAATTCATAGACGATTTGACTTGAAAGGATCTTCACATGGCCGCACTACAGATAAACCTGAGGAGGACATTGATGAAACAACCACTCTAAAGGACCTTGATCTCAACTTTGCGTTTCGTGTTCAAAGAAATTGGTTTCAGGAACTCATCAAGTAAGTTACCGTTATCCTTTGTATATATACACTTTTAGGGGATTGAACAAGATACATATATGCTGACGTACTCCTCTCATTGTGTTCAGACAAATTGAGCTGGACTGTGAGTTCTTGGAAGCTGAGAAAATTATGGATTACAGTCTTTTAGTTGGCATTCATTTTCGTGATGATAATACTTGTGACAAAATGGGGCTGTCACCTTTTCTCCTGCGTACTGGTATCTATCCGCCATCCACTTGAGTGCATATAGACGAGAGTTTATGTTACAAAAGTTTAAAATTCATCTGTTTTCCCCTTCAGGCAATAGGGATACTTATCAGAATGAGAAGTTCATGCGTGGTTATCGCTTTCTTGAAGCAGAGCTACATGATAAAGATCGAGTTAAATCTGGAAGGTAAATTGTCCTATGTTCTAGTTCCTTACTATTAATGTGGATGGAATTTCTCTGTTATTAATTTGTAAAAAGATTGCATAAAACCTGTTTCCATTGTTAAATTAAATGGGCATATTCCCGTAATCATTTAGAACATAGCCATGGTGAGTGAGGATTGTTTCACTCGGAGATGTATTGGTGCTTGAGCAAAATTGGTCCTACTGCTATCAGGGTGAAAATAATTGATAGATATGTATCATGTTACCACTTGTAAGCATCACAAACTAAGATGTTTGTGACTTGTACGCCCTTGCAAGTTGCAATCTTAAGCTATAACCCTGTTGGCATTAATATTTAATAATTTCTTCATTTTAATTGATATTTTTCATGATAATAATTGAAAGTAGTTTGCATTATTTTAGCAAGTCAGTGGGCATATAGTATTGCAGGCAATTGTTGTTAGTGGGCCTCATGTAGTCTGTGGTCCCGATTCATTAATTCAAATTCGTATTTCTAATTTATTTTTGGCCTGACAATTGATGTATTGAGTCAATTATGATTGTTTCAATACTTTCTCTGGATTCATGATTTTTCTTTATCTATCCTATACACCAAGCTTAGTCGGGCAGAAACATAATTCCAACCTCTACTTGCTCAATGATTTTGAAATTGCGAGTTTTTATTTACTATTTTGTTACTTTCCTATACCATTCAAGTTTGTTGGCTTTTATGTGAATGCATATTTGTGGCATGTACTGAGTAGGATTATTGTTTCAGGAAATCATTGATTAGACTAGGAGCCAATATGCCTGCAAGAGCGGAGCGAGTAGTACGGAGGAGTGACTTCGATCAATACACCACTGTTGGAATCAGCCATTTGACCCCTTATCGGAGTGGGGAGACTTACGATGTGATTCTATATTTTGGGATTATTGATATTTTGCAAGATTATGATATCAGCAAGAAGCTTGAGCATGCTTACAAGTCATTGCAAGTTGACCCTTCTTCAATTTCTGCTGTTGATCCAAAGCTCTACTCGAAGAGGTTTCGCGATTTTGTAGGGAGAATTTTCATTGAAGAGAGGTAGCAGATCGGTTGGCACAGAATGAGGCTAAAATATTTCTTCCTGAAGGTGAAAAAGATTCCTGATTGTTCATAACATTCAGGAAAAAAATGCTTCAAATTTGAAACCCATTGCAATGATCTTGGAGTTGACTGGTTAAGATGGCCACTCTACGGTCAAGTGGCTGACGGAAGGTCGTTGGAATTGGGGTTGTTTTATGGCTTAGTTTTAAAAATAGAGCCATGGTGATGGTATGGTGAAGGACGGGAAAACTTGTACATGAAGATGGGGATGAAGTTGGATTATTTTCTTTACTTGTTTGGTTTAGGGGAAATGGGGTTGGGCTTGTTGAATTTTTTGTGGTTACTGCATAGAATATGAAATATACGATGGAGAGATAAGGAGGAGGGAACGGCGTGGAGTGTTTTCTCTGTGAGCCTTTTGATTAAAAAATGCGTGGATAAGTAGGAAATAAGGAAAAATGTACAGTGTTTATACAAAGGATGGATAGTTGAAGGAAATTATTAATTTAATTTTGTATTTTGATCATTATTCTTGAATTATTGAGAGACATTTTGAGTAGGCGTGTTATGTTGAGAGAGTGAGATGGAGTGTCCAATTCTTCTCTTCCACACACCAAAGTCTCTTATCTGATGAATGAAACATAAATAAGTGGGGCTTCATTGCGGGGTTGAAGAAAATTAAAAACTGGGGTCGTTGGGTTACCTTTTGCAGTGAAAGCGAGGGCGTTGGGCTTCAAAGTGTGTTGAGGGCATGAAAAGCAGAGAAAGGAGGAGAGAGACACAGAGATGCGCTGCTGTTTCTCGTTTTTCCTCTCATTTTGTTCACTTTCTCTCATGCTTTTCACTGTTTATGTGCCTCTCATTCTACTTCTTTTTTTATCTTAATTTAGTAAAAAATTGACCAAGTTTTTTAATCGTTTGGGTTTGCGAGAAAGAAACCAAACGTACCTATATCAGTAATCACATCACGTGGTGGAACCTGCTCTGATTGCTCCATTAAATCTATCTCGGTAACAAGTAAAATTGTAATTATGTCGTGTGATTGAAGGCATTATATATTATTGTTTATTATCCACTGTAAAATTAGCACTTATGCACTGCTTCTGCTCTTTTCTGTTTTGACCTTTGTTCTCCTTTGAAACGATTATAGTGTAATGTCTGAGTGGCTGGTCCCATCGCCATTTGTTTCTCTTTTCAGGAAGCTAATCAGCATTATGGATTTCAAGCGTGTCTTCCACGTCCTTTCATTCCACTCTCAATTCAAACAAACCTTCTTCCCACAATTAATTTACATCTACAATCCATCTTTTAAATCATTTCAGTATTGTTCTTCCAAATCATAATCACTATCAAATAAATATGCCACATAATCGAAACGTCAAATAGTAAATATGTAGAATGTTACTATTCCTAACAACAGTTTCAGAGCTTACTAATTTTGCTACTGATAAATTGCAACAATTTCTTTCAGTTTGAAATATTATACACTAACTCCTAGCGAAATATAATTGTGGAAAAAAATTTGAAAAGTATATCCCCATTGAGTTGTCAGTAAAATCTTAATAGTGTAAGAATTTGATGGTGGTTGCATAAGTGCCCCTAGGTTGAGGGAATGGGACCTGGATCCCACGTTCCCATTTTAAAAATAGTATTGATGCAAACAAACAGGGATTAGGCAAAAACATTAAGTAGCCGTACAACAACAATTCCGGAACTGGTTTCTCAACGTGTCTCCATATGTTGTTTGAATCGCCTTTCGTTGTACTTTTCCATCACCCAACTTTTTCCACGTGCATTTCAACCCATACACCAAATGCATTCCCAACACTTCCTAAACAATTAATCCCTTTACATTACTCACTCACTGTTACTCTTCTTAAATTAATCCCTATTTCCACTTCTCACACCTTTAAAAACACCTCATTCATCTCGGTTTCTGCTCAAATAGATTTCCTAACACACACAATCCATCTCTCCAATCTCTAATCATGCCTCTCCTAACCATTACTTTCACTGTTTTCATTTCAATCTCATTTCTAAATATATTCAAACTTCAAAATAAACAATACTTTAAGAGGGTAAGTTAAAGATATTCAAGGAATTTGCAGTGATCGGAAGCATGCATGTACAATATATAATCTATTTAATTCCGGTGGCTAGCAATAGCATGTGTTAAACTTACATTACATCGCATTTTGCAGGCTATGACATATTGCCATTAGTTTAATGTACATTATAATAATCCTTAAAATGGGATTTGCAATCTGGTTCCGTACATTTTGAAAACTTTTGATTGAGTCAACACAAGTTAGCCAAATCCAATGGAAAGTGTACATTGGAAACTGCAACACAAACAACCCAAGTGCAAAATAATCAATTAATTGAATTGAAACCATCGTCATGGGAATGCCGAATGCATATATACAAAATGAATTTAACTCAACCAAATCCCTAAGATCTGTACTCAATTGGCTCATGATGCCGGATCTGTCTGTTTGGAATCGAAGAAGAATAAGAAAATAGCATTCAGGAAGACCCAAACAAGGGAAACAAAATAAGGAAGCTTTGCCACACATGTATTGATGTAAACTAAGAGTTAGGCATATGGAAGCAACATTTTTAGAGTTAATTATTTATTAATATTTTTTATTTCCTTATTCTATTTTTCTTAGGAATAGCATCCTTGTAACATTCAACTGCTTTATCTCTGTAAAATTCTCATGAATAGTAAAATATAAGTGATCAATTGGATGCTAATAAATTAATTTGAATTGCCCCAAATTTGACCTCATTGGAACTAAAAAAATACAGAATGGAAGGCCTGTAAAGTAAGGAAGGGTGTAACAAGTGGAATAGGGGTGGCACATGGGACAGACACTGCTACTACTTTATCTACCTAGGTTGTGGTAGTAGATACATGTGTTTGCATACCCAAAGGGAAATTTTCAAACCATTTTAAATTAATAAATAGTTACACAAATCATAAAAGAACATAGTCAATTGTGAGTTGCGAAGAAAAAGTGGAAAAAATGTCCAATAAAGAATAAAAGGAACATAGTCAAATAGTTGGATACCAACACAATGCACATTATGGTCCAGGTTGTGTTGTTGTTTTGGTGAGGATGGTGTGAAGTGTGACGATAGAACCTAAATATATATAAGCTAAATATAGTTGTACTGTGTTTGTTTGTATGTGTGTGTCGCAGAACATTTACACACGCCGATTCTATTTTCAACCAAGCTTAGCGTCGCAAGAATGAAAGTAACACAGTTCTGTTCTGTATGCACCAGGATTCTTCTTTAACCAATGTAAATAAGGATAAATTTATCATATCATATCAAAATTTAAATTCTATTTACGCAGTTCGTTCAGTACCTATAATCGTAAGAGTTCCTTTTATGACTCGTAATTGTTTTCGTAAAAGTATTTTATATATGTTTGCTTAAAAAAAACCTTTGCCGTAGTTTTAATGTTAAATATAGTCGTTTATTTTATTATTCCTGTAAATAAACAAAGGTACACATCAAATATGTTTGAATGGTGTGTGTGAATGTTTTTTTTCTTTCTTTATTAGACTAAATTCAAGTTCGCAAAGAGAAGCAATAGTAGTTTAATTATCACAGAGTCATTTACCTTTTATCTTAAGACATTAATCTGTTCATATTACTTGAATTGAGTTGATAGTTGTACGTCTAAATATTCTTAATTATGATTTTGAGATTGTTTTACATGTGATCAGTGTTGAAAATAAAAATTAGATGATAATGTTAAACATTGACTGATTAACTGTGTGCGAATTTAGAGAGACGAGATGCTGATATATCTTAGATATATGCATATGGATATCAGAAAATGTAAACTGAAATACTGAATAGTATAATTCTTATAAATATCTTTTTCTCTCAAACTAAAAATATTTTTGTTATATTTAGTATCACGTGATACTTGTTAATTATATGATAAACTAACGTTTAATTGAATAATCTAGGTAGTATCTATTAGTAATGCAACATATATCACATTTTGGAAAAAAATATTTAAGATCTACAAATACTTTCTTTTGTGTATATTAAACAGAAAAAAAAATAGCAATTCAAAATTTGGAGGAATTATGAAATACTTAAAAGGACTAAATTCAATTATTTCAAATTTTAAAAATGAAAGAAAATATTTTATAGGAACTAGACAACCGTGCTCATATGAAACTAAAATCAAATTCGAACAATTTTTTTATACACAACTCAAATTCAAGATAATTAGTTAAACTAAATAGTTCTCAGAACTAAACCAAAACCTGTCAGTTTAACCGAAAACCGATCCTATCTCATTCAGTTATAATGCACAATTGGCTATACACAAAATCAGTATCAAACTTGTGAAACCTATAAATTTGATGAAACAATTTGGTTCACCAAAAAGTTAATAAATTACAATTTATTTTTTTCTTAAATAATAAAAATCATCCTAAATTATTATTTATTTATTTATTATTATTAATAAATATCGATGTATATTAAGGGCGATACATATAGTTTATTTAAACTTTTATATACATGGAAGGTTTAAAACCTATAAATTATTATTTTTTATTTCAGCATTATAAAATTCTGATATTACTTTTTAATATTTTTATTATTACAATAATTTATTAATACCTATTCAACTACCGTAAACCATAAAATCTTGAATAAATACCGGTTTATTGATTGGTCCAATTTAAAATTTTTTTTTGTTAAACTATGATAATTTTACTTTAGACTAATCTAAACATTGGATGAAGTATATTTAATGCCATCTTTAATATATAAAAATATTATTAAAGAAATTAGTGAAACCATGTTGTACCGGTATAGACCGAACGGTTAATATCCTGTCTCGGCTCAAGCGATCAGGCAGACTGATGAACCCATATCCATGTGGGTTGACCGACACTCTCAGTTTAATCACATTCAATCAAGGTCAGTAAAGCTAAGCCATCATTAAGGACTAGGTAATACATCTCTAAGTAAGGTCCACTTCACTAATCCGGTCCAACAAAGGTAGATCAATTAAAATAATATAAATAACGCACATTCCAAGAAGTAGGTACGTCATAAATTACTGTACTCTAACATCCAAGTGTCGAATACCCTTTGCTGACTTGAGCGTCAAAATGCCTTCTACAGGTACCCGGATTCGACATTCCCTAAAAGGTCGAGCGATCGAGTGACCGAGACTCCAAGAAATAGCAGAAAGTGTGGAAAAGGAAGTTAAAACATAGTTCGACCGTCCGATAAAAAAGAGAAAGACGAAATTTCTCAATAGTTCTCTAGGTCCATCATTTTAAGAGGAACACGTGTTTTTCAAAATATAATCCCAAATAAATTTTCAAACTCCAAAGCATTCAATCTTAATTTTATTTTTTTGTTTAAACACAATTTAACTTTGTGTGTATACATATATATATATATATATATATATTATCTTTTAATTGAGTCCTATAAAAATATTAATTAAATATTTATGGTTATGGTTAAGGTGGATAAGGAAAAGTGCTTTGTGTTGTGAGGTCATCAATAAATGTATTGCTACTTCTCTCTCCCTTATAACTAACACTCATTAATTGGGTGGGTCGCCACTTGTCGCCAAAAGCTTCTAACCCTTGCCAACACTTGCCTCTCTCAAAGGGGACAACACCTATGTTTCCTAACATTACTCATTTATTGCTTTTCATTTTTATATCAATTTCTTAACAAATATTTCTAACCACTTATTAAAAATATTCTCATTAATAATAATAATTTTTAATAAAGTATAATGTGGTATAAGAGTTGAGATGAATAATAATTTACATATTTTTTTAATTATTTAAAATATTTATAAAGAATAAAATTATAACAAAATTTTGAATTAAACTGAGAATACTTCAAAATACGATGATTGAGTTCTAGTAATAGTATCTTAACAAATTTATTTTTCAAAGATTGTATTTATTTTTTAAAGTAGCACAAATTATCTTCAAATTTTGTCAAATTATACTTGTGTATCTAATGTGTTCATCATTACAAATTTATGATTATTTTAAACTTAAAACAATATACTTTATAAGAAAATGCTTTGCAGTTATTATTTTTAAACTTTTAGTTCACCTATATTTGTTTGTACTATTTAGTCCATATATAAATTCAATTTCATGGCGCTTAAATGTTATATTTAAGTTTGACTCTTAGAAATGTAGTCATATTAAATATTCGAAAAAAGAATTGTACCATTTATAGAGATTCTATCTTATTTTAAATTTGTAAAATTTTTGGTTTCATTTATTTGCTAGTTTTTCTCTGTTTTCAAATTTTATTTATTTCTTTTAGTTGTTAACATTCTGAAAAGATGTACAACGTAAGAAACATTCATTTTCGAAGTCTCATCAAATGAGTCGCTTTCATATTCATTTACCTTAATGATTTGTTACATTCATTTACGTTAATGATTTTGTTTTGATTAGAATTTGAGATAATTTGGATGGAGTGAATTTGAGATAATTTGAATGGAAGTATAAAAGAAATTATGGTATTTAGATTAAAATAAATAAAATAAAATTTGTAGGAAAAGTTTATGAAAATTTGTGATGAGTGTGATTGAAATTATATTTTTTAATTAATAAAAATTTAAGTTTACAAATTTACTCTTATATTTAAAAATTGTTAAAAAATAATTTGATTTATTTATTTATAAATTATAATTATTTTTAATTAAAATATTTGAAAAAAATTTATTTTTATATTAAATAAAATTATTATTTTTATCTTTATTTTTTTAACTAATATAATTATTATATAAATTTATTTCTTTATTATTAAAAATATATATATATTTTTTTATTATTATTTATATTTATAATTTTTTATATATATAATATGATTAATTATGTTATTTTATAATAATTATTTTTTTTACAATTTTGATTATAATTTTATATTAAAATTTTAATTCTTTTTTAAATAAAAATAAAAATAATTTAAGTTTAAAATAAAAAAAAGTAAGAAAGTAAATTAAAACTAATTAAATAAATATATTTATTTAATTAATTACAACTTTCTTCCCAATTAAAGAAAGTTTTGATTGAAAAAAAAAATTCGATTTCCGTATTTTTTTAATTTTATTGTATTGGTTTTTAGATTTTCTATACACAGAATGGATATTTACTTTTCTTCACAAAAAAACAATCAGGCCTAAATGAAATGTACCATGAAAAACCCCTTTCATTCTACAAATCCAAACTGAACAGAGAGTCAATCAATACCCATCAACAAATCAACGGTTCCACCTCAATCCCAACCTCCCCCTTACGCAACCCACCTGAAGCCCACTGATGCAAAACTCATCATGATCAACGGCTCAGATTCATCACCACGGCTAATACTGTTAGGTGTAGTTCACTATTTAAGGTGCATTTAAAAGAGGTCACCGACAATTCCGCAACGAATTGCGTAACCCTAACCTCGTTTTTCTTCTACCAATCACGTTAACACATTTTGCAACACCAACACAAAAACTTCAATTTCTTCGAACTTTTATTTTCTGGTCTCAAGTTCCTACATGTGATGGATGAAATTTCTAACAATCACTGTCCTTGCTAAGACTTTTTTCAACTAATTCATCAATTTTTTTAAAAAGTTATTAATTTAGTTATCAGTATCAGAGTAGTTAAAATTGATATGAAGTAATGGGTAGGTCGAATTGAGTTATTTAAAAGGTGTGGTTAATTTAACCCGTTGTACAAAATTAGTTGAGCCGTCTATTTTTATTGTTCTAATTATCATTGAATTGATCAATAATTTGTATTGTTGTTAATGTTTTCTTTTGAAATTTCCTAAAGTAGTTCTTTAAATGCTCGGTAACTGATCTTTCAACGAAGAACTAATAATACACCATTTTTCATTATGAATATATGCTATAGTAATAGTAGACATGCATGTCTTTCCCACTCTGGCAATGCTTCTTCTCTTCTTTTGATTCCCTCACTTAGTATAATACAAACAGCTTTGGAGACATGCAGCTAACATTCACAATTTTATATTAAAAATGTTCTGGCTCATTTTTTTTTTCTTTCCTTGAATCAGTCCAAACAAATTTTGATACCTTTTTCTTCTCATGTCTTTCCTTTTTATAGACTATTTAGGTCTTAAATAAAAAATTGAAAGTTTCTAGTAACAACAACGCATATTGATTATCTTTTAGGAGTTAATTGTAAGTTTTTTACTGATATTTTAGAATAATTGTTATATTCCGTTAATATAGTTGAGATCAAAGAAATTTCTTCTCAATATTTCTTTTTCTAAATGAGATTTTAGGGTGGTTGCTATCTTTCGTTTAATAGAATTACTACTTCTTCTGTACTCCCATTCGATTTTAATTCCATTTTAATATAGATTTAAAAATTATATTCTTTAGAAGAAATTTAAGTATGAAGAAATTTAACTAAGTTGTGATAAATGAAATAAACAGTATACAAAGAAAAATTCTCACAAACTCGTTTTTCTTACATGATTCTAAAGTCTCTTATATACAGATTTGACAATTATAAAATTTTCACATCTTACATGTTAGGTACCAACTTTTTCGTATATCCAGAACCTAACATTCTTGATGATGTTACAAGGGACAGGGTTGTGAAAATATTTTTGACGTTATTCAGAGACGCTGTTTTCATGTCTATGAATTATGTTTGAAGTTCTGGTCATAGCCACAAACTTACACGTCCTAATTATGTTGAAAAAACATGTCAGATGTGAAAAATATAAAAAGCTGCGAAGGTCTGAAACAGTTGAATATCGAACCCAGAAATAGGTTTCTACAAAAGGGGACAATCTTATGTTTTAAGTATTTCGTTTTCTTCTCATTTTTTATTCGAAGCTAATCGATTGTTTAATTGAACCCTTCTAAGATCATGAACGTGTAATTCTATAATAAAAACTATGATTATGTTGTCTAAGGTTTAGGAAAAGTTATAGTCTAAAACACCATATTTTATGACCCCCAATAAACTGTCATGAATCATGCTACTCCAATACGACAGAAAATTAGGCAAAAATATCTCCCAAAATCCCAGATACCTTCTTTCTAAAAAGTGTCATTATCTTCCTTAGCTATTTCCTTCACTTCTTTTCTTTCTTTTGTTGTTTTTAAAGTCTGCAATACCATTAGATGGCAGCCCCCAGTTCCCCGAATTTCCGCAAATTATTAATGTTTAGATAAGGGTAAACAAATACAATAATTTTTCTTTAGTTTATATAAATAAATAAAGAAAAAATAAATGAAAAAGTTAAATTTAAAAAACAAACAAATGTTTTCTTTTATTTTTCTTCAATTCAATTTTTTTTCTCTTATTCTTTTCTTCTCTGACAAACAAAAGAAAACATTCAATATTATTATTAAAAAAATTCATGTAATAAAAACTAATTTTAGAGAAAACAATAATTAGTCATTATATTAATTAAGTTAAATATTATTTTAAAGATTAAAAAATTATTATTATAAAATAATTTTTATTATTAATAAAATTTATACCTTAATTTTTAAGTTGATATCTAATTAATTAATTAATATCTAATTAACTATCAAAGTCTTAGTTATCAATTTTAGAATATAAATTAGTTAGTAACTACCAAGGTTTTAACTACCAACTCATTTAAATTCTAAATTTGGTAGTCAAAACCTTGGTAGCTAGCTAACTTATATTCTAAAATTGATAGCTAAAAACTTAATAGCTAAATATATACTAATTCATTAATTAGATATTAGTTTAGAAACTAGTTTATAAATTTAAAAACTTACTTTACATACCAATAATTATTTAATTAATAAAATATTATCTAAAGTAAGTAACTAATTATTTTTTTAATACTAAAATTGATTTCTATTTAATGATTTTAGTAATATATATTGATATAAAGTATTTTTTTAGAAAATATTCTCACTACTAAAAAAAAATATTGATTAGAATGGGCCGAAAACCGACACTAACTATGAAAAACCTTCGCAAAAGCGTATTTATCGTGGGCATAACGTCAATGCGAATTTGGAAGCTAATCTAGTCGACGTAAATTTATTGGCGGGCGTGGGCGACACATGGTGGGTGTTTTTTGCGTAGGTCAAACGTGGGCTTAGCTTACAAGAATGTAACAAATTTATAAAAAATCGTGGATTTGACGGACGTTTCGTCCACACAAAATTATATTACATTTAAAATAGTGTGGGCTTAGTCTTCAAAGGGCACACACATTTCTAAAGTAGCGTGAGTTTAACCCACGAAAGTGCCACACCATCTTTAAATGAGCGGGGTTGTTGGCCACAAATAAGTGTAAGCTTAGCCTTGACCACAAATTAGCGTGGGCTAAGCCTTCAAAATATATTTTATATTATTTATTTAAAATTATCTGATTATAATTAAAAACAAAAATATTTTTTTATTGAAATTTTAAAATTACATTGACTAATGTGAAATCAATTTTAAAACTACTCTATTTCTCTATTTCTTATTGCATTTATCTATTTTTTACCAATTTATTTTTTTCAATATAATTATTAAATATACAATTATTTTAGGTAGTAATTTGATGATGAAGAAATGTTTTTCTTACTAAAAAAGTTTTATTTATAACTTTTTCTTTATACTTTTTACTTGTCTTGAAAATTTTGTTTTTTCTATGAGTAAGAAAAATATTTTTTAAATAGGTACAAGGAAAAACATATATTAATTAGGATAAGTGGGTTATCCCAACCAATAGATAGTAATATTTTCATATATTGTCCAGTTCTAATTAACTTGACATTTTGCTTTGTTTGCACCACCAATTTCATATATTTTAAACCAATTGCACCAAAATACAAAGGTAGAAACATGATACCAGTGGTTTTTGATTGAAAATATTTTGATTGAAATTGAACTAAAGTTACTTTAATTAACTAAGGTTGAGCTATACATATTTTATGAAAAATGAGGAACAATAAAATGGTGCAGAGCTGATAGATACCAAGACAAGCTTACCTTCACACTCTTCAAAATACCAAGAAAAACAGAAAACACGCTTTAAAAAACAGTAACTTGATGACAAACAGAAGTTGAGCTATATAAGGGGAGAATAACTGTCATACAGTAAAGCAACCTACTAGACACAAGAAACATGTCAACCTATAGAAGTTAAATCTTAAATCATCCATTAAAGTAAACTAATAGTAGCCATAACAATATACAACAACAAAATTGCATTGTCACTAATCATAAGAAGCAACACCAAACCTAGAATTGGCTGCTTGTCAGCATACTTGTCAGCATTGGTTGATTGTCAGCATACTTAATCTCCTTTGAAACCTGCATTTAGTTTAATAAATGATTTGGAGATGCAAACAAAACAACAAATTGGAATCTAGGGCAGTGTTAACAATACACTCTCACAATATTATTTTTGGCACTTTATACTATTGATTAAAAAATTTAATGGAGACTACAAAATTATAAATGGAGATCATTAAATATGGAGTGGGACCCATAAAATCAGGTAATTTCTAATCAATTTAAGCTAAGTGTAAAGAGTATTCTCAAATGAGTGTGTCGCTAGCATGGTAGCCGAAATCTTTGTTGATTTAAGGTGTAGCCATCATGCTCATTTGCATCAGCAGGCCCTACATCCATTGAAAATGAAAAAGGAAAACACACATTTATAGTTTCCATTGAAACTCAAAAACGAAATTTTAAGTCTACCTGTTTCACCTAACGCAATCTCAAAAGTAAACAAAGTTTACTGAAACCATAAAACAACACATTCAATAAACATTTTACATTTTCAAATTTCATTCATATGTCCCAATTCACTTTATCAGAGCCATGACAAGTGAGAATAGTATCGACAATTATAAGCTTATAATGACCATTCTTTGCCTCTGAATCAGCCTGATCCAATCTTCAGAATTTTATGCATAATTGTGGACTATTTCTATTTAGTAAAATTACTAGTGCTTGAAATCTTGATTTTAGAGTTTTCATGGTAGAACCAAATTCAGAGGTGGCTATTGATTTATTGTCTAATGGTTGCCCTAATTGTCATCTGTCAATCTAGTTCATAGCATCATTAATATGGAAGATATAGTTTGGCCATTCAGAGGGAAGCTAATTAAGCAGCAAATGCTCTTAACTAAAAATGCAAAATGCTCATTCTCCAGATAGTCATTTGAAAGTTTTGGATATTCTTCCTTTGTTTCTATCTAATGCCATTTTGACTGATTTATCTTAACTGTTTTCCCTAAAGGATTTTAGTATTTCTTTGAGGGTAATCTCCTTTCATTCAGCAGTACACATACATCCTATAAATCAAATTATTCGAAACACCTCAAGCCAGGAGTTATGCAAAACATTTCCAATTATCAAATCATTTAACATACCCAAACCACCAAAAGCATTTTCTATATCAACCTCTGTTACACTAATTTGATGATGTTATACACATAGCTCTGTTATGACTAATACAACCTTCATAATAAAACAGTTAAAGTAATGAGATTTTGACATAAATAGAACAATAAATATGAATTATTCACCTAAAAGATGGTGGTTTAACTACATATTACCAGTACATTGGTAGCTCAGTTACCACAGTGAGATCAAATGACAAGAAGACAAAAATGTCATGCATGTATAATAACCACATAAATACTTGGTCAGAATTAATGTTACAAGAAAATTTAACTATATTACTAGCAAATGAATTCATTAACCTGAA
>Ga0123342_1003247_pt1 | contig 26311 bp, 16 predicted proteins | sample Turbeawhitnodule_FD_89960 | JGI IMG/M metagenome (GOLD analysis project Ga0123342, IMG submission 89960) | Root nodule microbial communities of legume samples collected from Mexico - Turtle bean Mexico white nodule | ecosystem: Host-associated > Plants > Roots > Nodule | place: Mexico: Nepantla...
ATAATTTATTTTATTATAATTTTTTATGAAATTTTTTTCTATTGTTAATTACGTTATATTTTTGTTGTTGTAGTATTTTTTATTTTTCATTTCTAGAGGGTTTTTAATATTAAAAAATAATATTTTTTTTATTTATATAAGATTTGATTTATTTTTCAATTTTATTACTTGAAGTTGTGTTTTTATTTAATTTGTTGAATACATATTCTTTTTTCTAATTATAGTTTTTATATTATACATATTTACATTTAACATATATTTTTTTAATTATAATTTTCATATATTTTTTTAATTATAATTTTTAAATCTACGAAATGTCTGAAAGTTTTTCACTTTTAAACAAAAACAACTCATTTTATTATTAATTTTTTAATAGGCAAGGGTTAATCTGTAAAGTAACATTTCACACCTTTAAAAAAAATTAAAATTCCCTCATAACCATCACATCACTCACAAACTCCCATAAACTTTCCTCACACATCCATCCTAACATACCCCAATCCAAACACCCTCACTTTCTTCACACTTTCCTCACACATCCACTCCCTCAAATCCTCACACATTTCCTCCCTAATCCAAACAAAGCCTAAATATTGAAAAGAGGTTCCTTTATTTGAATAATTGGATTACTAGTATCATGCTTCATAATAGGTGGAGATGTTGAATTTGTGTTATTTTCATCTTTACATTTGGCTTCCCTTTTATTGCGTTTAAAAAATAATCTAGTATTTTATTCTTCATCAATATACCTATTTTCAAAAAAATGAAATAAAGTTAAAGACTAAAAAATAAACTATAAAAATTAAATTAAATATTGAGATATGTAATTACTAAGAAGGAAATCTATGATAAATAAGTTACAATTAAAATCTAGTTATAAAATAAACACATAATAGTTAACATTTCCTTTCATATTTCTAAAAATAACTCCCATACACAAAGCTCGTGAGATAAAAAATAATATATACTATGAAATTAATATTTCACTATCAAGTGGGACAAGAAATAATTACCTCTTTTTTCTTCAAAAAATTAACGAAACATTTGAGAAATGGGTAAAATAACGAGTTTACGTTTTAATTCTTTTTTTTTTCTTCATAAACACAATAAACATAATAGAATGGGTGAGAGTGAGAATTAAGGAAAAAGCATAAACAATGAGTAACTGAAGACGTAAAGGGAGAGAAAATAAAAGCAAAACTTAAACCTATCCAAATTTAATGAAAACTTATGGATTGAACAATCCAAAATACTTTCAAGGAGGTGTTTTTCCTTAATAGCACAACCTGAAACTTCTCCCATTGTAACTATGCAATGTACTTTCCATAAGGGTACATTTGCCTTCCAAAAAGTGTTCATAATATCTAAAAATTAGTATTCTAGAGTGCTCAATCTAAAAAAATTCTAGATACCAATATCTAAAGAGAGAGAGAAAAAAAAAATACGAGAATGAGTGTAGGGAAACTTCATTATTACTAAATATGATTTTTAAATACATCTCAACACTCATTAAACAACTAACTTGAACACTTTTCAATACCTTGGATTCTAACAACACTTTATGCGAGTCATTAGAAGCTAAAACCATCACCTACCTCAAAGTGCCAACAATTGAGTCTTTATTACTAAAAAAAGGAAAAAAAAATAGAAATGGATAAAGTTGTCACTTTCAAAATTTGGGGGGTTCTAAAAAGAAAAAGTCTTTCCTATGATACTAGATTTGGTTCTTAAAAAAATAATACTCATTTCAATCCTCATATATATATATATGATTTTTTTTATCATTGCCATCTTATGATTATTGTTTCCTACAACTCCATGAACAATGAGAATGTAAAAAGTATACTTCTATATAATTGTTAAGAAGAATTAAGATAGAGTGATCCAAAAAAATTTTGAATTACATAATTCAGAAGTTAAAAAATTGAGTGTTGGGCTTCTAATTGTACACTTTTAGAGTTTTTTTTTTAAATGTTGTTCAACAATCCATAATGTATTTTCAAATCCAAAATGTGATACAAGTTTGAACTAAGTTGGACGGATAACAATTTCTTTTCTGGCTTCGTCTTCACACGTGGGAAAAAAAGAACAACAAACAATTTCTTACTTATCACACAACACTCAAAAATTTCTTCTCTTTCAACCTCATATACAATTTTCATTTCTTTACTCGTCCTAAGAAATTATTCAGTCTTTTACACTGGCGAATAGGTGTTTCAAGATATTTGGAGGTTTGAAAGAAGTTAAAACATTAATGTGATGACAATTAACTTGTGACAGATTCTCTGTTTTTTCTCTCTTTCTTTACATATTTCCAACTCCTTTACGACAAATTAATCTAAATAGAAATAAAATGAACTATATTTAATTGGTGTAAAATATTTTTGCTAATAGTTTTTTTTGTAAATCTAATCTAAAATGAATTATTGTTTGGTCTTGAAAAAATTTGGGTAAATATATGTATTGTGGATCCATATTTAATTTAGGAATCCAAAAAGATATATAAAGACATATAGATTGGACAATCGAGAGGTATGTTACAAATTTTAGAAAATATTTTTTATTGTGTAATTTAGAAGTTAATCCATTATAACTACACATTATACAATATGAAATGTAATCATTTGCTTTTTAAGTTGTACAATCACCAGTTATAGTTAATTAAGTAGCTTTTTTTATCCCGATTGTTTAATATGAAAGATTTATAGATTTCTCAATTTTAAATTTTTTTGGTGCATAATATGAAAAAACTTTAAAAACCAAAATTGTTATAAAATAAAAAGGGTAAAGTTGTCATTTTAAAATAAATGGGGTGCTTGAAGCAACAACCTCACCTGAAGCTTATAAACATGGATCATGGAATGAACCAATGGAGTAACCCAAGTGGGTTATATTTCTTTTTGCACCTTATAGTTTCCATGTGCATTCCATAGAGGTGATTAAAAAATCAAATTGTTCCCTTATTATCACCACCCCTTCTTGTTGCCGTATCGCCACCCCTTCTTGTTGCTGTGCTCTTGTTATTATGTCATCTAGTTTATGTGTTGTGTTATTGAATTTGAATCTTGGATTGTACAATTCGAAAGACTAATGATTAGACAATTCAGAAACTTTTAAATAAATTTCAGATAATCTAGAAAAAAATAATTTGTATATTGCATAATTTAAAAATTTGTTTTTCATGTAAAAAACAACTTATGAATTGTACAACTTATATCTAAAAAAAGTTTCTAGATATCATGATCTAAAAGCATTTTTCATGAAAAAAAAAATTGGATTGTGTAATGTAAAAGTAATTTATTCATAAACCAAAATAATAAAGTGAGAATTTTGATATTTATAAAAGTGCAGAAGAAAAGAAAATTAAGGGTGCAAAAAGAAATTCCCATATTTTATTATCTGCATATGGATCTGTGAAATTTGTGTTAAGTCAACAACAGTTTCCTCTGAGGCTGCTTCTTCCTGCACCTCCATACCTTCTTGTGCCACCCCATAAGTTTTTCATATTTCAAAAATACCCTTCTCAATATTCCGGATTACATAATTTGGAAGTCTCCAGAATTAGCTTCCAGATTATGTAATCTGGAAGTCTTTTTGTGATTAGCTTCTGGATTACATAATCCGGAAGTCTTTTCTATACATAAGATTAGTTTCCGAATTATGTAATCTGGAAGCTTTTTTTTCAGATGTGTTATTGGCTTCCAGATTACATAATCCGGAAGTCTTTTCTAAATATGAAATTGACTTCCAGATTATGTAATCCAGAATATATCCAGATTACATAATCCATAGGCTTATTATTTGAAATCCAAGGGGGTGAAGAAAAAAGGATAGAATGATATTTTCACATTTAGTATGGGGTGGCACAAGAAGGTATGGAGGTGTAGGAAGAAAGAGTCTTCCTCTGATCTTAAGAAAAAAAATCACGCGGGCCTGGCCCTTTTCCCCACCCAAATATATATCCAGTTTCGTATGAAGAGGGGCAACTTGGTACTTTAACACAGTCACCAACAATAAATATACACAAAGAGAAAAATAAATATACACAAAGAAAAGAAAAAAAAAAGAGAGAAGAAATATACACGAAGGTTTGGTTCGTCTTTAACCCAGACCAACATCAAAGAAGAACAACCCAAAAGAAGGGAAGGAAGAGAACATATAATAGCAGAGAGGAAGCGCGAAGACGGAAGACACTGTTACTAATTACCCTATCTTTCTCTGGCCACAAACCATACTTTTCGATCTTCTTTGTTCTAACGCTTCAAATTCAAACTACAGCTACGCTCGTCTCTCCGATCTATCATATTCTCTCTATCTTTCTTTTCTCGGTAATCTTCTTGTCTTCTTTCCTACCTCTTCTTTTTTCTGTTTTTAATTTTCCTTTATATATTTTCGCGGAGTGGTTTCGCGCGGTTCGAATCTTAAAGCGTATTTTTTTTCCACGGGAGGTTTCTCGTTCGCTTGCGCGCGCCGATGCGCGAATTATACGCATTTGCTTCGGCTTTGACCCGTTTCGTGCTTGTGTGTGGAATTTAGGGTTTTCAATTGGAGCGAGGATTGAATTGAGGCGAAGCATTTGCAGCATGAGCATCGACAGCCCCGGGCGAGGGGACTGCTAGGGTTTCGAGGTTCTTACGTGCAGGTGAGATTTCATGGGCGATGGAGGCGTCCCGTGCATGCCTTTGCAGTATATTATGGAGAGGTTGCCGAGTTCCGAGAAGACTGTTGTGTGCGGAGGCAAGAGTGGGAATGGCTTCAATTCCAAGTTGTTCAAGTTTGCTGGCAATGAGAGGAGGAAGATGAAGGCGAGAAAGAGTGAATTGGGTTTGGACAGAGTGAGCAAGAGGAGCAGCAATGACGTTGAGAATGGTGGCGAAGTGGAGAAGCAGCAAGAAAAGGTGCAGAAGGAGGAAGTTGAGGAGGGTGAATTGGGCACTTTGAAGTGGCCTAGGACTGACCTGGAAAATGGGGAGTTCGTGCCAGAGATGCCGCCGCCACCCCCACCGAGGAGGGGCGAGATTGAGAACGGGGAGATTGTGAGTGAGAAGTGGAAAGGACGGGAGCTGGAGAAGGGGGAGATTGCTTCTGGAAAATGGAGAAAGGAGGATGTTGAAAGAGGGGAGATAGTTCCTGAGAAGGGTGGTAGGAAAGGGGAAGTTGAGAGAGGTGAATATGGGTCGTGGAGAGGAGTAAATGATGAAATTGAGAAGGGAGAATTCATTCCGGATAGATGGTACAAGGCAGATTATGATAGCAGTAGAATCCGCAGGTACCATTCAGGTAGGGACAAAGGGTGGAAAGTTGAACGTGAACGTGAACGTGAAAGTACACCTTCTGGGAGATATACAGGGGATGATTTTTTTAGGAAGAAGGAATTGAATATTCGTGGGAGTCAGCATGCTAAAAGTTCTCCCAGGTGGGAGGGTGGACAACAGCGGAATGTAAGGATCAGTTCAAAGATTGTGGATGACGAGAAGAACGTTCACAGCAATGGTAAGGACCATGCACGAGATTACACTTCGGGAAGTCGCTTGAAGAGGCTTGGCAATGATACTGACAGCTATGAGCGGAAGCATTCTGCAGATTATGCCGGTTTAAAAAGCCGAAGACTTTCTGATGATAGCGGTCGCCAAGTTTATCCAGAAAACTATTCTCGTCGTTCTGTGGAACGGTCTTACCGAACTAATAATGCTACAAAATTATCGGCAGATAAATATTCAAGTAGAAATCATGAATCTTCTTTGTCTACTAGACAGGTTTATGATAGGCATGGGCGCAGCCCTGGTCATTCTGAGCGATCCCCACGAGACCGAGGCAGGTATTATGATCATAGAGATAGAACTCCGGTACGCCGGTCTCCTTGTGGTCGTGACAGATCTCCCTATAACAGGGAGAAATCTCCACCACATGGTCGGGAGAGGTCACCATATCTGTATAACCGGGAGAAATCCCCTCATGGTCGGGAGAGGTCGCCATACACAAGGAACTCGGACAGAAATCGTCAGCATGATCATAAATTGAGAAGTCCAACACGAGCTGAGCAGTCACCGCCAGATCGAAGTCGACGACATGATCCTAGGGATAGTACCCCAATTTTATCAGAAGCATCTCCCCTAGATCAGGCTAGGAAAGACAGTCGTCGTGATTCAAGTTGTAAACCCTTGCCTAGTGAAAAACATGATTCCCAAAATTGTTCTAAGGATATTGAGGATAAGCAGACTCAGAGGGATTCAAACTGTTCAAGTACCGAGTCTCAGAATGAAAAAAGTGTGCAATATGCCATTAAGTCTGTTGAGAAAGATACCTGCAGTCAACCTTTAAAGGAACACCAGAGTTGCAGCCCAATTGTTACCCACAAAGAATCTCCTCACTCCGAGCTACCTCCTGAGGAGATGCCTTCTATGGAGGAAGATATGGACATTTGTGATACCCCTCCACATGTCCCTGTGGTGACAGATTTGTCATCAGGGAAATGGTATTACCTGGACTATGGTGGTGTAGAGAATGGGCCTGCTAAATTGTGCGACATCAAGGTCCTTGTGGATGAAGGTGTACTAATGTCAGATCACTTTATCAAGCACCTAGATAGTGATAGGTGGCTAACAGTTGAAAATGCCGCGTCACCTTTGGCACCTCTGAACTTTCCTTCAATTGTGTCTGATACCATAACTCAACTGGTAAATCCTCCAGAAGCTCCTGGTAATATCTTGTCAGATACACCTGATATTCTTCAATCTGCTCCTGAGTGTCATCAGGAAATGCTAACCTCCTCGCCTCCATTAGTGTGCCCTAGTGACAGTTTGCGTTCATCTGAACTTTTGGAGGACTTCCACATTGATGAAAGAGTTAAAAATCTGTTAGAGGGTTATGATGTCACTCCTGAGATGGAACTTGAGGCAATAAAAGGTATTTTATTCTGTCAATAAATTTTTTGAGAGTTTCTTTAATAAAAAAAAGTGAGAAAATAAATCTCAAAATTTGTTGTTAATTTCACCCCCAATCCTCGTCCTTTTTAATATTTCATCATCTTTTTCACCTTTGTTATTATTATCATTTATGCTTGCAGAAGTGTTGCTAATGAATTTTGAAAATGCAAAAGGGGAGGGATCGAGAGACTATGAAGGTACGTAATTGCTTTGTGGTTCTTGTCTGTTTTCATCTTTTTAACTTCTCTATTAATTCATGATTTTTTGTGTGATATTTCTTACAAAGACGAGATATTCTGAGAAGTTTGACTTTTTTGGAAGCATTATATATTGTGCTATATTCAAGTTATTGGTCATTTATTGCAAATTTTCTAATTGTTCTGGTTTTCTGGTATTTGGCAATATTGAGGTTTTTGTTGTTGGAGTTCTCCATTACTGGTGTTTTGTCATATTTTTGCGGAAAGCAGCTTCTTGTTTTCGGTTATGATTGAGCATTGACAAGTGGACCCACTTCTTGATATTGGTAATACATGACTGAGAGCTGATAAATATGTGAAACTTGTATGTGCTTAGCATTGGCAGGCCAGCATTGTAATTTGGAAATAATACTGTTCAGTGTTTAAATCCCATAGGGGCGAGTAGTGGTCTGCACCAAAAACTTTAGCCAGATAACAGTTATTTTGAAATTTTTATATATTTAATGTAATGTATATTATATGCAAATATATGTACAAAAATGGTAAAACTTACTCTAAATTAATGACATTCATAATTAATAATAATATTTCTTAACAAAACATACAAGTAAATGCCAACAAAAGTCAAATACAAGTTCCGATTTTGAAATCATTAGTCATCATCTTTTAAATGTCTTTTTTTTATCATTTTCACTAGGAGCCTAGGCGGGTTGCACAAACACAATCTCGCCAAACCCAATTACATTTTATGGGTTGGAATTTTTGTGTAACAAATTCGTGAGTTTCAAACCTGATGATCATGCGACTAACACGCAAGCTCGCCCAACCCAATTACAGTTTTGTGGAATGGGTTAGAATTATCCAATTTAAAGTGGAATGGGTAACGGGTTCGTGACTTTCAAACTCGATGGTCATGATCCAACCCAACTACATAATAAGTATATGATAAAATACTATTTGTGTTATAATTTTACTATAAAAAAGAAATTTATGTATTATTATGTGTATTGTTTATGTATGTGATATGAGTATTGTTGTTACCTTGTAAAAATTAATAGGCATTGAAAATATTTATTACCTAACAAACATTAAGAAGCAATGAAATATATATTTTTGTGAAGAGGTGATAATTTTTTTAATAACCCAACAATTCAATTTAACCCAATTAAATTTAATTGGATTGTGTTGAAAAATTGGATTGAATTTGACTAAACCTGTGTCATTTACAACCATAATTTTTACTTCTATTATACTGTATATTTTGTTTGAAAATCGGACTCCCAAGAATAACTCCCCAGAAAAATCTTAATTTCTCTGTTGAGTTGAGAGAGCTTTTCTGGAACCAACTAAGTGCTGCTGCGGCCGCCATTGAGTCTGCCATTTGGTCTGTATGGTTGCTACACTAAACCACTCTACCAGCAAACCTTGTTGGTAGATGGGGGACTTTTCTGCACCCCTTTGCCGTTGTAGTGCACTATTTAAAACCTTGCTTTTGTTTCAAGCAAATACACCTTATTTGTGTCTAAAATCTGAAGAAGTTTTTTAGTGTTCTACAGAACACTTTAGTGATTATTTATAAAATGACGTAATTTGCATTTCATTTTAGGCTTGGCTCTGTTGCTCTTTTGTAACTTCTCACTGAAAAGAGTTTGTGGTAATCTTCAGTTGTTTATGATGGCTAAGTATGCTATCTTATGTTAGCAATTGATTTGGTTGGTTCGTAAAACAAAATTTTGCGGTAATCCCATTCAGTTGTTTATATACTTTTTATTGAAAACAGAAGTTGTAAACCATCTCAGATTGTTATTTTACATCGTGTATGGAACTTAAAATTATAATTTGTCCATTTTGTTATGCCTACGCACCCTAAATTTGTTTGTGGATTATGCTTATTTTTCATCTAGAAAAATAAAGGGATATTCACTTATGTCATGACAAAGTATCTCTGACTTTTTCAGGTTTTCCTTGGAGTGTTTCCTGCCTTGGGGAAGATTGTGATTCTAGTACTGATTTAGCATCTAGAGATTCTGAGTCACAGTTAAGTATGTCATCTGATAAGGATAATGGACTTGGCTTTGGTATTTCTAGTGACTGGTTTTCCACCCGTTGGTCATGTAAAGGTGGTGACTGGAAGAGGAATGATGAGGCTCTGGATAGATATTCTAGAAAGAAACTTGTCCTAAATAATGGTTTTTCATTGTGTCAAATGCCAAAGTCAGGATGTGAAGATCCTCGTTGGCCTCAAAAAGATGACTTGTATTTTCCTTCTCAAAGCAAGAGGCTTGATCTTCCTCTGTGGGCTTTCAGTGCTGATGAGCGGGATGAATGCAGTGTTGCAGGCAGATCCGTTCAAAGTAAGCCTGTTTCTGTGAGAGGAGTGAAAGGGAATGTTCTTTCAGTGGTCAGGATAAATGCATGTGTAGTAAAGGACCAGGGGTCATTGGTCTCTGAGTCACGGCACAAGACACGGGGCAAGGAAAGACATCATTCTAGGTCAAGTCGGCCCTTCTCTGCAACCAGTGATAGCAAGAGATCATCAACTGACCATGATTCTCAGTTAAAAGCTTTTAGTGATCAAGGTTCTTACAAGATCATGGAATTCCTTAATACTCCTAAAGATCATCTTTGTACTATCCATGAGTTGCAATTACATTTGGGTGACTGGTATTATTTTGATGGTTCTGGGCGTGAAAGGGGGCCCTCATCATTTTCAGAGCTACAGTATTTAGTAGATCAAGGTATCATAAAAAGGCATAGCAGTGTGTTCAGGAAAAGTGATAAACTCTGGGTTCCTATTACCTCTGCAACAGAAACATCTGATGGTAGTCTCACGATCCAACAAGAAAGCAGTTCAATATCTGGTGCATGCTTTGGTTTTCCGTCAAAGCAAACTCAAGCATGCGGTGAACCTTACACAAATTCAAGTTTGTTTAACAGCTTACATCCTCAGTTTGTTGGTTATACTCGTGGGAAGCTACACGAGCTGGTAATGAAATCATATAAAAGCCGAGAGTTTGCTGCTGCCATAAATGAGGTTTTAGATCCCTGGATCAATGCAAGACAACCAAAGAAAGAAATTGAAAAACAACTATATTGGAAATCAGGTAACGATTAGTCCTTTGATATCTAATTTGTCCGCTGACCTTCTTTGGTTGTAATTTTTCAACCTGTTTTTTTGTTCAAACCTCAAATTTTCTCTTAAAAATAGCTAGTGATTGGGCAACTAATTTATTTTTTTAGACTAATGTATTAGCGTGACTAGTATAAGCTGTGAGCCCATTTGCTAGCAAATTTACCCTTCTGAGCAATGCTTTTGACCTTGTCACATGCTACTTCCTGTGTGGTAGTGTGTGTTGGTCTATTAGAGAATATAACAGAAAATAAATTTGATTCAAATGGTTTCATGATTAACTTTTAATTTATTTCCTTATTTTGTGTATGTATGTTGGTACTTGTAATTTTTAGAAGGTGATGCACATGCTGTCAAGAGAGCCCGGATGTTGGTTGATGATAGTGACGAGGACAGTGATTTGGAAGATGGTGATTTTACTATTGAGAAGGATGAATCCAGTTTTGAGGATCTATGTGGTGATGCTACTTTACCTGAAGATGAAATTGGTGTTACTGATTCTCAAATGGGAAGCTGGGACAATTTGGATGGTCGTGTGCTAGCACGGATTTTCCATTTTTTGAAATCTGATTTGAAGTCCCTTGTTTTTGCTTCAATGACTTGCAAGCGCTGGAGAGCTTCTGTAAGGTTTTATAAAGAAATGTCAATACAGGTCAACTTGTCATCCTTGGGTCATTCCTGTACCGATACTATGTTGTGGAACATTTTGGTAGGTTTGATATATATTTGGTAATTCAAATTAACCAGAATATTTCATATTCTTCATCTTCCTCTAATCTGATTATTTGTTTGCAGAATGATTACGAGAAAGAAAAGATCAATTCTATAATTCTAAGGGGTTGTGTTAATATTACAGCTGAGATGCTTGAGAAAGTTCTTCTTTCATTTCCTGGTTTATTTACTGTAGACATTAGAGGGTGCAACCAGTTTGGAGAGCTGACTCTTAAGTTTGCAAATGTGAAATGGATCAAGAGCCGAAGTTCACACTTGACTAAAATTTCTGAGGATCCTCATAAAATTAGAAGCCTTAAAAATATTGCAGAGCTAACCTCATCTGTATCCAAATCCAGCAGTATAGGTATAGATGATTTTGGGCAATTGAAGGATTATTTTGATAGTGTGGATAAGAGAGATACCAAGCAATTATTCCGTCAAAACTTGTACAAGCGATCAAAACTATATGATGCTAGAAAGTCCTCCTCCATTCTATCGAGGGATGCTCGCACAAGACGTTGGGCAATCAAGAAATCTGAAAGTGGTTATAAGAGGATGGAGGAATTCCTTGCCTCAAGACTCAGGGAAATTATGAAGACAAACTCTTGCGATTTTTTTGTGCCCAAGGTACTGTGCAAAACTCTTTCAATGTCCCTTTCATGAAGTTCTGCTTTGTTCATGATTTCTTTTGGGTTATTTTTCTTAATAGGTTGCAGAAATCGAGGCTAAAATGAAAAATGGTTACTACAGTAGCCGTGGGTTGAATTCTGTGAAAGAGGACATAAGTAGAATGTGCCGTGATGCCATAAAGTAAGTTCTCTTTCTGCTTTTCCTTTTTCATTGGTAGGTGGTAATTATTCTCACTTTTATCTGATCCCAGGGTTATATTATTTTTATTGTTGGGCAAATTGAACTGAAGATGATAGGGCTTATTAGTTTATGATGACAAGAATACATAGCACCCTTTAGTTTCTCATATTTGTGTCAAAATACTGATCGAGTGATGTATGTTCTTGCGATTGAGCTGTTTGATGTGTAAGCTCTCCTGCTTTGCAATTGTAGTGATTTCATCTATGCTAAATTTGGTGATTTGCATGTCTTAGTTGTCTTGCACTCGACATTATCTTCAAAATTTACTCATTATACTTACAGTTGCCTCTGCTTATGGACTTATTCATTTAGCTCATGTTTCTTGGATGTGTATCATCTGACAACCCACATTTTTCATGTATTTTTAATCCAATATTTATATTAAATGTGTTCATATTGATATTGATTACACAGAGTGAAGAATCGGGGTGATGCTAGTTACATGAATCATATTATCACACTGTTTATTCAGCTTGCAACACGGTTGGAAGAGAGTTCTAAATCTGTGCATGACAGAAATGCATTACTGAAATCATGGGACAATGACTTGCCTGCAGTCTCCTGCTCTACTTTGTCAAAGTATAAGAAGAATAAGTTGGTGAATGAAAGGAAGTATAGGAGTAATGGGACACATGGTTTGGATAATGTTGAATATACCTCTGATCGAGAAATTAAGAGGCGATTATCAAAGCTGAACAAGAAATCTATGGACTCAGAGAGTGAAACATCTGACGATGATCTTGATATGTCCTATGAAGATGGAAAGAGTGATAGTGATACTACAACCTCTGACTCTGAAAGTGAACGAGAAGTACATTCAGAAAGTCTAATCAGGGAGTCAAGAGGGGAAGGATACTTGACATTTGAGGAAGAGTTGGATTTTATAACTGATGATCGAGAGTGGGGTGCACGCATGACAAAAGCAAGTTTGGTTCCTCCAGTTACCAGGAAATATAAAGTCATTGATGAATATTGCATTGTAGCTGACGAGGATGATGTGCAAAGGAAGATGAGGGTTTCATTACCAGACGACTATGCTGAGAAGCTGAGTGCACAAAAGAATGGCACTGAGGAGTCAGATATGGAACTTCCTGAAGTGAAAGATTACAAACCTAGAAAGCAGCTAGGATATGAGGTTATTGAGCAAGAAGTTTATGGAATTGATCCTTTTACACACAATCTTTTGCTTGATTCTATGCCAGAGGAGTTAGATTGGACTCTGATGGAGAAGCATTTGTTTATAGAAGATACTCTACTTCGAACATTGAATAAGCAAGGTAGAAATTTTACTGGAACTGGAAGCACTCCAATGAGCTACCCATTGCGGCCTGTTGTTGAAGATATTAAAAGACATGCTGAGGAGGATTGTGATGCAAGAATGGTTAAAATGTGTCAAGGAATTCTAAAGGCCATGGATAGTCGTCCTGATGACAAATATGTAGCTTATAGGAAGGTATATCCTCTTTTTGTTTGTTAATTACAATTTAACTGTTATCTTACACTAGTCTGCAAGTGATTCATTTGTCACTGCGATTTTTCATGGTTATGATACTATCTGTTGGGATGGATCATGCAGGGGCTTGGTGTTGTTTGCAACAAGGAAGAAGGATTTGCGGAAGATGATTTTGTTGTGGAGTTTTTGGGAGAGGTATGTCTCAATGGAATTTTACCCTCGAAACTTCAGTCTTTGAATATTAAATTTGCAAGGTATATGTTTCTTCGTGCAAGTTCCTACTTTGGGATAAATTCAGGTTTCCAGTGTAATGTTAAATATTTAAGCAACGATCCATCTAAAGACAGAATAGAAGACTGTGCCCAATCATGATTTGTTCTGTATCTTTGAACATGATTAAACTACTCTTGATCTATTCTCTGCAAAAAGCACAAATCTATACATTTCTGTATTTTACATATGAAACATGTCAAATATCTAAGCAACAACAATTCACTAGAGAATAGAAAATTTTCCATGTGTATGAAGTATGCAATAATTTACTCTCTAATTTGTGACCATAACAAATATTGGCCTATCAGATCCTTGACTTTCTAGTTAGCCTCAGGGATCTGAACTACTTCTCAAAATGCTAGCTGTGGTTTTGTATAAAATGTTTTATTTACAATAATTGTAGATATAGTTGTTTGTTCTTTTGAGTTGATGTGCTCTGCTTGTTCAGTTTATTGAATGCACTAGTGGCTATCCAGTTTAGAAATTTAGTCTGTAGCATCATATGCTTATAGGATTTTGTATTGGTGAGGCATTATAGTTTGTTAAATGTTCTTCATAGGTTTATCCTGTGTGGAAGTGGCTTGAGAAACAAGATGGGATTCGATCTCTGCAGAAAGATAGTAAAGATCCAGCACCAGAATTCTACAACATCTACCTTGAGAGGCCAAAGGTGCCCCCTATCCCTTCAAAATACTGAGGTTATGATGGTTAACTTGATATGATTCATCCATCTTCTTTCTATACTGATGAATCTTACAACTTTCATGACAGGGTGATGCTGATGGGTATGACTTAGTTGTTGTTGATGCCATGCATATGGCTAATTATGCCAGTCGAATATGTCATTCGTGCCGACCTAACTGTGAAGCCAAGTAAGTTGTTTGTCTTTCATATTGTATGGTTGTTGTTTGCTGTCTTTTCAGATCCTGATACTAGTTCTCTTGTTTGTAAAACAATTTTGTTTGCTATTTTAGTTCACTGTGTGCACTTTGGGGGTCACTTGTGCATGAAAGATTATACTAATCTATTTACCAAATACAATCATGATTCTTGTGATGACACAAAGAAGGGTTGTGGCTGCTGAAGAAGGGCTGCGGAAGACCTAAACCTAGTTTTAGGAAACAGAAATTTGGGCCAAAGGCCCATTTCAGCCGCAACCCTTCTTTTCTTTGGTTTTTGTTTGAAAATGGTAACAAACTGCTCGTGGCTCATCATGATCTGCATCTTGCATGTTGTGGTTGTTGCTGACGATCAAATATTGGCATGTTAAATTTAATGAGAATGTTTCCTTTTCCATTCATTATCCTAATATATCTATATATTTGCTGGGTTCAATTGAAATTTTAGTCCCTTTATTATTGTTAATGTGTGATTTTGCTCCCTCTAATTTTTGTCGAACTCGATCTGTGCTTTTTAACTTATTACAAATAAGTTCATCACCTTCCATTTGTACTTAAAACTCTCAAATTCTCTTTTTTGTATTCCAAATCGTCAGAAAAGTTGAATAATTTGTTTTATATATTCATTCATTTATAACTCACCAGCCAAAATATCAAATTTCGTAAAAAATAATCCCATAATTTTCCCTTCACACTTGACATCAATTTTCAACTAAACTCTTGGCTTCCAAATTTTATAAATTATTTTAATGCCATATCAATTGTATATTTCCAATTACTTGAGTAGAAAATTAAGATTTTGATAATTTTATGTTAACAAAATGGACAAAAGGATCATTTTTTTTTTTAAAATAGAGATTTAATTCACTAAAAAAAATAAACTAGAGGGATCAAAATTGCACAAAAAAATGCACTTGAGTTTTTCTGCTAAAAAGAACTTAAATGCAAGCATTGCTACCAGGCTCAGAGTTAAGTCGACATGCAAAGTTGTTGCTTCTTATTCTATTGTCTTGTTTTGTTCTTCAATGTGTTGATGGGCTTTAAATGCTTTTGTGATTGCCCTCTTTTGGTGGGGGAAATTCTTTGGTAAAATAGCAACAAAACACAAATGACTTAAAAGTGCTTTAATAATGACATGGAAGACCTAAACGATCTTATCAAAGGAGAAAAGAGATATTTGTGTGTTCATTTAAGGTAATGATCCTAGTGGATATTAATGATGTCACTAATGACATTTAAGTTGAAATTACCCATTTAATTTTCCAGTGGAAGTAGAATTTGTATAGGTTGATTTCGGAAAGAAATTTCAGCTAGTTGGTCTGCCGAGCTTCCACTTCTGCCCCTTGGCTGTGGCAATAAAGGTGCTGAGGGACCAAGCCTACGTACATGATAGGACTATTGTATTTAAGTCTTTATATTTTGACATTAGTTTGAGGTTTGACCAATGGACACATTTTATATATTTTATTTCAAATTTTTCCCTGGCAATGACTCAGGGCTATTTATTGTTAGTTGAGGATTATATTACTAGGTTGCATGATTTTTTTAATTGTTAATTGTTATACTTTCTGGTAGTTATCTGTTGTTATTTTCACTGTTTTTTCAGGGTTACTGCTGTTGATGGTCAGTATCAAATTGGTATTTATAGTGTTCGTAAAATTCAACATGGTGAGGAGATCACTTTCGACTACAATTCTGTAACAGAGGTTTGTCTTGTTACCTTCCGACTTCTATCTATTTTATTCCATTAGATAAATGTATCCTTAGTATATCGCTGTGTAATGAGTACCTTTCATCTCACTGTAGAGCAAGGAGGAGTATGAAGCTTCAGTTTGTTTGTGTGGAAGCCAAGTATGCCGTGGGAGCTATCTAAATTTGACTGGTGAAGGGGCTTTCCAAAAGGTTTGGACTTGTACAAAAATTTCAATTTATAGTTGCTAAGAAAAACCAAAATAAGACAGAAATATTGTTAATTGTTCAGTGGAATTACAAGACATGCTTGCTTGTTAATAATGGTAGCGTTTTTTTGCATAAAATCTGAGTTTCTACATATACGTTTCTTCAGTATTTGGTTATTTTATGTGTTGACTGGAGTGTGCTGTCTGTCCTCTTAGGTTCTGAAGGACTCTCATGGAATTCTCGATCGGCATTATTTGATGCTAGAAGCTTGTGAATTAAATTCTGTGTCTGAAGAGGATTATAATGACCTTGGAAGAGCTGGTTTAGGCAGTTGTTTGCTTGGAGGCCTGCCAGATTGGCTTGTTGCTTATGCGGCTCGCCTTGTATGTGCCTTCATCTGTGTTGATACCCTTTTTCTGTTTTTGTGGTTGTTGTGTATCAATTTTCTCTAACATATATTCTATGGTGAAGGTGAGATTTATCAATTTTGAAAGAACAAAACTTCCTGAAGAAATTCTAAAGCATAATCTGGAAGAGAAAAGAAAATATTTTTCAGATATATGTCTTGAAGTTGAAAGGAGTGATGCCGAAGTTCAGGTTTTCTATCTGTCTATCTGCTTTCTTTTGTGTACATTATTCTCATGAGATGACATTTGTAATATTGTATTCTCATTTTTCCTCCAAATATTGTCCCTTTATCCCACTTTTTGTATGACTCAGGCTGAGGGTGTTTACAACCAAAGGCTTCAGAATCTTGCTGTCACTCTTGATAAGGTGATTATGCGTTCTTATATCTGTATTTGTGTTGTCTCATTTTCTATTTTTTTAACGTTGATAAGAAGAAAACTCTTTGGATGTAAACATAATCATAAAGGAGAATTGGTAAACACTAAGTAAGAAATCAAGCATTTCACTAATACACAACACAACCCTTTGTTTTTTGAACTCGATAAATGTCAACTCTTTCTCTGCAAAATATTATCTCATTCTGATAATTAGTTTTCCAATTAATTTTGCTCTCTGTAGTTTGTAGATGATGCTAATTTTTGATGGGGTATTACAGGTAAGGTATGTTATGAGATGTATTTTTGGCGATCCACGGAAAGCACCACCTCCTCTTGAGAAGCTTAGTCCCGAGGCAACTGTTTCCTTCCTCTGGAAAGGTGAGGGTTCATTTGTTGAGGAGCTTCTTAAGTGCATCGCTCCTCATATTGAAGAAGACATCTTGAAAGATCTGAAGTTTAAAATTCATTCTCACGATCCTTCAAATTCAGTAGATATTCAAAAAGAGCTTCGAAAATCTTTGTTATGGTATGTGGTTCGTACATCTAGTTTGTCTTAAGTTTATTTTAACTTGGTGGAACTTCACAATCTTTACAATTTAATTTTCTCATTTTCAAAGGTTGAGGGACGAGGTCCGAAATCTTCCTTGTACATATAAATGTCGGCATGATGCTGCTGCTGACTTAATCCATATTTATGCTTATACCAAGTACTTCTTTAGGATACAGGTATGTTTCTCTATTGCCAATAAGCTACATGGTACAGTTAATTTTTTCTTTTGTAATTTTTAAACCATACATTAGCAATCTGAAAACAGTTTTAATTTTTATATTGCAGAATTATCAAACGATTACATCACCACCTGTCTATATTAGTCCACTTGACTTAGGTCCCAAGTACACTAACAAGTCGGGAGCAGAATTTCAGGAGTACCGAAAGATATATGGTGAAAATTATTGTTTAGGACAGCTGATATTTTGGCACAACCAGAGTAATGCAGATCCAGATCGGAGCCTGGCTAGAGCTAGCAGGGGTTGCTTGTCTTTACCAGACACCAGTTCCTTTTATGCCAAGGCGCAGAAGCCCTCTCGACATTGTGTTTATGGTCCAAGGACCGTCAGATCTATGCTTGCTAGAATGGTTAGTTTTTTTTATCATGATATATTTTTTAAGTTATTCTGTTATTGTGCTTTTATCATAGATGCGAGTCAAGTAACGGCATCCACAGCCTTGATACCTTCTCATGCTGTTCATAGAAAACCTCTTCTCCACAATTGTCACGTACTGTCTCTGGCAATAATATGCTTCTATGAGCTTCAATCAGATTCAAATCCATTAAGTAGATTCTTTAACAGTGTTAGGAATGACGTGCTTAAAGCCTAGCCCAGATATGTTGATTGTGATTTAGTGTGACACTGGCAATTAATTGGTCATCTATTCTGTTTGTTTATTCAGGAGAAGCAGCCGCAGAGATCTTGGCCCAAAGACCGGATATGGTCATTCAAAAGTTTTCCGAAATTCTTTGGTAGCCCAATGTTAGATGCTGTAGTAAATAACTCTGCACTGGACAGGGAGATGGTTCATTGGTTGAAGCACAGACCTGCCATATTCCAAGCCATGTGGGACCGTTAAAATTTTGCATGGTTTGGAGAATTTTGGTCAGAGCACGCTCGATAAAGCACCTACTTTTAGATGTGGAATGGTTCATCATTCAGAGCTGCTGCCTGTTTTAGCGTGGGTGGGGGTCTGTAATTATTAATCAAAAAGCGTAATTCCTTGTACCGCTTTTCAGTCATTCTTGTGTACAGTTTTGTTGGCCATTGATTTGTAATTCATTTGATTGTAGGGCATTGGTTTTACATTTATGTAATATGAAATGATAGTTAGGAAGAAAAAAGAAAGGTTATTTCCAGTCTTCTGTGTTCTCGTCTTTTATTAAGCTAAAACTGTGCCCTGTAATTTTCCCCATGAATGGTCCCCTTCAAATATTCGGATCGAGTTCACCTTGGAAACTTCTATTAGGTTGCCCCATTGTGGGGATGTTCTCTGCACTTTTTCGTACTGAGCTGGCACCTGATACTCTTCGAAACCAGTAGCTGATACCCAACATTACGGAGGGAGAAATGATAATCGCTGACACTGTCCTTGCGTGTCTGTTTTTTGTGCTTTTTCGGCTGCAACAAGGTTTGTTAGATACTTTAATTTTTAACTTGACAGACCATTAAAATAATTGTAAATTGAAACAATAAACCCAGCTTCAACTGTTTTTTACCAGTATATTTCCTTATTATTGCAAATTGTTAACTGCTAATTTTTAAAAAGCTGTCCATTTTTGGATGGGAAATTTCCCTAAGCGCCATTTTACATATAAAAGAGAAAGCTGAGGAGAGGGAAATGTGAGTGCGATAGAGAATATATGATGTGGTAGGAATAGAGAACTAGATTTATGTTTTATTGTTAATATATAGTCACTTTTTTAATTCATTTAGAAGTGTAATTAGTCATCAAAACTAATATTCACTTCTTTCAATCCTCTACGAAAAAGACTTGAGACCGAAGGAGATAGGTGTACTAGATTAGATCGGAAAGTCACAGCCTAGAGGGACATTGTAACTCGTTTCTGGAGGTGTTTTTTTGGTGAATTGTTTGTTGAGTGACTATCCCCGAGGTTGAAATTGAAGGTTTCTGAGTCTCCTTTATTGATTTGGTTTTCTTCATCAGAATGAATATCCATTTGCCAAACACCAGAAATAATAGTTGGCATGTTAGTCCACACTAATAAATAACATTTGCTCTTCGATAATATGACCAGCTTCATTATCTGCTGATTAGAATATGAGTGATTAGTATTTGATCTTAAACTTAGCTTAAGGATCTTATGAACATTATCTGACATTCACGTGTCGCAGTTTGTCTGGAGATTGCGGTGCATGAACTGACGAATCGCTTCACTTTATAACAACAAACCAAGCAGAATCAAATGATTACATGGCACGGATAATTAATAGTTGTAATTGCATGCACACGCAGCTTCGATTTGGTTTTATTTGGGACAAAGAGGAACACTGAATACTCTATCTGATACCCATACTATCACCACCCAAGCAAGCGTCAATTGCAAATTTGTTCTCATTTATTTGTTGCAAACTAAAATTTTTAATTTTTCATATTATCCAATTGAATAAAAATTATAACCCAACTTTTTCTTACATGAAAAGTTATAGCATTTTTTGTGGATTAATTTTCGTACAAAAGGCGAAAACATAGCGATCTTTCTTACATGAAAGGGAGGGTATCTACACAATTACAAAAATGATAATAATGAAAAAAAAGGAATAAGTTGTGAGATAATATTATGTGAAAATGTTGTTATGTGGATATGATAATGAGATCACTTTCAGATAAATGAAAATTAATGATCTTTAACATGTCGACAATTTTAGATGATTAAACACTCTTACAATTGTGGGTTATCTTAGACCGTCTTTCAATTATCATGGTTCTATTCAATCCTGCTTGCATGCTACCGACTCATTTTGGTTAATAATAACTGTTAAATAAGTTATCCGTATGAATATGTACAAAAAGTTTTTTATTCCAAGCAAGTGTAAGGATTGAATTATCTGATTGTATTTTTATACTGTTAGTACATTTTTAAGACTTTATAAATAAAGATGAATATTAAAACAAAAAAATATGGTTGATGATTAAGTTATGATTTGTTGAATTCAGATATAAATATTATTAAATAATATCTGAGTTAGTATTAAAAATCGATGTTAATGTCGTTTCATTTATTTTTAATCAATATATGTTTGGTTTTAGTAAAATGACACTTTTACACCTTAACTTTTGATGCTTTTGTTGCATTTAATCCGTGATGTTCTCTCTCCCTTTATCAAACTGATGCTTTGGTCGTCTTTATTGTTGTCACATTCTTTTAACATTTGTCCTTTCAGCTGATTTTTGGATAACAATGAAAAAAACACCTACTTTTCTATATAAATAAAAAAATATTTTCATCTAAATCATATTGGACGAATAGGAAAAACTAAATTATACCATATATATATATTTTTATTTTTATTTTTGTCATTATTTTTCACACGGATGACCATATAAGCAAATCATAAATTTGAGATACTTTTTTAATGTAAAACCACGTTTGATGCATATAATAACGATTGAGCATAGTGTGTGATTATAACAAAATGAGTATATATACCCATTGGAAGAAGGTGTGAATAATGTGGAACAACTTGGTTCACTGATGGAAGATGGAAGAGGACGAGACATAACCTTTTCAGAATTAAGCATCCCAGCCGTCCGATGGTGATGACATGCAACGGTTGCGATGCAAGCCATGCCTGAAACCATAACTAAATAACAAGAGAAGAGAAAAGTTGACGACAACAGCAGAGTGACAGGGATAATAAGGAAAAGAACAAACGGCCAAAAATAGTATCAGAGCAGACAAAACAAACAAACAAACAAACCAACCAACCTCCTTCATCATCCATTCTTCTCATCCCACCTGTTACTTCCTTTCTCATTCTCTCTTTCTCTCACATAAATATAAATTTATATATTCTTTTTTCTTCATAATCCAATCTATGCTTTTTATATTTTTTTCAAAAGTAAAAACATACATTTGCCCAACGTTAACACTGTTTTAATAAATCTTAACAATTCATAATTTTTATCCCCAATCTAAAATTTACAATGAGGTCACCATACCATTTGTGTAACGTTTCGACTCTCTCACTAATAAACCCTACCCATTTCTAATAATTATTGTTAAATCTAATAAATGAAATAAAAACCAAGTAAATATAAATATGACTGTCAAATTTATTGATATAATAAATGGATTAGTTTTTATTTCAACAGCAAAGAACAAAGAATCCAAATCATCCACCATTCTAATAAAATCTCTCTAATTATTATAAGTTCTAATTGTATAATACAATTTTATTCCGTTGAATTAATTACTACATTAATTATCAATAATTAACTCCTTTCTTATCTTATCTCTCATAAGCTCTTATATATACCCATTTTCATTCATGCAATAGCGTCTTCTCACTTCCCTCTCTCTCACTCTCTCTGTCTGTCTCTAAGTTATGATAATGTATCCCGGCGACGGCTCCTCCTTGGACCCCATGTTTTCCGGCACCAGTTTGCAGTCACTTCTCTCTCTCAACCCTTCCATCTTGGAAGATGGTTTTCCCACCTTGGCTTACCTAACCGACGACCCTACCTTAATACCGCAACCTTCAGAAGTTCCAAAGCTTCTCGTTCCCAAAACCGAACCCTCACAACCATTCAAATTCTTCCCCCAATATCATCCCACTCCCTTCCTCCATCTTCCCCAGCTCCGCTCCCCGGACCAGCCTCAGCCAAAACGCCAACGGATGGAGTCTCCGCTGATTCCGCAGAGTAACCTGGCTCGCCAACGCAGACAGAAGCTGAGCGAGAAAACGCGGTACCTGCAGAAACTGATGCCATGGGACAAGAAAATGGATCAAGGGACGCTTCTGGAGGAAGCCTACAAATACGTGAGGTTCCTTCAGGCGCAGTTCCGCGTGCTACAGTCCATGCCCTCCCACTCCTCCTCTTCCTCCTCCTCCTCCCGACAAAATACCGCCGCCGTATTCGTAGATCTGGAGAAGCTGAACCGATCACAACTCCTCCAGGTGCTGGTTAACTCCCCCGTCGCTCAAACAATGCTTTATTCTCAGGGCTTTTGTGTCTTCTCTCTGGAACAGTTATCACTGCTCAGACAATTATCCGACAGAAAACACCAGCACCATGATTCTGCTTTCTCCAAATCTGTTTTCAACTAAGTTTAGCTTCTGTATTCAATGTTTTCTGCTATTTTACATTCCTACTTAGTGACTCTTCAATTTCTCAACTATTTTACCTTCTCTCATCTTTCACCTTACCTCACTTTCCTAATCACTTCAACAACACTTAACAATCTCTTTATTAAACCCAATCCTCTTCACACTCTGTTTAATATCTTTTCTGAAACCAGATTTTTATTTTCACACCCTCTATCTATAATCGCCTAACTAAAATATTAATATTATTAAAATTATTTTTGTAACAATTTAGTCGTATATATTTTTTAAATTAAATTATATTATTACTAAAATAAATGTGCTAAGTGTGTGTTTATTTAATAAAACGGGTGAAAATAATATCATTTCTTATCTTTATAGTATTTTTCATTCCTTTTCCCTATTTTGCGAATAAGTTGATCATTTTCCTTCTGTACTTAAAACACTCAAATTCTCATTTTTGCGCTCAATATATTCAGTAGAATTGAATCATTTGTTTTATATATTTATCATTTATAACTCGCCAAAATATCAAATTTCGTTAAAAATAATACCAGATTTATTTCCTTCAAACTCTACCAACAAATTCTAAATAAATTTATTATTATCTAAGTGTAATAGAGAGAAGTATAAGGGTGGAAATAAAGGAAAAATAATGGAAATGTAGATTATTTAAAAACAGGAATGAAAAATAAAAATAAAATAAAATTATTATTATTACTCCAACATATATGGGGTGGAAGGAGAATGAAGAGAGAGAAATAAGTGTCTCTACCTTATCGGATTTGATGAAGAAATATATTTTAAGCAAGCAATCAATACAATCAATACAAATTATCCAATAATCTTTATAATATTGTAAAAAAATTAAAGACTTTTTAAATATAGGATTAATTAAATCTTCTCATTCTCAGCCCTTATGAAGTTGTTTTGAATTTTATCTTAAGAATGTGTTGGGATAAGTGAGAAATTTCAAGATTAGTTGTAAATTATAAAACATTGAATAAAGTATTAAAATGATAAGATGCCTATTAATTCTCGTTTATTTAAAAATTATGTTCTCAAGATTGGACATGAATATCATAAAATATAAAAGTGTCCATGTACTGCGTTTTTTTACACTAAAAAGGGAACGAATTTTCCATAGGTTAAAAAACGCATTTAACGAATTCCAAAATATTATAAATAAATTATATTATTTCAACAATACATTAACTTTTTTTTTATATTTTAGAAAATGTATTAAATTTCTCTAAAAGAATATATTAACACATTATACATTTAAATTGAAATATAGAATTAATAAAAAAGTTGGGTTAGTGTTTTTGACAACAAAAAAAAAACTAAAATATTTCAAACTAAGGTTATATAAAATAGATTCTGAAACAATAACTCATATTTATATCTTTAGAATTTGTAAAAAAACATTTTTGTTTTCACTTCCTTTTCAATTTTATCCAAACAAATTGTTTGAACCAAAACAATAAAAATCACTTGTAAATTAGATATTTCATATATAAGTCTTATTATTGGATGTCCTTCACTACTTTTTATTACATGCAACTCCAACTTCATGTTTATTCTACTATTCAACCTCATGTTTGTTTTAGTCTCCCAAAACCTTATCTAGATTTTCATTTTGCTTTCTTTATTGTTTTTGTTTACCTTCATCCAACAATATAAATCACATGTTATGTTATCCACAAGACTACAACAATTAATATTAATACTTCGCTTAACAAAAAAATTAAATATTAGCAACTCAATTAAAAAATATATAATTTTTTAGTACTTAATATAAAAAAATACCCAAATTTATAAGAAACTTCAAACTTAATTAAAAAAATATTCCAACATCAGAATCTTTATCAAAGAGAAACTTAATTGTATTCTTTTAGCGTTTTGTATTTTGGGCTTTTAAGTGTTTGGATTTTTTTTTTCTGTTGGCACCAAAGATCAATTTGCCTTTATTTCTCTTTGTATAAATAAACTCGCATAATTTTATTTTTTTAATCAAAATTAACTTGAGAGGTAAAATTAACTCGCATGCCAATGACTATGTTGATGATATTGCAAAAGGAGTTTGAAAATCTAAAGAAAAATAATGAAGAAGAGTTGAGTATGTTGAGAGTTGAGAATGCATATATGAAGTAGAAGTTGAATGAATAAACAATTTTAAATACAACTTCATTTGAAACTGTTCAACCATGAACACGTATTCATCATGTTAAAGTGTAGGCCTTAAACAATAGGGGGGTGAGTTGTTTATGAAAGATTTTTGCAAATATTTAAGGTAAATTGAAAGTCAGGGAAAAATCAATCAATTAGAAAACTGTACAACCAATTAGAAAACTGTTTTTAATTTGATTGCAAAAAATCAACCAGTTGTTTTTCCGAAATAATCGGTTGTTTATACCAGCAATGTTGAAAATCAAAGCAAAAGTAGTTTTAAAAAAAGTAAGATAGAGAGATTAACACAAAATATTTATATTGGTTCATTCTTTACCAAGAGCTACATCCAATCTTCAACAACCACTAAGAATTCACTAAGTAATCAAACATTGATTACAAACAACACACCAAGGTGATGATCTTGAACCCTTCAAGAATACACACCACCTTTGGCAAACACCACATAGTTTTCAGAACAACCTACGAAACTACACAACACCAATTCACGCAGAATTTCAGTGATCAAGAAAGAAAGGAATGGAATACACTTGGGTACAATCAAAGATTAAAGTACACAGAATACATGATAATCATATTCCACACTTGAGAATGATCCAAAGCTCTTTGAAATCTTGAAAAACTAATTTGAATGATTTTTCTTAGTTGGTTCACAACCACGAGCGTAAAACAACTTATTTAAACTTCAATCAGATGGTCAAAGTATTTAATTCAAGAACCAAAATCAGTTTTAATAATTTAAAACATATTAAAGTCACTTAACAAAATTCTGTTAAGGTTTTCAGAAAATCAATCGATTGAAAACACAAATCAATTGATTGAATTGGTTTGACAACAAAGTCAAGCTTTTTCAAATCTTTTTCAAAATACACTAAGAGTAAAACAACCGGATGAATCGAAATTTCAACAGGTTGAATTTTCACACTCTTTAGAAAACACATCTTTTTCAAAAGGATTGAGACACTAGTACAAAAATAAGAAAAGAATGCTCCTTATTTAATGCAGTTCAGAGCTTAAACGCATTCGTAAAAAACGCGGTGGCATTTTTGAAATTATTTTGATTTACAAATGCGGTTATTTAAATAACCGCATTTGTAAATCAAGAGCTTCCATTTACAAATGCGGTTATTTGAA
>Ga0123342_1003248_pt1 | contig 26306 bp, 7 predicted proteins | sample Turbeawhitnodule_FD_89960 | JGI IMG/M metagenome (GOLD analysis project Ga0123342, IMG submission 89960) | Root nodule microbial communities of legume samples collected from Mexico - Turtle bean Mexico white nodule | ecosystem: Host-associated > Plants > Roots > Nodule | place: Mexico: Nepantla...
AATTATGTAAATTAATTTCTATAAAGTGACTCACATGACTTAGAGTTTGGGCTTTGGGCCCAAATATGATTTAATAATAATAATAGAATTAAAGGCCCATTGGTTAACATGAGAAATATATATCTGATGATATACCTAATGAAAACCGACATCTGATGGAGATTGGGAACTAAAGGCTATAGGGTTCTGTCTTTGCAAATAATAGTTGTCTCACTATTAACCATCACGAAAGTGTGTGACAAGAACGAAATTTCTAAGAGATAGATTGGGACAAAGGAGATAAAATAATTGCTCAAGTAGGATCACTCATGGATCAAGGTAAGTGTCTATTCCTTCTTGATTGTATGGATATATGTGAGAATCATGATATGATAAGATCTGTGTAAGAACATTATTGTATGCGTTCATAATCATGTTTAATCGTATTTTGATTTACAAGAAAGACAATACGAAAAAGTAAAAAAGATAAGATATGATAATGGTCCAAAATTTACTTAAACATATTTTTATGCAAAAGAAGGAATTATAAACCAAACATCTTATGTTGATTCTCGTGAGAAAAATGGAAGTGTAGAAATGAAATACTACATTTTAAATTTGGCTAGATCTTTGTTGTATCAAGTTGATATACCTAAACATTATTGAAGATATCTAGTTACACATGATGCACATTATAAATAGAATTCCAAGAAAATTTTTATAAAACCATTCCAATATTTTCATATTGGTTCTTTTGATAGTACAAACTACGTCTAATTCTTAATCAACTAGTCAAGTTTCACCAAGCAGACTAATGTTCTAAAGTACAAAGCGGGTAATATTTGAACTCAGTCACTTTTAGCTAAAACCCAAGTATTATTTGACAATCAACCACTCTTGACTGAAAAACCCGAATATTCTTTGGAACCCAACCACTTTAGCTAAAATTGAGTATTGTTTAGAACACGACCACTCTTGACTAAGAAAAATGATTTTCTAATAATGTGATCACCAAATCACATGTTTTACTCATTATGGAGGGATTGCCTTTTTTTAATGATTACTAGGATAAACACTTTCTCCTAGTTTACTAATGAACACAAACAATGTTTTTTCTTTAAAGCTTTTGGGTGTAGAGAAAATTTAGCTTCATTTAGCACTTGCAAATAATGTTATAGTTTCTTTTTTCTCTTATCGAAACATGTCTTTATATAGGTGCTTGAAGAATGTAGTCATTGCAATCCTTTTTTGGTCATTGAGTAGCTTTGCACTCATTTGAATATCTTCATCTCTCTTTTATCCTTTATCAAGCTTGATTGTAGAGAAGCATTGTATGCGCTTCATGAAACATTAATAGTTCTTCTCTTCTTCACAGAACATCTTTGATAGTTGACAATACTTATCTCTCTAGAATGCATAATCTTTCATACCAAAACATGGTAAACATACACACCATATTGGACAGATGACTAACCCAAAGTTGACATATGTTTATGTCAGGATAGTTGGCGTACAATGTAGATTTATCTTATCCTAAGATATCTTGATGTAGACTTGTCTTAAGAGTGGACATCTTGGCGACATATAGTGAATACTATAGTATAAAATTAAACTTCAAGAATATTCTTTATGTTTGAGTCTATTTGCACTTATCACTTATCAGGCTAAGTGGAAAATTTGCATAATGTTATATCGTCAATCAGACGAAGCACAAACATTTTTGCATGATCTAATATTTTTATACAATGTCTATCAGACGCATCTTCTTCGTGTTTCATATTTTGTTTTATTAAGCACTTAGTCAAAATCATAGGGTTGTTGCAGTTTTGCTCTAACACTCACCAAAATAGACCTACATCAAAATACACACAAAACTAAATATATCATTTCAAACTTCACCACATGCATATAAACATACTCCTCTACTTATTGAGTCAAATCCGTCACCACCCCAATCGACTACTCTGTCAACCTTCCCTTTATTCACCCACAAATCCAACCACCAACTTTTCTCTAAATAAGCTTGCTATGTAACAAACTGTGAACTCAAAAAGTCATCTAGGATCAGGCGTCCACCATCACACTTGGCTGATTACATCTATGAAACTCCTACTTGAGCATCAAATTAGTTTTCCTTAAGTATGCCTCATTTCTTATCTAAATTCACGTATCTTTTTCATCTATCTCCTTCACATCATTCTTTACCTTTTCTTTGCTCTTTAAGACTGAACCCAAAACCTATGAAAAAGCTTCCAAATTCCCTTACTAGATTAATGTTATGCAAGTCGTGTTGCATGGTGCATCAATTGTATCATGGTGTAGATCAGGTAGGCCAAGTTACAATCGAATCTTGGTGCTTGAGTTGTTACACTCTTAAGTAATATAGCTTATAGTTTTTGGCTTAATGGTAAACACTCGATCCAATAAGCCAAAATACAGGCTCTTAAGGATAACAAAACTTTAGTCTTGGTTGATTTACTTGTTGGAGTAATCCCCATTGAAAATACGTAGGTATTCAAAATCAAAAGGCATCACAATAACATTAGTGAGATTTACAAAGCATGTTTAGTGGGAAAAGAACGCACATTTATAAAGCTTCGATACAGAGTGGAGCCTCCACTTTTGTGCCTTGGACACATCGTCGACATAGACACGTAGTATATGCGTGAACGACGAGATGCTAGATACACTTATTTTGGCCAGACACGACGTTGTCCTTGGATGTGCCATAGATGACATAGAGCACCCCTTAGACATGTCACTCACAAAAACCACACATGAATCCATTATACTTAAAAGAAACAAAAAATAAATAGATAATCCAGGAACAAATAATATATTCATTCCTTAACCATGATTTAAATTATCTTAGTATATCTCATTTTAAGAGGAAGATGAGACACATACAACTCTATAAATTACACAAGCATTACAAAATAAAAGAAAAGGAATTAGAAAGAAGAAAAAGAAGAAGAAGAGACGAAATTTTGTAGCTTTATTGTGTTGAGTTGAAACCATGTTAACTTGCACGAATGCGTTGAGTTGCAACAAACAAAGAAGAAGAAGAAGAAGAAAGAAAAAAAAAGAAACAAGGATTTGGAAGAATAAAATGTAAAGAAAATTTTTAACAAATGTTTTTAATTATTTTATTTAAACACAATTAGTCCTCTATAGTATACTCTCCGCTTAAGAGTTGTTTCTTAGTAATTTTGAAATTGTCAAACCGTTGGCAGACTTGTTAAAATAAGGAGTATTTTTTAAACTTTCAAACCATAGACTTGTTAAATTAGGAACACTTCATCATATTAATTTAAAATTATCAATTTACTCTTTGTTAATTCTAATTTAAACGCATCAATGTCAAATCATTGCCATTTTGAAAACAATGAAGGCTTGAAATAATTTTTTATTTTCAACTTATGTTTTTTTTCAACTTAAGTTGTGAGAGAAGAATATTTTTTTTATTTAATTTATGTTTTTTAGTTTAAATTTAAATATGACTTGATATATAATTATATAATTATGTTATATTATGTGTTTTTTTTTATAATTTGGATACTATATTTTGATTTTATTTTATTTTTAAATTACAAAGATAAAATTATATTTTTTATTATTTGAATATGTTTTTAAATGGTAAATTAAAGTTTTATTAGAGCATAATATTATAAAAAAAATAAACTAAACTTTTACTTAAAAAAATAAATATTAAAGATAACATTTTTTACAATAATCATATTGAAATTAAAAATATAAAATAACCTTAAATAACATAATAATTGAATATTATTTGAAAAATATAATGTATTATATTATAATTAATTAATGTTTTGAGTGATTCTTTATTCAATAGATTTTATATTTGAGTAAGAGTTAATTTGTTAAAAATCACGAGATAAGGAGCTAAAATTTGTCCAGATGCGATCTCGTCAAAACCTGTTGAGTTTATAAAATTAGACAAGGAAACAACATTGAAAATAGAAAATTCAAATAAAAAAGGGTCCCTCTATCACCTGTAATTAATGGAGGAAATGAAATAAACAATGGTGTTAACCAATACTCTTGATTGAGAAATTAGGAGGATGCTTTATTTTTCATAACTACCATTTCATTTAGCAAGAAGTCCTTACTATACAAGTGCATTTTCATGTAGTAATTTTGTCTTGTCTAAAAAAACTCCTCAAAATACAAAAGAGAGAAAACTAAATTGTGAGATATTGTAAAAGATGACTTTTAAATAAATGACAATGAAATTCTTGTGATTCCTAGCTTATCTCAGGATAGACCAGACTTATAAGTTGTATGTTTCAATGAGGATGAACAAATATAAAAGTCAAACATTGTGATTGAAATAAGTTTATTTTTTGTTAAACCTTTTTTTTTTATAAATGTCTCTCTTTATTTTTTTCTTCTTCATATTATGAAGTATATACATTTTAATAGATTCATAATCATATATATATATATATATATATATATATATTATCGTATTATGTGTTCTATAATTTTCAATTTAAGCTTATCTTTTTGTCCATGTATGAGTCAAATTTGTGTTTGTGCTTCAAAGATGGACACAAGTTATAGAGCTTAATTATCTATATATTTTTCTCTTGTTGCTAAGATTACAAACATGAAAACACTTGTTGTTTCTTCCATAAAAGGGTGGTTTTACATCAACTAGAAGTGAATAACACATTTTACATGAAGAGTTAGAAGACAACTTTTATATGTTAGTTCCTCAAAGTGTATCTAATTCTAATCAAGTGCATAAGCTCACCAAAAATTTATTCATAGATTGAAGCAAGCAAACATTTGGTATGATCACCAAAAATTTATTCATAGATTGAAGCAATCAAACATTTGGTATGAAAGGTTTACAACCATGTTATTGTCATTGTCTTGTTAACAAAGTACATAAAATTACTTTAACAAAATACAATACTCATTTGAGCTAGAACTCCCAATTAAAACTTAAAAAATATTGTTAATCAGTACCTATTGCACCTACATAAAAGATATTTTATAAAAGAGAAATATTACAAAGATTCTTTTTCATTAGTTGAAATTTATTAACAATCTCAATCTTATTTAATAACACTCTCCTCTTTTTATTGTTTTTAATAAATTCTAATCAATAAAAAAATATGTTAATAATTTACATTCCTCTTTTCATTATTTTTAATAAATTCTAATCAATAAAAAATATGTCAGAAGCAATATTATGTAATTATAGCACTCATTCTATAATTATGAAATTTTTGCAATTACCAAAATTGTTTCTTGGGCGCAATTGATTTGAACGTGACAAATTCTTTCTGTGCTTCCATATTTTCCTTTCCTAAATTTTTAAAAATACTAAAATTATTTTCATATTTTATTGATATTTTTTTAATTTTAAAATTTGGAATTTCAAGACTTCCTAAATTATAAATTTGAGAAGTTAATACTTGTGAATTATTTTTTATTTTTATTATATAATATAAAATATAAAATTTATATTTTGAATTATATAATTCAGCAAAATTTGTATTTTGGATTTTTTATTATGAATGGTACAATCTAAAAATTAAATTTTGTATTTTAGATAATAAGAAATGATGATTTTATATTATGAATTATATTATAAATTGTACAAATCTAAAATGGAAAATTTGTATTTTAGACAACTAAAAAAAGGGTATTTTGGTATTTTCGAAATATGAGGTGTAGGAAGAAACAGATGGAGGTCCAGAAAGAATTGGCTTTTGAATGTTCAAAGTAGGTGGGCCGTTTGGGAACCGTAATGGGCCAATCTGGCACCCAAAACAAAACCCACTGCCCTGAACTTGTCTTGTGTGTGTTCCTTCTCGCTGCACTGCTTCCCCAATCTTCTCTCTGGCGATCAAGGTATCAAAATCGAAACAGGTACTTTCGCAAAAGTATCATCTTTTTACGTACCCATTTTCGTTTTTGTTTTCACAGTGCCTTCAATTGCATTTCCACTTACAAAAGACGTTTATTTATCTATGCTTCATAACAAAATGAATTGGGTGGTGGCTAAGATCCTCTCTTTGTTGTTTTTAACTTCTCATTTTATGGTTTGGAAATAGCAGGTGTGTTGTGGAAGATGACTTCTATTTTTAGGGCTGCATTGAGATCCAAGTGCAGTTCAAGTGTTTGTGCACTTGTTCCAGTGAGGTGTTTCTCCACTGAAGCAGCACAGCCACCTCTCAATTCAACTACCCCTCCTCCATTCTTTGACGTTGATCATTCTGGTACCACCCTATTTGTGCACTTATTCTCCCATTTCTATTGCTCTTAAACTTTCCTTAGTTTTTAGAGAAAAAAAACTGTTCTACCACAACTGGAGGTTTTAAATTGCTATCATGGTTATGGTTTTGCCGCATTCCTTGATATTGCGGCAGATGCAGCCATAAAGATGCCACATAGAGTCCAAAAACCTTGACATTATGGCCGAAATTGTGGTCAGAGTTGCCGACTGATATGCAAAACTTGTTGCTGCTGTTACTTTTAGGACCCGCTTGGTGGCCAGGATATGATATAATAGGATAATATAACTATTCTGCCCTGCTTTAATCAGTTGTCTGGTTCTGTGGTATAGGATATTTATTTCTATCATAGCAACTACGCTACATGGTCACTACTTCTGTCACATACTAATGGACAGCATTAGTGTCACTACATCTGTCATGATCATTGTCAATGTCATTAGTGTCACTACATCTGTCATCATCATTGTCAATGTCACCCTTTTTGTCATAAGAGACATTACCACTTTTACCACTGTTATCACTCTCACTATCTTTGTCATTGTCACCATCATTTCTTTATTATACTGTCATCGGTCCATCTTTGTCGTCATGTTTACCATTTGCTACCATCTCGTTATTGATGTTGTTGTCATTGTAACCATTTGCACGGACATCACCGACCAACACAACATATTAGTATTTGGTCCTTATCATGGTATGCACCAAATATCATATATAATTAATGCCTTTCTTGCTCTTATTTTATCATGTTCGTATCCTACTTTTGTATCTTATCCTATCATATCCTGACCATCAAACAAGCCCTTAGAGTATTAGTACATTGTTGTTATTATTCTTATTTGGAGTAGGAGGAGGTTCTTGTTTCTGTGAGAGTATCAATACCTTTAGGCTATGTTTGGGAGTTGGGTTTTGGAGGAGAAGAAAAGGGAGGGGTAAACTAAACAAAAGATTAACATTAAGGATGTGTTATTTTATTGGCTTTGAAGGAGAAGAAAGGAGGATATTTTATTTTAAGTTAAGAGACTTGTGCAATATTTTTAACAATAAACAAAAGATTGACATATTAAGTCTGTTAATATATTAATTTATTTCTTTTTGTTTTATAAAATTATAAAATTAGAGAATGTTTATTAGAAAGAAAAAAAAATCTGTCACTCCCTTCTTTCCCATCCTAAACCTAACTCCAAAACTCGGTATGTTAGGATGGAGAATTTGGAAGAAAAGGAAAAGGTGGGCTAATCTTTCATTTTAGGTAATGATGATTCATTCAAATGAGGAATGCCATGCCATGTTAGATCATCTTGTAACCTTCTAATTACTGTGTATATAGTTCTTTAAAGTTTATTTGGGTCCTACATAAGGCTTATGGTAAACTTTACAATGGGGAGAGGAGATAAGAGTGAGAAAGGAGGAGTGCATCCCTTTCTCTCTAATTATTAATTTCAAATAATTGGGATGCCTAGCAAAGTCCTCCTCCTCCATGTCATCATCATCATCATCATTGTCCTTGTTTTAAGTTTTTGGTTACTCCTCATATCTATTCGTGTGTATTATTAACATTCAAAGGCCAAATAGTTTACGGATTTGAGAATGTGAAAATAATAAATGTATAAAATTATAGGAATTTGGCATACAGTATATATCATTGATGCAATTGACAATATATTTTTGCATACATTTGGATTTTGAAAATAAGATGTTACATTTCTAACCCATTCACTGCTAGCCATGTTATTTAAATAATACCTTTTAACACTTTATAGTTCTTTTGTTTTAAATAATTTCCATCTAAGGTAATGACCGTTTTCCTTTCTCTTTATTTCTTTAGGAGTGACATATGGTAAGCTGTTTGGTATTCGTAAACATGTACTGAAAACAGATATCATCAACTTCTTTGAAGATTGTAATTTGACTCTGGAGGATGTTAAATTGGATTACAACCGTAGCTTTTTTCCAGTTTCAACGTAATGTATTCCATCTTTTGTCTTGCTTTGTGTGTATTGTGAAAGTTCTAGTATTTTGTCATAGAAATATAATCAGTGCATTTTCATGCCTATCACAGGCAATTGCATTTTCTTTTCTTTTTCCTTTACTTTGAATGATGTTTTGGAGAACAAGAGGGAAAGTTCAATTTCATTATATATTTGTTTGTTACATGTCATGATCTTAGAATTTGGACTTTCAAGCCTTAAAATCCTATAAAACTGACTTGTCGGTGAGGACTGTTCAAGATATATATATATATATATATATATATATATATATTAAAGTTCTATTTAAGTCATATTTTTAGTTGTTGTGAAACTAAACACCATTAAAAAACACTCCTTTGAACTTTAATTAAGGCGTCTTTCCATAATATGGAGTGTTAGATTTTGTCATACTCGTTTTGTTATATGAACTCATGTATTTCATTGAAGACAAGTAGAAATAATCCCAATTGCAGAGGTAAAATCATAATACAGGAAAAGTGAAAAGACAAAGAGTAGCTTTTTGAGGGTGTGCTAACCTTCCCTTTCAATCCTTATCCAATTATTGCCTACCTCTTTCTTCCCTCTCCCCGTTTTTTTTTAAACTGATTTTCCTCTCTTTTACTTCCTCAATTGCTAGAATTAGTATTTCGTTATTACCTTGGTTCATCCGCATGACTCTCCCCGTGCAATAATCATCTAGCATAGCTAACATCCTGAAAGTGGCTTATCATTGTGTTTTCTAAGTGGGCCTCCTCTTAGATTGTTTACTTCAAATTATCATTTAAATGTTTTGGGTATAATCAGGTTGTTGCAATTCCCCACTCGGAAATCCTATGACAATGCTATAAGGGTGGTTGTAAGGAAAGGTCGCTTGTACAGATTGGACAGGGTATGCTGCTCTGCACAGATGTATTTTTCAAAAATCAAATAGTTTTTATGGTTGTTTATAATTGGAAAATGTTTTTATTTTGTTCCTTTTTCTGATATCAGGCTGATCGTTCCCAATGGGACATTGTAAAACCATATGATGGAAAAACTGTCAGTACAGATTCTTACCTATCTTTGCTTATTGTTTTTAGAATAGTATTTATTTTTTTATGGTTTATAATATATTTAAACTACCCAAATGCATAACCATAAGGTTTTTTATTGTTGGATTTTTAAATAGTGAGCAGATCACAATAATTTGGAGGTAAATCTTAGAAGTTTTAATCTTTACTTCTTTGTCAAGAGATGCATATTATTGTTTTTTCTGTTTTCCCTTAATAAATGAAAAGTTTAAAACATTGGTTGATTTTGTTGACTTGTATAATTAAGGAATGTTAATTAAACACATTTTACAAGAATTCTTTGAAATTAAAGTACCAAGGATAATGGAAAAGGATCAAGAAATGTAATTCTGTTGTATGAGGAACATGCAAATCAGAATTATTCATGAATATCTAAGTATCTGAAACTTGAACCATCACAAACAAAAAATTTCTTCCCTTAAGATTTTGAAAGTTTAGGGTGTTGTTTGTTATAGTCAGGATCAAGCAACACATAGCGATTTCATGTTATTGTTTTTTTGTTTCAAAAAGAGATTATGGAAAAGCATCATTGTAAAACATATGATCCCATCTATGTTGTCATCCTATGTTATATCATATCAATTATTTGTAGGTTACTCAAAAAGGGTAAAAATAAAGAAAAGAAATACAAAAGTGTAGGGGAACTATACCAAAACCTACTCAAGAAAGAAATCTATAATAAGGTTGAGAATCCTTAATAAATCATATGTAAGAAAATCCAAAATGTCATCCTACCAATGATTATATCTTTCAATTACACCATTTAAGCATGCAAGTTTATCAACACAATTATTCCCTTCCATGTAAATATGAGAAACATGAAATCTCAATTTTACATTTAAACTTCATATTTTGCCATCTAGAGCAAAGATACCAAGGAATAGTATGATAATTTTGAAAAGCTTATACAACCAACTTTGAGTCACTCTCTAGCCCCAAGCTATGCCAACCTTCATCAAAAGCAATATCAAGTGCATGAATAGCTCATGATTTCAAAATGAATGGATTCAAGAGAAACCAAAAAGTTGCTTATTAACATAAATATTGAAAAGAGAAAACAGAGAAAGCAAAAAGGATCATTGAGACATTTATCTTATTGAAGAAAGAGTACAACTAGAGAATTTATATAGATGATGACAAGTCATGATTGATGAAATGCATGCATTTGAACATAGTAGTACTTGAGAGTTTGTCCCCCTTTCTCCTAGTAAGAAGTCTGTGGGTTGTAGATGGGTCTGTGCAATTAAAGTTGGTCCTCTTGGTGAAGTAGATAGTCTCAAAGCTCACTTAGTGACTAAGGGATACACTTAGATTTATGGTCTGTATTACTATGATACTTTTTCTCCTATGGCTAAGATTAACATTGTTCGTCTTTTCCTTGCCATGGCTTCCATTTGTCACTAGCCTCTTCACTAACTTGACAAAAATGCCTTGATTCATGGTGCTCTAGAGAAGATTACATTGGTCTCTCTTTAGGGTTAGGGTTTAAGGTAAGTGCCTTACCTTTTGTAACTCCTATATATACATCAATAAAAGGCACAAAAGTGTAGCTTGAATACCCTGATTTTCCTCCATCTTATTTTTTCAAGTAAATGAATAAGAAGATTCCAAATATATTTTTCTCCTAATTATAAAGATATTGAAAATATTTTTATCCTAATAATCCTTCATTTACAACAAGTTACAACATCAAACTTATTCAGTTTATTTATGCATTACTTATTGAATGCATTATCTATAAATCAAAAGATCGCTTGGATTCTCGTATGGAAGTACTAAGATTGTGGATGCCATAAAAATTTGGTATTTGGTGTTGTGCTTCTATTTACCACTGTTGTGTGATATGCTGGCTAAAGCTGAAATTATATTTAGAATTACTTTATAAACTGAAGACTGCCAGTTGAAGTGTTATAATTTTTGTTGTTTTATGCAAATATTACAGTGGAAATAACACATTTACCTAACACTGCCTAAATTTTTTAGATTTTGATTCAAGGAATGCATCGAACTGCTTCACATGAAGATGTAGCGCGCATCCTGTCCGGTTGTGAATTTGATTCCTCTGCCATCAACGTATTTTTGAGGTTAACATCAACTATACTTCAAATTTGATATTTTATTTTAGAGTTAAACATGTTTTTAGTCTTTTTTGAAGAGGGCAATTTTTAGTTTAGTTAAGAACGTGTTTGGCAAAACTTCTTCATAAATACTTCTAGGAGAAGATAAAATTAAAATAAGTGAGAAAACTTCTACAAATTACTAGTTTACGCTGTAGTTAAAAATCTTATTTTTGAGGAACTAACGACAGATCTTCTACAAAAAGCATAAATCATATTTAGTTTATGGAGAAGTTTAGTGCATTTCTTATTTTCTTCTCTTACAAGTGCTTTTAGTTTCATTTATGGAAATGTATCATGCATGTGTGGTCCCCATTTTCACCAGTGACCTAAAAGTGAAGAACTTCTGTGGTGGACAAGGATCACACTTGACACATTTAATGGATCAAATGCGATAATTTTAGTTTTAGGGTCTGAAGGTGAACAGTTCTACATTTATAAGGACTAAAATAATGTTTAACCCTTGAGGGGGTTGTTTCAAGGTATAAAATTGTATTCATAGAAAGAGAAGTGCTTGGAATAAACTCTTAACATTCTGAACACATACTCTCATTGATTGAAATATGTTGAAAATCACAAAATTTGGCAGATCTCACTTTATTTAAGGATCTCTCTCAATTTTGTACTTCAATAAATTGTATCTATGTTCCTAACCCTCCCAAGAATGTTATTACCATGAACAAGTATTAATATTAGTAGTTTATAAAAAAGTTAGAATTTATGTAATTGAAAAAAAAGAAACATGAAAAAGGATGAAGTGAGGTAGGTGATTGTTGTAGAAAGAAAGTAATTTTTTCTGTGCCTTGAAACAAATGGCTGCTTGATTATATGCTTCTAAAACTGGAGATTATTTTCTTATTTTCAGGTCAGGAGATTGGGGGGCTGCAGAACCTATTAAATTGGCCACAGTACGTTTCCATTCAAGGACTCAAGCAATGAATGCATACATCGCAAAAAATGGAACCTTTTGCCAAAACAATCGCCTTTCTATACAAGTTTTGCAGTAATGCATCATGCCCCTTAGTGGTGCTAGGATTATATTACTACTTTAATAGAGCCTAGAGTTTTTAACAAGTTTTTTTTTATTCCATGGTTATTTGGGATTTCATAATGCCTTTGGTTTACGGTGATCCAAGGAAATGTCAAAACTGTGGCAAAATGTCTATCTTGAGTAGTAACACTTGACGAATCAGTTTATCAGTTACTGATGAAGAGTTTGGTTTTTCTTTATATTGAAGTGTATTTTTATGTTATCCAATTAGTCAAATGTGTTTTGCTATTTGCAAGCTAATATAAAATTAGTAACTTTTCAGTTATTGATTATACGTGAGTTCGTGTAGTCTAGTTCTTTGAATAAAAATATGTCCGTGGATATTTTGTTGGAAGTTATGTAAATATGTTAGCAAACACAGAAATAGTAGAAATTATTGCCGAACAACAATTTGGTTAAGAATATGAGAGGAAGAGTTAAATTCAAAAAGAATATTAAAGAAACAAGTTTTTTTCCAAACAAGGAATATTCGACACTTGTAAAAGAATTATTTTTCTGTGTCAAGACTGGATAATTTGCGTTTACTGTCTTTCTTGCTTGTGTTTCTCAGGTTCCATCTCCCAAATTAAACCTTAATTCTCCGTCCTCTGTCCCTACAATGGTAGGTCACTATCCTATCATCCAAAATTAATAAAGCACAAATTTATTTGCCTGTTTACATAAGCCATGTCTTTCTTATACAATATTTGCCTGTTTATAGAAGCCATGTCGTATTATTTAGTAAATTATGTTAAACAACAAATATGTGAAACTTATGTTAGGCAACTGTATTGGAGATTATCTAAACGGTTTCACAGTTAGAACTTGATGTTGCTATGATAACCAATGCAAAAATCTATGTAAAGCAAATAATACTTGAATAAATCAGATTATAGAGTACAATTTTCATGTATAATCATTATAAATGATCAACTAATCCAAAAACATTACTTCTATTAACATTTAATGTAAAATAATTTTACATCATCAAATAAACCAAAATCATTATTTGTAAAGCTTGGTTATGCCTGTTATATGCAGTGTTCATGAAAGACTGTTGCATTGCTTGAAGTTGAGTTAAAGTAAAAGAAGAAAAGTAACCAAATTTTACTATTAGAGAATTATTTATTTACCACTACTACTAACATTCATATTGAGCAGGTAACACAGTCCAAAAATCAATGTCAACAGAAGCTATAGATAGATGAAATACGAGGCATGGGGTGCAACATTTGTTTTTTATCGTGTTGTCGCAAGACAACTGAAGACACTGTACACCAATCAAATCCTTCCTAATACAATTTTCCATAATGACAAGCATCTTGCGCGGAGAAATGAACTCTGAGGTAACCAAAGAATTCACCACAGTTGACTACAACTAGATGTGAAACTGTGGCACCATTTATCACCTAACAAATAATTATCAGCACTGCAACTAGTTGTGCTCATACTACCCATACAACAACATATTGTATATATTACCATGGAGCAGCATTCCTTCCCGCCACTAATACAGCATGGAAGTCGGAAAACTAGCTACTTCAGAAATTCTCGTAGTATATATCTCCAAATACATCGCCAAAAGGGATGAATTACTGAGTATATATATCTCCAAATACATCGCCAAAAGGGATGAATTACTGAGTAAGTGGCCCTCCAACTCCTCCTGTCATGTGCTTCCTGGTGCATCACTTCCCACAGCTGGTTTGCGATTCAGATATCGAATAACAGCATCTTCAACCCTGTTCAAGTTGTCAAACAAGATCAAATTTAACAATGAGTGTAACTGACGTGCTTTTATATAACATTGAAGAAAAAACACATGAACACTGATCAACTCTACTTTTAGTTGGCACAAACACTAACATCTCTTGAGACTTAAAACTGCTGTGAATAGAAAAATAAGAAGAGGGTTAATGCAATCTCAAGAAGCCTCGGGTGTCAATATGATGCACTTTTAGTCACATCTGAATTTTGAAATGAAATCCTTCCATGGATATGAGTTGGTGATCTAAGTGTATCAGTCAACTAATTAGAATCCAAATGATCTAAGGCAACATATCGAAGTCAACTATTAATATCTAAACTATAAAGCTAGATTTTAAATTATTCTAATTAGCTAAATCATAACCATGTTAACAGTATTATAAACAAAAAATAACATAAATGTTAAGGCTTACCATGGTTGGTTGAAGAAATCTGATCTGCGCTCTTTTTCTGCATTGCGACTAGGTTCTCCAGAAACAAGTTTCAGATCCCTGCTTTGAGATTCAATCAATGCATTAATAAATTCTACAGGCGATTGACTGAAACCAAGAAAGAATGACCGTCTCCTTCTGTGCTCATGAATTTTTCTAATGATTCCACATATTGCTTCATCACATGTCTCAATCTCTTTGTTCTTTTCCACATTAGCCAATAAAGCAGACAACTCCCTCTGAATTGGGAAAGGAACATCAACCATCACATCATAACAAGCAGTCCCAGCTGGACTGTTTCCCGATAGCTTGATCTTGTGTTCCAAAAGTATAGGCTGTGGAGGGAACAAATGTGAAGATATTTTCTGCGAAACCATTGTAAACTTCATCTTTTCTTCTCCAAATACTTTCTGAAGAGGCTGATCACAGTGAAAGAAAGAAGGGTCATTAGGGTTTTGCAACTTCCTGGCCTTTACATAGTGCCAGATCGCAGCAACAATTCTTGGGCGGGTATCAACCTCAATACCAAGAACCTCTGTCAAAGCAGGCGAAAGCTTAAACTTCTCTGGTATATAATTCATTTCCAGCCGTATATTCACTGTAAACTCTTTATCCCCTTTCCTCTTTACTTCAAAACCTTCATGTGGAGCAGGTGATCGAGCATTCTCCCACATAATAATATGATTATCTGGATATAGTCTCTGATCTAAAGAAATGGTTACTCTTTTGAAGAAAGCTGAAAACTTGGGATACAAAGGAGTCGACTTCTGAACCACTCCTGGCTGATCAGGGTCTACACCATCTTCCAATATCCTTCCAACTATCTTCAGCGTCCAGGTTGGAGGCTCTGCAGTCGGCTTCTTTGGAATTGTGCGAATTTGATTAGCAAAAGTGTTAAATACATAGATGCGAAGGGTTTTCTGAATACAGGGTGGGTTTTTTAGCGCTTCCTGGATGTCAGCCTTCTTCCTAGCAAGTGCTGCATCAACACGAGACTCAAATTCGAGAAGCTGTGTGTACAGGGCAGACTCGGGCAGTATAGCTGCCACTTTATCTTGCAGCTGTTTCTCCGGAAGCTTCTGCTTCTTCCTCCGGGAAGCAGGTGTGAGCTCCATCGGTCTCAAAGGAGAGAAGCTGTTGGGAGGGGAAAATCCAACTGGCCGAATTGGAGGTTTCAAAGGGATCCGTTTCCCACTAGCATTACCCGGTGTGGAAATAGGCGAGGACAGCCCCAAACTCCCCAAACCACCACCTTGGTTCTGATTAAGACTCAAACCCTGTGCTTGCAAATGAGCCTGGATTTGAGCATGGGCTGCAGCTGCTGCTTGGGCATGAGCCTGAGCCTGAGCCTGGGCCTTGGACTGAGCTTGGACAATAGCATGGGCCTGTGACAGTGGAAACTGCCCTTGAAAACCAACGGGAATCTGGCCCGGTCCTTGGGACTGTGAAAAACCAAGGTTTGTAGGTATAGAATTGGAGGATATTCCAGCATTGCCAAAGGATGAGGAAGAGGCCCCAATGCCCTTAGAAGGGTTATTATTGTTCACAGACATCACTATCCAAACCTAATCCACTAGTCAACCAGAAAAGGGAAAAACAAAAACAAAAGCAAAAACAAAAACCTCAATACCAAAATGAAAAGATCATATCTTTAACTCTCGATCTTAACCAGTGAACCAAGCGAGGAAATAACCAACAAATTCAAGCGTCCAAATTCAGAACTTGCGTGAGTCACCACCGACTACGAATTTGCATTGCCCCGGAAAATTAAAAAAAAGCCCGAAATGAAAAACCACTTAATCGACTAGGGTTTACCTCGATCTGGCCTTAGAAGGATCCGCGAAACTCCAGATGGTTAGAAGAAGACGAGATTATCTTGGGTGCATGGGGGTTGGGTGGGAGAAAGGGAAGGATTGGAAGGATCTTGAATTTGAGAGAAAAGGGAAAGAGTGAGAAAGATTGGTTATGGTTCTTTTCTGGAAGGTGGACGATGATGGCGGTGAAGCGTGGCTAGGGTTAGGAAAATGGCCCAATTTTGGGAGGTCAAACCTCAAAGTTTAGTCACTCAATGAGTATGCCTTCCCTTCTAAAGCTTTCCACCAAAACGCCGTAGTTCCTGTTGCTTCTTCTTCCTCTAAACTGATAATTTTTTAAAAAACATTTTAATAATAAACATGATTCCTTTTTTCATTTTCATGATTCATTTATTTTATCACTTTGACCCCATTAATATTATGCAATCTTTTTACCTAATTAAAAAATAAAATTGTTGAAAAAAAATATTAATAATTTGAATTTATTTAGTACAAATTTGAATATTACATCAATTTCAACTAATGAAAGAATTCTATGTATTTTTTTTTTTTATAAATTGATTCAAATTTTTTTGTTAACAATATTTTGGGAGATTTAGTTATATTTTATTTTGACAGATATCGAGAATGAAACGGTGCTTGTTTCTATAAATGCATTTGAAAAATAAAATATTTGTGATCGGCTACATTAGCATTATAACTACAAGTGGAATACACACGATCTCGTATTTATATATATATATATATATATATATATATATATATATATATATATATATATATATATATATATATATATATATATATATATATTTATATTTATATATATATATATATATTTATTTATTTAAACAAATCATAAATGTATGTGTATTTGTATATATGAGAAATAGAACATGAGAACTATATTATTGGATTTCAAGAGATTTGAGAAAAAAGAGATAAGGTGAGAAAAAACATAGAAAGAAAAAATATGATAAATTCAAATTGAAAAGCATCTATTGTCACTACAAATTGAAGAAATTGAAATGTATTTCAGAAAATAAAATAAATAAAAAAACTCCATTCAAAACTTTTAATAACTGTTTTAATAAAATTAAATATTAATATAAAGATAAAATAAAATAAAAATTGAGAGCAATTAAAGAGGAGAATCTCTTTATTCAAGAAGAAAAAAAAATTATTGTCTATAATAAAAACTTTCTAATAAATATATATATATATATGAGTTTTTACTATTATATAAAATACTAAATTATTGACATTCTATTCATGTTTATGAAAAGGTTTTAAAACACAACTCAAACAACTTTTTTATATTTTTTTATTTTACATTAAATAGTGTTTTAAATATTAAGTGATTTTAGTTAAGAAAAACTGTAATGATAAATGAAGACAAATTAAGTAAATTGTTCTATAAGACTTTAAAAATATAATCAAATTTTTTTAATAACAAGGTTAAATATGTTTTTTTTTTATTGTATTTTATGTGAAATTATTCTCCATTTCTAGTCCAAATTATAAACTTCCTGGTTTTTTTAATATGAAAATTATTGGAACGAGTCTTTGATAATATACGACATTAACTTTTTTTGAAGTGACGAACATACTTTCAACGTGGATTGTATTTTAACGTCCACGTGAATCATTTGGTTTGAACAGTGTATTTGGAGGGAGAAACAAAGGAGAAAACAAAGAGTGACAAAGTTTAACTGAAAAAGTTACATTATTGCCCTCTACAAGAAGATTATTGTGGTTGAGTGATTGTGACATTCGTTTTATGAGGTGAATTAGAGCTTTGGTGGGGTGATCTTTAGGGTTGTTTTCGTAGAATGACATTGGTTTTAAAAGGTAAGAATTTTTTGTTTTGCTTTGTTTTGTGTTATGAATGATATTTGAATAAAAATGTAAGAAATGGGATTCACAATCAATCTTCATCATATGAGAAAGTTTATAACATCTCCGTTGTTGTTGCATTACAAAGGAGGTGAAAAACATGTTTTTCATTGGTTGAATTCAGATAGGTGATGACTCTTTATGGGAAGTGCACCGCATTGTCAGAAGTAATAATGTGTTCCTAAAAACGGATATTGAATCCACAAGGAACAGTTGAATAATCAAGTAAAATATTCGCTAAATATAAGACAAAATAATAAAAATGTAATGAAAGTTGTTGTGATGACAATGATTAGTCAAAAAACAAGTAAAAGAATTTGTTGCTTCAAGTTGGAAAAATAGGGATTGGGTTTCATCTTTCTTACTCTTTTGTATTTTGATTAGTATGAAAATATTATGTCCTTTGATTGATATTGATGCTCCTATAAAAACCATTTATATTGATTCCTCGCATATAAAATTATTAAGGTGTTTCTTAAATATCGATTTCTCGCATATTTATAAAAACAACTTATCATTATGATTAGATGTTGATAGCAATTAACATTCCAAGTCTATTCCTAACACTCAAATATGTTAAGTATTATTAATTAGGTCATAACCCTAAAAATACTTTCCAGACAAATTTAAGATTCTAGATCAAGAATTAAAAGCAAAATAATAATATCAATAATCAATCAAGAACATAATATTATGTTCAGATATCATCTCAATACATAAGAGTTTGAACAGATTACTCTAAATCCTAAAGGGTAGAATTAGTCACTCGTGATGACTATTACACGCAAGGAAAGCATGAAAAGAAGATCCATGATGTTTTTCCTTGACAACTGCCTCCTTTAATGTTTCTGACACCTCTTATTCTCCCAATTGGGTTAGAAGTCACTCAATGATGTTTTCCTCTCAATCTTGCACACTAGGGTTGTGCCTAAAACCCCCTATTTAACCTAATTTGATTGGGCTTAAGTGGATTCTCGCGCAAGCAAGAATGGGCTCACTTGAGCGAGTAAAACGTTGAAATTGACCAATGTTGCTGGAGCATTCTAGCTCAACCGAGAATGGGCTCGCTTGAGCAAGATCCTATGATGCTCAGTTGGGTATCTGTGGGCTTGGTGCATGTCAGGGCCTTTCAGCTTCCCCTTTTAACTTATATTATTCTCCTTTTACTCAATCATCTTCATCCTACCCTAGAATCTTGAAATTAACACAAAATTTGGGAATAAATCGTTCTTATTCAAATAAAGATCACAAAATATGTAAAAATGTATAAATTCATAAATTAGGATTTTAGCAATTATTAATTATAAGTGCCTATATTTTAATATGAAATATTACTGATTTTGGCTCTTATCAATAGGTGGTCATATTTTGAAGTGGTTGGGATAATTAAGGAGTTTAAGTATGATTATAAGGTTAAGCTATGGTGGAAACCTAAGAAAGGAAGGACGGAGAAAAATTTGAAATACTTAATTAGGGATAGAGATTCTATGGATATGGCTAACTGCAAAAAATACAAAGCCGAAAGTAGAAATTTATGCTTAACATGATGTCATTAGTGAAACACATATAATTGAGTACATTGGCTTTGATCAAAGTGATGAAGTCAATGGTAATGAGGGTTTAAGGGTGATGATGTGGAAAGGGTTGGGAGTGATAATGTGGAATGGGTTGGGACAGGATAAGAGAAGTGAAAATTTGTTATCTGTATGGTCTGGACAGGATAAGTTCCAATTTACATAGTACACTAAAAAAATATGTTGTAGATCTTAAGCACCATACTTGTACATGTTCTTTTTGGGATTTAGTAGGTATACCTTGTAGACATGTTGTTGCAATCAATTGTAAGTTAGAACAACCTATAAATAAGATATTACAAAAGGGATGCATATGATGCTTATTGCAACCAAGAAATTTTTGTCATAAATGGATAGTAGTTGTGGTCAAGAAAAAATTCACAACACATCGTAACTCCATTGCATAAGACACCTCCGGGAAGGCCAAGATAATTAAGGAGGAGAGAAGTTGATAAAAATTTTCATGCCACAAAAATTAGCAGAACAAACGTGAGAACGAGGTGATGAGGTGCAACACATGTCAACAGTATGGTCACAACAGTAGAGCTTGCATAAATTAATTTAGAAAAGGTCCAAAAAAACTACATAGGTAATGAACCATTTACCACTTACACTGATGTAAAGCTTCTATCCAAATTTGCTTTTAATGTGTACTATATGTGCAAGGGAAAATGAAGACACCAAACAATCCAACTGCAACTGCAATGAGGACCATGAGTAAAGGTTCTACATCTGGAATGATAGACCAAATCACATCCACAATAGCTCAATGAACATAGAAGAAGAAGAGCAAATCGTCCACCACTCACATGGAGATACCTATTGTAGGCTATCAAGCAAGTTCTACTAAGGTCTTTCAAAAGAAAAAGTAAAACTGCATTGGGATGTGTAAAATTTCGTTATTAATGGTCATGTATTGCCTCTTTTGAACATTTTTTGTTCCATTTGATGGAGGGTTTTTTAATGTAGTTTGTCCTGTTGTATTTGAGGCTCCACCAACTTTTGTATTTACTTTATCAAACATGTATGGACAAGTTATATTACCTATTACTTTTAAATTTCTTCATTACAACTAATGACTTTTATTACTTCCATTTGACATATTCAAAACGCTTCTTTTGCCTGATACAATCATAACTAACATTGATTTCAATAAATAGAGAAAACACAACATTCCAATAAAAAGGGAAAACATGTATTTGTACTTAAGTTCATTTCAGATCCACTTCAAAGGGGATAACATTACATATTACATTTTCTATTTAGCAAAAAAATGAAGCAAAAGATAATTGTAATGCCAAAGATACACCCAAAAAACACATTCATTTTCCCAAATTTTCTCTTGTCACTAATTTTTGCTTAAACTTAGCATTCTTCTTAGATAGATAATACAACACTATGTTGTCTTTTATTACGTTTGATAAGGCACACAGTGTAAGCTAACCTTGTACTTCAATAAATATAAATATATGTATATATATACATACATATATGCTCATTCTATGTTGTATGGAATATTATATGCCAAAGAGACCCATTAAAAGCAAAAGTTAAAGTCAACATTAAAAGATATCTTGGAGTTTGAACTAAAGTTACTTCTTCTTTGCAATTCTGAAGTATTGAGCATTGAGCATTGACAACTCTGGAAAGAATATTTGCCTTGTACAACTATGCACAAGTAGGGAAAATTAAGCCAAGGCACATTGTCCAAGGAAAGATAACTGGATCTAGCTTTTGGAAATATTACATAAAGAAGAAGAGATCATTTAATGCATTCCAATCAAGCAAGCTCTTTAGACGAAAGAAGTATATACAAAAGAACTAAAGGTGATTCAGTGGCAAAAACTTATTCACAACAATTATCTTTTTCAAACCCTATATTAAGCATCTCAAGGAGAAGAAGAAAATAATAGACCATGTTGTATAGTGCTAAAATGTTGCTCAAATTTTTTGTGCCCTTTTAAAGCTTCACAGAAGAACATTATTGGTGTTCAATCAACTAACTGAGAGAGAGTGTGTGTGATCAAATTCTACATACACCTTTAGACGATTATCCTTTCTAGCAAGCTTCAATTTGATCAATTGATCATTCTATGTGCAAATTATTCATCTTGGCTAGAAGTGGTTGTTTGGAAAATCATACTTAATTAAGTTAGGAGTGACTTGTATAAAGAATACTCAAGAGATTAGTTAGGAGTGGATACAAGCTCAAAAAATACTTAGTTGAGCCAATAGTGGCTTGTGTCAATAATACTCAAGGGGTTAGTCAAGAGTGGTTAGGGTCCAAAGAATACTCGATTAATCCATGAATGACTTGTATCAAGAATACTCAAGGGGCTAGTTAGGAGTGACTATGTGCCCAAAGAATACTTAATTGTATTTCATTGTAGTAGTTTGCTTATGGATCTCAATTAGTTGATTGAGAACTGAACATAGTTTATTTGATTAGACGAACAAATATAAAAGTTATAGTGTGTATCCTCTCTTTTTCTATCTCTCTACTTTGCATATTATTGTTATATGTAACAAAGAAGGAGAGTCACTGCAATATTAGATATAACCAAAATGTTTCATATAAGTAATTTCGTTAAGCTAAATTGCTTTGTTTGATACACTGTAATTAGATACAACTACCATTAGTTGATTACTTAATTATAAATCTATTGTTTACTTATTCATTGTCAGACTATATTTGCGAAAAGTGCACAAAAGTTTTAAAACAAAAAAACAATTCAATCCTCCTTTCTTGTGTTCTTCCTATTTTAACACAAGTGGATTTGTTAAATAAAAAGTTGTCTAACATATCTTATTAGACTCAATTTCTATTAAGAAAATCGTTAACATTTTTTTAACCTATAATACTATCGTTTGAATTATCATTATGAGACAATATTCACGAATTTTTTTTAAAGAATTATTAAAACACAATTTAGCACGCCCCTTCTTGTGTTTTTCTTGTTTTCTACAGTAACATTGAATTGATAAGTGTCTAATTTCAATACTATTTCATATTAAAATATAGACACTTATGAGTATTAATTGCTAAAATAAATATAAAATAACCCCTAATTTATGAATTTATACATTTTTTTACATATTTTATGATCTTTATTCGAATAAGGACATTTTATTCCCAAATTTGGTGTTAATTTTAGGCTTCTATGGAAGAATGGAGATGACTGGGCTAAAGAAGAACAATATAAGGTAAAAGGAGAAAGTTGAAAGGCCCCGAAATGCACAAATGCAGAAAAAGCTCAAATCAACATCAGAGCATCTCGCTTAAGCGAGCCCATTCTCGCTTAAGCGAGATAACGCTAGACACATTGGGTCTTTTTATGCTTTATTCAATGAGCTCATCAATGTCAAGCAAGAAGTCACTTAACCCTAGCAGATTAGGAAATAGGGGGCTAGAGGCTCAACCCTAGTGTGCAAGATTAAGAGAAAAACATCATTGAGTAGCTTGTAACCCATTGGGAGAATAAAAGGTGTTAGAAGATGTGTGACTAATTCTACCCTGTGGATTTGGGAGTAATTTGTTCAATCTCTTATGTATTAAGGTGATATCTAAATATAATATTTTGTTCTTGATTGATTATTGGTATTATTGTTTTGCTTCTAATTCTTGATCTAGAATCTTAAATCTAACTAGAAAGTATTTTTATGGTTCTGACCTAAACAATAATACTTAACATATTTGAGTGCTAGGAATAAACTTGAAATATTAATTGCTATCAGCGTCTGATCTTGATATTATGTTGTTTTATAAATATGCGAGGAATCGATATGTAGGAAGCATTTTAAGAACTTTATATACGAAGAATCGATATAAATGAATTTTATACTAGCATCAATATCAATCAAAGGACATAATGTTATCATGCTAATAAAAATAAAATAGAGTGAGAAAGATGAAACCAAATCCCTATTTTTCCAATTGAAGTAACAACTCTTTGCTTTGTTTTCTTGTTAATCATTGTCATCTCAACAAACTCCCAACAAACTTTTATTATTCTGTTTTATATTTAGCGAATCTTTTACTTAAATATTCAACTGTTCCTTGTGGGTTCGATATCCGTCCTCAGGGACACATTATTACTTCTGACAACGCGGTGCACTTGCCGTAAAAAGTCATCAAACATAGGTCTATAACGAGCTCATCTATTCTTACATTTTATACTTGAAACTCAACTTGCATCCTATCAACGACTTGTGTTTCATTCATGATCTAATATCCTTCTTTTGTTTTCTTCTAATACTTATTTCACACCAGGTATCTTATGTTAGGAAAACCAAAAATTTATTTTGTTATTATCAAAAGTTGGGTGTCAATGGTAAGACTATGAGATTAAGACATGTATCATATAATGACTTAATTCATATTTGCCTTAATAGTTAGTGAATGGATTTATCCATTCTAAAGTCAAAGGTGTGAAAATTGTGTTGGAAATCACTCTATGGAAAGATGTGGCTAGCTTCAAACTTGATGGAGTCAAAATTACGATGGTTGTTGAAAAATTTGACAAATTTGGTGTCTACAAAGTATGTTTGAGGGGATCCTAACATCCAAAATTTCTCCATGTTTAAAACACGTGCTATGAAGAAAGATGATAGAGTTCTTACCTTTGTCATAACATAAATTCTTGTTCCAATGTGAATCAACCTTACTTAAATGACAACAAAACATATATTGATGATTTGTGCTTTAAAAAGTGCACAAAATGGATTGGAATGAAATTGTTTTAAATAATACCATGTAAACAAGGAGGTTGACTATTTATCCTGTTTCCTATTTTGCTTTTATCTCGTTCCCTATTCTTCTTTTATCCCTAATTTTTATAACACTATAAGGTGTATTTTACATATGAAGTGTCAATCATTTGCTTTAGTTTAAACAAGATCAACAATAATGAACTTGACCATATGGGGTTAACTAAACGTAGTGATGATTTTGTCTACAAAGAATAGCCTTTCAAAGGTAGAACTAGAATAACTAAATAAAATACTTTAAAAAAACTTGAGAAATTGTTTTCACCTTTTAAAATCACTACTAAATAAATTGGATATACTATATAACTGGTAGCTTGAGAGGTAAAAACACTATGATATTCAATTAGATATAGTTGATAAAAAATTATCTGGTATGTAGAAACGTTCACACATCGGAGGAGGATGAGTTAGAAGATGGGGAGTGATTAAATGGTCCCATGTGTTTTAACATTTTTTTTTGTCTCTTGTGATTTCTAGTGTTTTTAGTCTTTTATGATTTTTCTAGTTCATCAATGCCTTTAGTCGTGATGTTCACTATCTTGTTATCAAGGATTTTTTTTTTCTAGTGTTTGTAATTATTTTTTTATCTATCAATGGAAATCATTTCTATTTTAGTATCTTGTTATTTTTTTTTATTATTACATTGTTTTTGGTAATGTCCAAGAGGATAAAAATTATATATGATTTTATGAATATTATATCTCTATTGCACTATATAAAGTTATAAAATACACAATGTTTTTTTAGTGTTATCAGGATTGTTGATAAAAGTTTAAAGTTTAGGGTTTATAACTTTCATGTTTAAATAATATGGAACATGCATTCCAAAGTTATTAATTAGATTAATCAAAACCTTTATTCCAACTTAAACAAAATTTTTAAAAAAATTAAATAGTTTTTTTTACCAAAATAGTTAATTATAACTTAACATAATTGATTATCATATGTTGTATAATTTATTATCATTAATATTGATTGATTATCTTTTAGTTTATTTTAAAACACAAGCGTGGAGTTAATCAATTATTCCTATAGCAATTTGTTGGATTCTCATAACCAATTAAGAGAAAACAAACTCAATTAAAGTAAGATATCATTGATTATCTCATAAACATAACTCACATTTAATCGTTTAAATGATGAAATAATCAATTACGTTGTTCAAATTATATTTCCAAATGTAACGAAAAATAATATAATCAATCATCATTAAATCTAATCCATTAAGTCTTCTCATAAATGTTTTCTATATTCTATAAATCTTTCTTAGTGCATTGTTAAGTTTATCAATTACACGTGTTATAAAATGTTTTACTATATCAAGAATGCTAAAAAAATACTTAAGAAACATTTGTTTAGATATTTTATGAAAGTTTTTATATCAAGGCATTTTGGTATAGTGCAAAAAAATTAAAAGAATACTCCTTATTAAGTGCGGGTTTGCGATTAAACGCATTTGTAAAAAACGCGGTGGCATTTTTTAAATTAATTTAATTTACAAATGCGGTTCTAGAGTAAAACCGCATTTGTAAATGCTTTTTACCCTAAAAATTTGAAGCGCGCCACTCCAGTTTCAGACTTTCACTTTCTTCTCCGCTCTGGCCTTCGTTTCCACT
>Ga0123342_1003249_pt1 | contig 26303 bp, 16 predicted proteins | sample Turbeawhitnodule_FD_89960 | JGI IMG/M metagenome (GOLD analysis project Ga0123342, IMG submission 89960) | Root nodule microbial communities of legume samples collected from Mexico - Turtle bean Mexico white nodule | ecosystem: Host-associated > Plants > Roots > Nodule | place: Mexico: Nepantla...
AATTGTTTGCGTGGGCTTCACCTTCAGAATTTAATTCTTTGTTTAAATTTAATTTAAAATATTTAGCGTGGGCTAAACCTTCAAACATTTAAATTTTTATTATTTTTATACTTTTAATAGTGGTTGTTCCACCCACACAACTTTTTTTTATATTTTTTTTTTAAGTTTGTGTGGGTATAACCCACGCTTTCTCACATTTTATTTGAATTTTGTGAATAGCGAAGGCTTATTTGACACTATTTAGTGTCGACTTAAGATCTTCGCCTTTTTTTTTTTGCAGCTAAATAAGCAATTTCTTGTAGTGTACTAGAATGTCAATGTCTCTACATAGGTGTTAGATATGTAATAATATAAAAATTATATAAAATATTTGTCTATATAAACAAATGGTTGTAACCACATGAGTGTAGATGCATACTAGTATAAAAGTTATATTAATTAAAGGTTGAATGTGATTGTGTCATGTGAGAAATAAAATTTGCATAAACAATTTATGTATAGAGGTGTGTTAGTTACATGTATCTGAGGAACTAGTAAAAACATGGATAAAATCAATTATATGAATGAAACAAATTATTTTGAATGTAAGTTTGGATTAGAAATACATTAAATATGTTAAAATAAAATTATAAGAAAAGTATTGTAATCTTTATTTATTTTTTAAACTAATGAAATTTTATAAAAATATAAATACAATTTTTGTGAACATAAATACTAGTACTGTAAATTCACTTAATTATCTATATTCTTGTAAAGAAATATCCAAGACTTCAAACCAAATTTGTTGAAATTTTCTTTTGGAAAGTAAAATTTGTGTACATGCTTTTAATAATTATTGTGTTATATTCTTTTTTGTGTTGCTCTTGTTCTATATTTATATTCATTTTATTGTTTCACTCTTAGATGCAAATTTTCTCACTTCAAGATGAAAAAGATAGGACGAGTGGTCATGAAGTTGACTAGCATGACCTTAAGATGGCTAATGGAAGTGTACAATGACAATATGGAATAATTAAAAATGTTATGGTTAGGACTGATAAGTTCACATTCCCTGACGACTTCGTAGTCATGGATATTGAAGAATGTAAAGAAGTCCCTTTATTCCTTAGGAAACATTTCGACTAGCATGACCTTAAGACTAATGGAAGTGTATAACGACCATATGGAATAACTGAAAATGTGATGGTTAGAATTAATAAGTTTGTATTCTCTGACGACTTCATGTTCATGGATATGGAAGAATGCAAAAGAAGTCCCTTTAATTCTCGGGAGACATTTCTTAAAAGCTGTAAGAATGGTGATTTATGTTGACAAAGGAAGGCTAAAGCTACAAGTGCAAGATGAGGAGGTTGTGGCAGAATCTGTGAAAAAATATGCGACAACCAAAACCTCAAGGGACTTGTTTTAAAGTAGCAACAACTAAGGGTGAGACAACATGTGTTGTCAAAATATATTCTCCTGAGCAAATTGAAAAAGAAAAAAAATCAGAATCTTAGGAGAAAAAGGAAGCTCAAGTCTCATCTCTATTCAAATCAAGAACAAATAAGAAGGAATGTGTCTAGCTAATGAACATTTATTTGGGGGCAACCCAATTCTCTTTATTGATTTCTTTGTGTGATTTCATTTTGTTTAGGAAACATAAGAAGACTAAGGAGTGAAGCAGTTGAAGAAGAATTCAAAGTGCTTGAAAATTGGCTCAACATAAGGAGAAAGGACTAAGTCAATGCAAATTTTTTAGAAAAATAACTTAGAAGATTTTTATTTTTGCATAATTCACTCAACTTACGAAATAAAACTCAAGCGAATTGATCATGAAATTTTTTGCTCAATTTGAAGACAATCTGCTAACTTTAGCACAAAGTGCTGAAGCCCATTTTTCATCAAGAAAGGAAAACCTATTGTGTAGAGAAATTCGCTCAAAGCGTTAAAGTGAAATATCACTGGAAGAAAATATTTTTCTTGGGTTTGAATATGCTAAGCCAATGGTGATATGCTTAACAAGCGTTGTGTTTAAAAAGGTATGTATTTCATTCGCTCAAGCCAAGCCTAACTTACTTAAGTCAAAAGAGGAATTCAAAAATTGGCCTCTCGAATTAATATTGACTGAAGCAAATAAGGTTACACTGAACAAATTCTAGAAAAGAGCGGTTATTTTTTAAAATTCAAATGAACTTGTTCAACATAATAGAATGCGCCCAACGCACTGCCTAAGCACTATATAAGGCATTCAAAATGAACAACTTCATTCAACTCCCATTACAGGTTTCATATGAATCCCTTTCTTCTCCTATAATTTTCTTACTTTCATTCCACATCATTCCAAGCATCCTCTACAACATATTACACATTTAAAGCTTCAAAATTTCATCTAAGAAAATTTTAATCCAGTAAGCAAAAACCCTTTCTTGAATCATTCTTCACAGTCTGAATTTGCTTAAGATTGCGCTCAATGCAGCTATACTTGTCAGACTTGAAGTCTTTTACATGCATGTTGTTTGATCATCCACTACAAAAAAAAATCATTAAATAGAAGCTAATTTTAGAGAACAGAAATACCAATTTAAAAACTATTTATCAATAATAAAAACTAATTTGCATTTTAATAATTTTTCGAGTCTCTAAAATAATATCTAATTAGTCAAATATCAACTAATTATTTTTTGTCTCTAAATTGGTTTTATTTAATAATTTTCTAGTAGTGATCCTTTACATTTGAAATATTGTGTTATTTCCATTTCAATCAACTTTTGAGTTTGCATGAAGATTCTAAACGTGGTTAATACATGGTTCTTGAAAACATTTATGATAAAAAGGGTATTGATGCCATGAGATGAATCAGTTGTGCATTTAAAACCATTTTTTATACATGCATATGAATATGAAAATTAGATTAGCAAGGTGAATATGCTACTGTTTCCATTTTCTAAAAGATTGTTACGAATGTTCCATTTTCTAAAAGATTGTTAAGAATGTGCCAATGAGTAGTATAGATAGATTGACTCACAATATCCCAATTTCAAGAAAGAGAAAGAAGATAACCTCTTCCTTATGAAATTTATGGATACATTTTTCATTAATAAGGAAAATAAAGGAATCATAAAAAGAAAATGAAATGGAGTTATGGGATAGATTGAGATTCTTGACCAAGGGTAAACAAGAAAGGTATTTTCAATAGGAGTCAAGAACGATATTGGTTGAAAGAAAGGTGGAACTACAACCTGTTGAGTACAAAGTGTTTAAGGCAAAAATTCAAAGAAGACAATAGGAGAAATTGATCACTCCATATCCCCACTTCCATAAAGACATAGGTAGGAAATTTTATACAAATGTTGACTTTGCTAAATTAAGTGAAACAACTAAGTATTCTTAAGTAAGAGAAATACAAATCTTTTATGATGTTGCAGTTATAAGGAGACACCTTCATATCAATTTGGAATTAATTGAAGAATCAAGAAATGAGCTTAATAGAAGAAGGAAGGATATTCCTTTGGCTATATCAACAAAAAGCTTATGTGTTCCTAGGCAGACTTTTGTAAGAGGAAGAATTGGCATCTCAAAAAAATATACAGATCAAGCATGAGCACATTAACACAAATTTGGGCAAGCTTGATGTTTGCCAATATTTCTCCATTGACTCATGTTTCATATATGACATTGGATAAGGCCCAGTTACTATACTGTAACATCTAGGGAATGATAGTGGATGTAATTGAATTGATTTCTAATTAAATACATACGTATGTGCTTTCACAAATCACTACTAGAGGTACTGCGAAGCCTTTAGGGATTCCCATCTTGATTACTGAATTATATAAAGCTTATGGAGTGCAGGTGATGTGAGCTGATTTTTAGATGTTTTCATTTATGGTGACACTTTTACTTAAGGTTGAGATTTTAACAATTAATGGTGAGGACCTAAAGAAGATTCCCACTGGACACGAACTTAACCAAGTGGTTAAGTTAGTGTGAAGGTTCACTTCACAGAGGCAAAGATGAAAAACAAGATATGGTGAGGATGAGATGCAATGGCGAAATTAAAAATGGGCACAAGGTTAACATCAATGGTGGTCATGGCCTCCCAAATGATGCACCATACTCATGATTATGAGCAAAACCCAAGAGTAACAAAGAAGAGAAACTAAGAGACAAACACATAAAATGGAATGGAGAAATGGAAGGAAAATGGAATGAGAAAACTTATGATGGTGGGTGAGAAAATGTCACGCCACTTGGAGGGTGATGTGCTCCAAGATGAGTGTGTTGGTCGCCACTTGAGAGCTTCCCTATCACTCAAGATAAAAACTTAAACCTAAAAGGACATAAGTCTCACTAAAAGCTCACACAATTTGTGCAAAATTTCTTTACTTCATTCAATTTCAACTTGAAAATACATGGAGTAAGGCACTCTATTTATAGGAGATGGTGCCTTGGTGAATAAGAAGCAAGGGTAGGATGGGAAACACTAAAAAAGGGGCAGCCTTAGGGTTTGACTAAGTCAAAAGCGTACTCTAGGCTTGTCCTTCTAAAAACTAGGTCAAAACTCATTCCTAAGGGCTATGAACAAGCTAAAATGATAACTACACCCACTATTATGCTAAAGACACCTTATTCTAGCCTATCTTTGCTATTTGGACCCCTAAAGTGAGCCCAAATTATTTACAACATATTCTATTCTTTAAGAAGACTAGCAGGAAGAATATTTAGTGCTCTGGTTTATGCCCATCTTCTCTGGTCGAGTCCATGAGATCCTTGGTGGGGTCTTGAATTGTTTGTTGAGATGACTGCTCTCCATGTGCTTTGTGTTTTGCTTCCTTGGTCATCTTCATAGCTACTTGGTTTGTATCAGCAGGTGCCAACTTACCCTGCCAACATGATTAAACCTCTCATGAATAAGTCCTACATCATGACCCATTGCACAAACCCAAATGATCGAAATTAGGTGCAACTGAGGAGGATAGAGCCAACCATGTTGCAGTTGAGCATATTACACCAAAAACTATCCAACCTCAATCAGGATTACAAGCTAAATTGACACAGATACAACAATAGGTGGTTGCGAATCATAAGGGTTATACTCTCAATATCAACAACAACACCAACCAATGGTCCCTTTTTCTTTGATGAGTATATACAAGCTACATTCAACAACTTTTTGCAAAGAATCATTCTTTCTTTCTACTAAGTAGGACATCTAGTCTTTTATTTATGAGCAAAACTTTGTAAATCTTCTTTGTGAGAAGATGTAACCTTGTGAGCTTTTTTTTCTTTATTACCATGAGTGGCCTTGGTCTTAGGGGGAATTAATACATGTTAAACTAGGAGTGATTTGTGCACTCGTGTGTAACTTGGAGAGATTGATGTACTCATTGCAATCAAGATTATTTTATTAGTGGAACATCTTAAGTTGTGTGCTCAAAGGAGAACTAGATGTAGCCCACGTTTTGGGGGTGAATAAGTATAAATCCTAGTCTAGTTTGCTTCAAAAAAGAGTCTCCATGCTCTATTCAACACCCTTTGCTCAAAAGAGAACTAGATGTAGCCCACGTTTTAGGATGAACAAGTATAAATCATAGTTTAGTTTGCTACAAAAAAAAGTCTCCAGACTGTATTCAACACCATCTATTCAAAGGAGAACTAGATGTACCCCATGTTTTAGAGTGAACAAGTGTAAATCGTTGTTTAGTTTGCTACATAAAAGAGTTTCTAGGTCTATTCAACTCTACATCAGATGTAATATATCATATGCTAAAATTACAATATTAAACCATCACTAAGTAAATAAGCAACTTTAGTGAAGTTAGCTTGCTATGTCTGACCTGTTACATTAGACAAAATGATTACATTCTATTTGTTTGATAAACTAAAACATTGTCTTTCAGATAATACTTCCAAAAAGATTTTAAATTTAATTAAATCACAATTGAACTTTCATGCCGATAAAAAGAAAACAATTTAACCCTCATTTCTTGTGATTTCCTTATTTTTCACATTATTTAATTTCATAACAACACACTTATAAGCAAATTAGTTAAGTTAAAAATTTTCATCTCATACATTACATTATATATAATCACCATTAACTAATTAAACAATTTACACATTTATCGTCTAAGTATTCCTATCGGATGATATCTGTAAAACATGCACAAGTTTTTGGAAAAACACAATATTCAACCTTTCGTTGTTGTGTTATTCTTATTTCTACAATTGATATAAGAGTTCAATCTCTAAAGAGTTGAGGGCTTGATAACTTCTAGAGAAAAAGATCCAACATAACAAGAATGACGTAAATATTAGACTAGAGGGAACACTCATTATGGTACCTCTAGTATTCTCAAGAGAAAACTATCCATATTCTTTCCATATTGAAAGAATGGAATGAAGATGTACATCATGTCCACTTAAGTTATGTCACATTATAATCAAAGAAAGCATAGAGATAAAAATTCCAAAAAAAATTGGACACAAGCTGAGGTTAGTTGGAACTTGACGACAAAACTAAGTATGTTCTAACTTTTTCTTTATCAAAAGAAAAAATTAAGAAAATCTACAAGCTAAACTCAACTAAGGAAATATGGGACCTCTTTTGAAGACAAATATATAGAAAACATGGATGGTGAGTCACCCTCAAGGTTTGACTTGTGAAACTTAAAAAGAGAAAACATATCTATGTTTAATGGTTGACATAGATAAAAAGGTAAATCCTAAGTTTATCTCTAGATTTTCCCAAATCTCTGAATCCTCAAGTTCGTCATCTGATGAAGATAAGAGTGATCTATCTCATGAAGAAACTCTTTTAGATTGCAACTTTACATATAAGCACCATTAAATTCAAATAAAGAGATTGACATTATGCATCTTGCAAACCAGAGAAGTAAAACTACATCTGATGAAAATATACATACACTCTGGATTGTACCTTCAGATGCAACAAAATTTAAATCGATATTAAATAAAAGATCAAGTGTTGCAAACATCCTTATAAAATATTATCTAAGAGCATTAAAGTTCTAAATCTTTTATCCTATAAGTCCAAACACATTTCTTGCTTATCTAATATAGGACATGATCTCTGGAGAGTTAGAAAACTCTATGAAAGAAAGGACAATAGCATCTCCTCAAGCAATGATAATGATAAGCTAGATACATTCGGACACAAAAGTAAGTGGTAAAAAAATAATAAAAATGCATCGAAGAAAATTTCGGATGAAAAGTCTTTAGAATGATTATCTTATGAATAGGAAAGAAGAGACCACAAACCAATATTAAGTCTCAACCTTGTAAGCTGGGCATAAACGAAGGACACGAGAATTATATTCCAAGATTTGCTCACATGGAAAAGTCCCTGAAATGAACCCAGATAGTCTGTGCAACCATATTTTTTTAGAAAAATAGATTCCTTAAATTAAATATAATTCATAGTGTATTTATTAATCTGTTGAAGTCTTTGTTTTACCAGACGATGATAGCATCATCTGAGTAGTGCTAATCTATTTGATGAGTCTTTGTAGATAAAAGTTTTTAAGAAATGATTAAGTTTCGCTCACACGCATTAAAAAGCATTAATGGTGAAACGACAAAACCATCAATTCTCGTCACCTCAAGCGTCTAAATCCAGAGAAAACATAAGCACTTTCGATGTCATGTTGTCATCCACATTGTGTTAAAAAAAGAAAACCCTAATCGTCGCTTTAGTTTTCATCTTCTACCTATCGAAAGAACAACCTTCGTATTCCTCAAGTTTTCCTTACACATCCTCTCTTTTGAAGAAAAAATTGAACCTCTGAGATTGATTTTTTTTCTTCATTTTCTTCTCTTTTATCATAAAATCAATGGCTTCAAAAGGAAGCACTATATATATCTACTTTATATGTTTCCAACCCTGCCACAATTATGTTGATGTTTCCTGAACAAGTGTTCATACCAGAAAACCTTTTGAACTTCACTAATCCGGAGCGAGCTGGATTTCCAATGGACAAAGTTTTTGGTCCAGTAGGATGAACAAAGTTCCTTGTTCTAAGGAACCATTGGTATCATCAGGCTTATAGTTGGTTTTGGGCCAACATGCATTCTACCAGTATTGGAAAGACAATACAAATTTCTACGTCAAATATCGTCAGAGCAAGTCATCTAAATGAAGAAGGAATTTTGTTCTTTAGCAAGTGGGACAATGACCTAACAGCTGAACAAGTGTACACTCTTCTATATGGTAAACCATGACCATCGTCAGGAACAAATGCTATGGTAAGGAACTTTCCGAAAGTTCCAACTTGGTGCCCCTAAGAAGAGTAATCCATAACATTACCATGTATTAGAAATTGATGGCGGAGTCCCAAGCATAAGTTCTATCAGAGCAACGATCAGAAGACTCCGAGAATGGAACTTAGCAGAGATTATCATAGAGATATTTTTAAGATTCCAAGAGTTTTAAAGGGACATTCTTATATATCTTGGACTTTGTTCTAATATTAAATATTATATATAGTAGTATTTCATGTAAATAATTTTGAACTATCCAATTAAGTCAAGTATCGTAGAAATTTGGTTTGTATTTACTTTCAACTAAATTAGGTTTAAGATTAAGGTTTCTAAATCTACCTAGGGTTTAATTAGACTTAATTATGACCCATCTTAAACCCTAGACCAATCTTTAAACCTAGAAGGTGCACATGAATCACATTGCCTTCATATGAAAAGTGTGACTTAGAATATGCGCCATTTTTTGAATCATTTTGAATTCAAATCTCCCACTCCTTTTTTTTTTCTTAGCGAGTCCCTTCTACTATGAGCGTCCTCCACCACGAACACCATCATCTTTGTGATTGTTCTCCACCGCGAAGACCACCATCTCATCCACCGCATCACCACCACGAAGTTATGTGGCCCAACCCGCAAGCCCGTGGCCCAACCCGCATGTGGGGCGGGCCATGAAAATCAACCCGTATTTTATATGCTTGGTGGGCCAACCCGACCCATATTTTGTAGGCCTAAGCGAGGCGGGTCTATGCGGGGTGGGTCGGCCCACTTTGTCACCCCTAATACTATCCTCCCTAACCAAAAAGCATTATCTAAGAAACATTGATCGTTTAATGTTAACTAGTATTAATAATTTGAATTAGGGTGTGCAAATTTATTGTGATCACCATATATATGTTCTAAAGCAGAGTGGAACCACCAATGTTAAGTAGACAAGAAACATAGAAGTCTATAATACATAAAAAAATAACATCAAGTTTGATTCATATTATACCATTATTATATTCCAATGAAATCTCAAAATCACCTTAAGTAATATGGAAACTCCTCAAATGTATACTTTTTCTCCCTTCCTTCAAACACCAACCTCCTAAGCTCTTGCACAATCAAGAAATCTGAATCACATTAAAAGACAGTCACAATAAAAATTTTAGAAGATGCATTTCTTGTGCTCATGTGCCTATGTAGAGCTTATTTCTCATAACTATACAGTAACTGGAAAACAACGTAATAAAAAAAGATGTTAACTAATTATGTGATTATACCTTGTCTCCCTTTCACTACCTCATGCCACGACCAAGCCCTTCCACGAGACCAAGCCCTTGAAAGATTTCAAACTTTGTGCACAACAAGAAATCAACAAAAGGAGAAATTGAACCATAAATGCTAGAAGGAAACAAGAAATACAACAACAAACCAACCACGGAAGAAGAACTTAAATCCTCGAGCAAAAAGAAGGAAGAACAACCTACGAATTTGAAAGCATATAAAGGCACCAACATAAAGAAGAGTTATCAAATTTTTAGAAAGGGAAATAGAAACGAAGCAAAATCTTACCAAATTCAAACCATTCAAACCGCAACTCGCCTCATCTTAAGCAACCTATGGTTTTAAAAGTGGTGGTTTGCAAAAATTGGGAACTTGAATGTTGACAGTTTCTGTTCCCAACAACCTTCAATGCAATTGTCCTCACATGCTAGTCCTCATTCTCTCGAACACTTAGCATGTTCATCTCTAACTTGTGCTTTTTTAGCTTTCCAAACAATGAGGTAGTGGTCATGGAGGTTAGATCCTTTGATTTAGATATGGTAGTAACCTTGGGCTGCCATGATCTATCAAGACACTTGAGAATTTTGATATTAAGCTTCTCTTTATCAAATATTTTCCCAATACTCATAAGATGATTTACAATGTGAGTAAACCATTTTTGCACTTCTACAATTGTTTCTCCCTTATGCATTCTGAACATTTCATATTCTTGTATGAGAGTGTGCTTCATTGCCCTTTTCACATCATTGGTGCCTTCATGAGTTACTTCAAGAGTATATCCCAAATCTCCTTTGCTGATTCAATTGAGACATCCTGAAAAACTCGTCAGAACTTAGTACAAATGTGATAATGTTCTTAGCAATACAATCATATTGGGCCCTTTTACTTTCTTGCTTAGTCCATTGGGACCAAGGATTTTTAGAAATTACTTTTTCATTTTCAATCATAGGGATAAAAGGACCATTTTTAATTGCATCCTAAATACCTGTCAATTAATTCAACAAAGATTTTCATCCTTACCTTCCAGAATTAGTAATTTACACCACAAAAAGTGGTGGTCTATTTATAGAAGCACCTTTCCCAAAAGGTAGTTTATCAGGAAAAAAAAAACGATTTTTGGATCAAAACTTAAGTAACTTTCAAGAACCTAACTCTTGATGCCAATTGTTAGAATTGTAGGCCTAAAACAAGAAGGGGGTGAATTGTTTTTAAACGTTTTTCAAAAAAACTTTGAAGGTATGGAGAAAGCCAATGAATAATCAAAGGCAAAGGAATGAAAATGCTCAAGTTACAAAATTATTTTAGTGTATTTCCAAAAAATCAACCGGTTGTTTTTGCGATTCAATCGATTGTTTTTATTAGCAGTTTATAAAAACAACTTAAAATAGATATAATTGAGATTAGGGAAAGAGAGAATCACACAAACATATTTATATTGGTCCACTCTTACACCAAGAGCTACATTCAATCCCCATAAACCACTGGGTATTCCACTATGTAATCAACCACGGATTACAACCACACACACACTCAAGAACACACACTTCCTTTGGCAATACAACACACCACATATTAGAACAACCTCTAACTCTGTGAATCACGGTTCTTTACAGAAATACAGACCAAGAGAGAATAAAGAAAGATCACACCTGATACAGATTGAATTATAAAAGATTACACAGTAGTCCAATTCCACTCTTAGCAAGTTCAATCAAAGCTTGATGCAAATCTTGGAGAAAAATTATTTTCAAAAGATTAATCTCAGATCATTACTACCAGGAGCGTAAAACAATTATTTAAACTCCAAAAGGTAGTCAAACTTAATAGTTTTGAATTAATTAAAACAAATTTACCAAACTTAACAAATTTTGTTAAGAGTTTTTAAAAAACAATCGGTTGAATTGTTGAAACAACAAATTTAATTAGCTTGACAACAAAGTCAACCAATTTATGCTTTGTCAAATCTGTTTCAAAAACACTAAGTGTCAAAAAAACCGATTGAAACGATAAAACAAGTGGTTGTTTTTCCACTTCTTTGTAAAACACTATTTTTCAAAAGAATTTGATTTAAACCAACTTTGAATCCTAACTAAGAGTGGATTTACAATTCAAACTACTCAGAACACACACACACACACAAGCTACATCCAACCTTTAAACAATCCATAGAGATTTGGAGACTTCAAAGCCTTGTTCAACCCATAGACTAAGCTAATCTCAAACTTCAATAAATATCTATATGCTTGTTTTATGTTGCAAGGAATGTTCGTCTACCAAAGAGATTTGTTAAAAGTATAAGCTAAAGTCAATATCAAAAGATCTCTTGGAGTTTAAGCTATAGCTACTAATTCTTTACAATTCCTAAGCACTGAGCATTGTCATCTCTGGAAAGGATATATGCCTCATATGGCTAGGCACAAGTAGGAAAAATCAAGTCAAGGCACAATGCCCAAGGAAAGATAACCTGATCTAGCTATTTGGAAAATTACGTAAAGAAGAAAAAATCATTTAATGCTGAACCAAATGCATTTAATGCATTCAAATCAAACAAGATCATTAGACGAAAGAAGTATACAAAAAATAAACGAAGTTGATTCAAAGGGAAAGAGTTGATTCACAACAATCATATTCCTCTAAACTTATATGAAGCATATCAAGGAGAAAAAGAAAGACAAAGACCACTAAAATGCTGAAACGTTGCTCAAATTTTGTGTGCGCAGCTAAAGCTTTATTGAAGAACACTATTGGTATTCAATCAACTAATAGAGAAAGAGTGTTCTAATTCTACATACGTCTTCAAACGATTATCCTCTCCAACAAAATTCAAAATGATTAGTTGATCACCTTGCATATAAACTAATCATCTTATCTAGTTGTTAGTTGCTAGTTGGCAAATAATATTTTGTTAAGCTAGGAATGGATTATGTCAAGAATACTCAAGAAGTTAGTTAGGAGTGGCTTGTGTCAAGAATAATCAAGGGGCTAGCTGGGAGCAGCTATGAGCGAAAAGAATACTTGATTGAGCTAGGTCTGGTTGATATCAAGAATAGTCAAAAGGGTTTTCCAGAAGTGGCTATGTGCCTAAAGAATACTCTATTTTACTTTGCAATAGTAGTTTGCTTAGTGGAACTTAATCAGTTACTTGAGAACTAGACATAGTCTGTTTGGTCAAGTGAACCGAAATAAAAAATTACAATGTGTATTCTCTCTTTCTTTGTCTCTGTACTTTGAATATTATTATTATCAATACTAAAAGAGAATAAGAGTCACTACAAAACACACTGTCAAAATGTTTTATATAAGAAAAATTGTTAAGTTAAAAAGCATCATCTAATATATTACATCAAATATAAACATCTTAACTAATTAAACAATTTACACATCTATTGTTTGAGTATTTTCTATTAGAAGATATTAGCAAAAGTGCAAAAATGTTTTGGAAAAACATAATTCAACCATTCATTATTGTGTTCTTACTATTTTCACACACTCCTAATTGAAAACCCAAGTATTCTTTGGACTAAAACCAATCCTATCTAAGATTGAGTATTATCTTAAATACATCCACTTTTTGGTGATAGACGCCAGCCAAACAAAAACTTGGATTTGTAATCTTTCTATTTGTTTTTTCTTCTAATTTATTTAAGAAACTAATTTGAAAGTATATGCAATGAGTTAGTAAACACAAATTAAAACATAATTATTAAATCTTTTCATTCTAGATAATATGTCATAAAAATGAAGTACTTGAAATTTTCAATTATTCAATTTATTTTTATTTAAAAAAAATTTAGAGATATTTACAATATATCACAACCGTTAAAATATGTTTTAAGGAAGATAATTCTGAAAGAGATAATAAGGATGTTTTTATTTCCTAAAAAATATTTTTAATATCATTTTCTTCAAAAAAAAAATACAAATAAAATATTCTTTTCCAGATATTATATTACTTTGATTAAACGTGTTTTTAGCAAGTATATTTATTTTGAAGATTTTGTTTTCTACAACCATTTAAAAAAAATATTCGCATTCATAACGTTTAGGGGTTTAATAGAGTGTCCATGGTCTCAACATTTATATAGGAACTTGAAGAATGTAGTTGTTACAATCCATTTTCTAGTTATTGAGTAGCTTTGAACTATTTTGAATATTGAAAAGCATTAAATGTGTTTTAAGCATCATTATGTTCTCATAAACTTTTGCACTAAAATATGATAAAAGTGGACACCATAGTTAACACGAGAGGATTGTTGGCGAACAATGCATGGGGAGATAGTATTCCAAGAGATGTCTAATGTTTAAGCCTCAAAAATATTCTTTATGTTGATGTTAGATTAAAATCTGTTTGCACTTATTGTCTTATCATCATCCACGTTTATAAAAATTTGAAAAATTTGCATGCTGTTTTATCAGTTGTCATTTAAAGCACTTGCGGTTGCATGATATTCTTTTTATACAATATTTATCATACGCAGCTTCTTCATGTTTTATTTTAATAATATTTTTATGAAAATTGAAATATCACTAACATTAGATGTTTGATTGAAATCATAAATAAATTTATTTAGTTTGCCCACCTTAGAGTTTTGATCACTTGAAACAAAAATGTCTAGATAATATAAATTGTTTCTTCATGTCACCATTTTAAAATATCATTTGAACATCATGAATTACCAGTGTTGTTATTATTATAGAAGAATTATTTCAAATTATTGGAGATTTTTTTTATAATCAATATTTTTCTTTTAAGGAAAGTCTTTAATAGCTAGACGAATTTTATAATTCTTAATTACATCAGTTTTATTAATTTAACAAGATTTTCCATGATACTTGCTATGTGGTAACAATCTATCTACATTTGGTGCAATACTTTCTATATAATATTAAATATACAATTTTTATTGAATTTTGAGAACACATACCATTCGAATTTTACACAAATTATAACATTTAAATTGCACATTATAATTTTGGACAAACATAGCGTCATTATCATAAAAACAATATAAAACAAAGTAAATATATGTAGTGTTTAGTTAGAACAATAAAGCCACCAACATTAATAACCAACAAGAAATTGTTGCCAAATTTTTAAAATTTTACCAATTTTTCTGCATTCATGCTTATAATTATATAATTTTTTCATTTTTTTTTAATTAAAAAATGTAAGTAAAGTTGTACTGTTATTTAATTTTTTCCAGGAAATTTTCTTGTGATGAAAATAAATTCACAGATAAGTTTTAATAATATTTTAACAAAATTAGCAGGAAATTTGTACTCTATTTTACTTCACTTTTATTTAATATTCTTAGTTTCAAATATCTATTTTATCAAAATATAATAATTTTTAGTTATAGTTGACATAATTAAAAATTATCCTTATAACTCATATTATTTATACATCATTATTTAAATTAAAAAATATAAGATTATACCATATTTTTTTATGAGCTAATATTAGGCAGATGAATATAACATAACATATATCTTGCTCACTTCCCAATTTGTTTCAAAACATATACCAAAATTCCTTTTTATAATAATATTATACCAGATTTTGATGAGGTAACATAACATATACCAGATTTTTTTTCTTATTATATTTTAAAATAATTTTTAAGAGAACTCAACATTACGTGCCCGTTTTTATTAAAAAAATAATTTAAAAGAAAAATAATTAATTATTATTGTTCCTGCCAGTTGACCCGAAACGCCTTCGTGCGCCTACGTCACTCTCACTCTCAGAGTTCTTGCATTCGCGTGTACCTTTCCTGTGATGAACACCTGAAACACAAAGACAAAGGGCGCCCTAACGACCATTTGCATTCTGACGCTCAAGTCGGTATTAGGGCTAGGAAACACTGAAAATTTGTGTAACTATTACTGTGTGTGTTTTTAGCGGCGCAAGAGAATTCTCTCTTGTCATACCTTGCTATTTATGGACTGAAACTAGGGTTTCCTCTTTACCCGAAATGGACCTTTCTGGCGGGACGGGCCCAACACTGTTGTTATCTTACTCTTAGGCTTTGTTTGGATTAGAGGTTGTGGGTGAGTGGAAAGTTGAGGGTCTGGAAGAGTGAAAATGTGAAGAAAGTGTGGAGAAAGTTGAGAGTGTTTGGAATTGGATATGTTAGAGTGGATGTGTGAAAAAAGTTTATTAGAAATTGTGAATGATGTGATAGTTGTGAGAGTATTTTAATATATTTTGAATAGTGTAAATTGTAATATTACAAATTTACCCTTGTATATAAATAAATAGAAAAATGAAATATTAATTAGTTTAAAGAACATTTAAGTTAATTAAAATAATTAGTATTATATTATTTAATTTCTATTACATTACTTTATATATAATAATAAAGTATACTTTTGTTCATGTGTAAAAAAATAATCAAAAAAATATTATTAATTTTGTACATAATTTTGATAATTAAAATAATTGTAAGTTTCAATTATAACTTAAAAAATAATATAAAATTGAAATGAATATAGAATATAGAAATGAAATATGATTTCTTCATTTTTAATTTTATTAATTGAAAAAATTTGTATTAGTTAAATTTTTGTTTGTAGATAATTTTAATATTATTAATGATTATTTAATAAATTTTATGTTATATAAATATATCATTGTTATTAATTATGATTTTGATTACTATTAATAATAACATTAATATAATTTAAGAAAAGATGTCATGAACATTAGTTGCAAAAATATATAAAGTTATTACATTTGATGGAGAGAGATAAATACATGTTAATTTGAAATTATGCAAATTACTACAATATTTTTTATAATTTTTTAAATTTTTAAATTAATAAATTATATTAAATCTACAAAAATTAAAACCCTAAACATTATAAATTTTGAATTCCATTCTGTCAAAATATTTTTTTTAAATAAAAATTTCTATTTTTTTATAAACAGTTCATTTTTTAAAAATAATTACTTTCTATATTTATTATTAAAAAATCAGATATCTTCTCAAAAGTTTAACTTTTTTTTTAATTAATACAACATTTTTTATAAAAATTTTAATTATAGCATTAACAATTTATGTCAAATATAAGAAAACCCTACAAATTTTTAATTCCATTCTGTAAACATATTCATTTTTAATTCCATTATGTAAACATATTCATTTTAAAACATAATAATTATCTACATTTATTATAAATTAAAATTTCGTATCTAAACTTTTTCTACTTTCTTAACTTACTAAAACATTTATTTTGATTTTGTAATTTATAATATTAATTTATAAAAACCCTACACATTACAAATTTCTATTTTCAGTTGTAAAAATATTCAGTTTAAATAAATAAATTTTTTTCTTATAAATAATTAAATGTTATAAATAAAAATGACTACAACATTTTTTTAATATTTTTAATGATAACATTAATAATTTATGTCAATCTAAAAAAAAATTAACTAACCATTATAAATTTTTATTTCCATTCTCTAAAAATATTATTTGGAAATAAAAAACTATTTTTTTAAAACAATTTCATTTTTAAAAACTAATAAATATCTACATTTATTATTAGAAATTCAAATTTTTTCTCTGCCTTTTTAAATTACTATAACATTAAAATAAATAAATAAATAAAAATTTAAAAAACCTGAACAAAAGCACAATAGGGTGGGGAGGCCCTGTGATTTATGGTGGTATGGAGGAGAAAAGAGAAAAGTAAGGGTAGAAGAGTAACTTTATACGTCTGACGTGGCACTTGCTATGTACTCTCTCCTTTCTCTTCATTTTGGAGAAGATGCAATATCCCCTCCACTTTACCTGCACTCTCTCCCTCACCCACATACATAACTGGAAGCAAATGGGGTGGTACTGTACCACCCCTAGAAGCAAAAGGTACCTTAGGATAACCTAGCGCGTGTGGTTCCTAACTGGAGTGCGACCTCTGGTGGGTGATCACATGGGTGCCTCCTCGTTCACCTGATCTTTGGGGTCACCCGCCTCTGGGAGTGTCCTAACTGTTCACGTGCCATGCATGCAGCTCACCCCAGGAACACGACCTTTATGAGCCATATCTTTCCAGTGGCTTTACTCTTTGTGTTACGCCTGAACGCGTCATCCACTCTGCACGCATGGGCCCTCGTGATATAGGCTTCTCCCTTTTACTAATAACTAGTGCGTGATCTGGGATCCACCTTTCGTGGCCCATCTCTACCGCTTAGATTTCCAATGTCCGATCTCTCCACACTGTCTAGTGGCATGTCGGTACATCCTGATGACTGATGTCTGAAGTCTGAAGTCTGCAGTCTGACCACTCCTGGCTCCTTGGCGTATGTGCTTTGATAGTACTGGCCCACGATGCTCGTGGGACCCGCTTAGGTGGCACCAACATTACCAATGGTCAGTCAACGCCCAGGGATTGGTCGGTACAATTATATTATTTAAATTTGATATTATATTTTATAAATTTAAAAAACTATTAGTATTTAAAATAATTTTTATTATTAATAAAAAAATTAAACTAGTTTTTAGAAGAGTATCAACATTAATTATTATTATTATTAATTATTTTAAATTTTAAATTAATTATTGTAAAAATTAATTTATAATTTAAACTAATTAATAATTAATTAAATTTTATTTATGTTTTCGCACAAAATTTGATGAGTTATAATAATAAAGTTGAAAAAAAAAGTTGAAGAAAGAGAACATCTTATGTTTTACTATTTACTATTCTTTTGCCCTAAAATCCAATTACGAAACTTCATTTTTCTGCCATTCTAAAATGATAAAGTAAACTTTTCATACAATTGACGTCTATTTTTCTTAGTAACTTTATTTCATCTAATTTACTTATTCTATTTTCACTCAAAAAATAAAATTTATAAATGAAATTAAGCTTAAACTGAGTTTTTTTCTCCCTACCAATTTTAAATAATTAATTTCTGATAAATTTTTATTTCCTTTTTATTCCAAAAGGTTTATCAACATTATTTTATTTTACTGTTTAAAATACTACAAACCACCAACAAAAATAAAATAAATAATGTTAAAAGATAATGATTGGAATTTTAAAACCTAAGCACATTTAAGAGTACTTGTACAACTAATTGCAATAAATTAAAGTTAACTAATAGGTTCCCTGTACTTTTAAAGTTTTAAATAATATTACAAACAATTTTCAAACATTCGGTTTGGATATTAATTATATGTATCGACCAATCCTCGGTTATCGACTCCAGTGACTGACCTCAGACATCGCACACCGATGCCTGATAGTAAAGATAGGTCACGTAAGGTGGGCCCGAATACACGTATCAGGGTGTTGGTCAGTCTTCAAACATCGGTATCATAGACATCGACGTTGGAGATCGACACCAAACCTCACCCGAAGAGGGAGAGATCAGACGTCGACGGTCTGAACAGTTGTATTGGGCCACGTAAGGTGGGCCCTAGAATTATACTAAGTTATCAATTAAAACATTAGATATGAGGAAAACCTAAGTCACGAGGGATCCATGCAGGTGGTGTGTATAGCGCATTCAGGCGCGACACGAGTGAGTAATCCTTAGAAGCGCTAAGGCCCATTAAGGTTAGGGTTTCCAATGGAAGTTGCATGCATGACACGTGAATACTTAGGGCACTCGCAGAACAGATGGCGCTAGAGATTAGGTGCACAAGTTGGTACCTAAGCGGCCACTCTATTAGTCGTTGCACTCCAGTTAAGGGAAGTTCTACATGCCAGATTATGCTAAGATTATGTAGTAGCGGCGCAAGGACATTCCCCAAGGAACCCTAGACATGGGTAACAACACAGAGGTAAACCCTAGTTTCAACCTATATAAGGAATGCTAAGCACCCTAGCAAGGTACACAGTTTCTAAGACTGAAACTACTTTATACACTTGGTGTTTCTTTTTCCTAATACTGACTTGAGCGTCGGAGTGCAAACGGCCGTCAAGGTGCCCTTTGTCTTTGCAGGTGAGAGATTCTTCGACCAAGGAAGGACGATTCTCAGGCGGAGATAAGAGGGACAGTGATTGTCATTCGAGTCAACCGGCGAGAACATTTGGCGCCCACCGTGGGGCCCGATAAAACAAGGTCCCACTCGCAATCGTGTGAAGAGTTGTTACCAACGATATGAGAAGTACGAGGCAATGATCTGTTGTGGTCGTAGGTGTCATGCCCCCTGGAGGGGACAACATCACCATGCAACAACTCATGGAGACCATGTGCGCTCTCCAAGAGGCGGTGGCAGCATCTATGGTTGAAATAGTCGCATCACAGGCGGCCAATGAAGAACTGGGTAGGACCAACGAGGAACTGCGCAGAGATTTGAAACAGACAGGGGAGCGCGCGGTGGATGAGCGTGCCCCACCCGTACCACTTAGGACATGCCCCATGTCGTTCTCTCAGGCGATTATGGATACAACATTTCCAATCACGTCTCTAGGCCCAAAAGTCACCTTCACAGGTGTAGAAGATCTAGAGGCTCACCTCACAGCGTTCCACACCCAGATGATGCTCACAGGGGGATCTAACGTTGTGTACTGCAAGCTGCTGATGAGCATGTTGGCAGACGCGGCGTTGGAGTGGTTTGTTAGTCTCCCTGAAAGACACATCACCACTTTCGATCAGTTCGCAACGCTGTTCAGAGAATAGTACCTCGTTAATAGGGCCCCCACTCGAATCTCTTATGATGTCTTTGACATTAAACAGTACGAGGGAGAGTCCTTAAAGAAGTTCTTGCACAGGTTTGGAGTCCAGGTAGTGCAGTTGAAACCCACATATGAGGTCATAATGGTGCTCGCCTTCGTCAAGGGAATGATGTCAGGACCTTTCACTGAATCACTACTCAGGTTCTACCCAAAGACGTTCAGCGAGATCAGGCGTCGGGCCTTGGCACACATCGCTGCGGACAATCGAATCATAGAGAAACGTGGCCTCGTCGGTCTTGTCCGACCTCGAGCGGCTAGTCGACCTCAGTCCATGAGGGTGCACGAGGCGACCATAGAGAAGAAGGGCGCGGGAAACCAGCAACCCTACGAGAAGCCACAGGCTGGAACGCCCACGCGGAGAGACCCGCCTCCGAAGCATAATTTTCGTGTAGAGCTCGAGGAGCTGATCGCTATTCTTAACATAGCGGCAAGATTGAAGATGCCCCCGAAGACCGACAGGAAGATGGGGCCCAACAAGAACGCTTGGTGCGAATTCCACTAGGCATATTGCCACCCCATACGCAACTACTTGGCCTTGGCACACCAACTGGATGAGCTGGTGAAAAGTGACTTCTTGAAAGACTACCTTCAGGAGCCGCAGGACGATTAGGCGTTGGTAGCCGAAAGAGTAAATCAGGGGCACGAGGTGCCCATTCACTGTGAGATCAACACCATATCTGGAGGAGGATGCACCGCCTCCCAGCAGAAGAAGTACGTACGAGAGGTGATGGCAATGGAGGTATAAGAGGCATATCGGACTCCCGATGTCGACCTCGTCTTCACCAAGGCCGACCGCCAAGATGTCATACCACATGAAAATGACCCAGTGGTGATTTCGGTAGTAACGACAGGAAAAAAAGTGCATCGCGTCCTCGTAGACCAAGGAATTTCGACTGATGTGATGTTTTGGTCAACCTTAAACAAGTTGCAGTTGTCTCCAGACCAGTTGAGACCTTATACCGGTTGCTTGTATGGTTTCACTAGAGACTAGGTAGAAGTGCATGGGCATATAGAGTTGAGGACGACCTTCACAGATGGCACAACTTCACACACTACCAACATCAGGTATCTTGTTGTTAACGCCCCATCAGCCTACAATATACTGTTAGGTAGACCTGCTTTGAACAGGATTGAAGCGATTGCCTCTACGAGGCATATGAAGATGAAGTTGCATTCCCTCGAGGGTACGGTGATCACCATCAAGTCTGACCAGAAAGAGCCCAAGAAATGTTACGAGAATAGCCTCAAGACGAAGATAGAAGTGTTCGCTGTTACCACTCAGCCTCTAATGAAAGAAAGAGTCTCCCAAGCAGAGATCGCCCGGGACAGATGACCCAAACCTGCCGAAAACGTGTTAGAGCGAGAGATCGGCGGGAAGGTCTTCAAGCTTGGCAAGTCTCAGGGCCAAGAGACTTAGGATCAGATCGCCGAAGTTATATCACGATACCTGGACGCATTTGCCTGGTCCTCCTCAGACATGCTTGGCATAAAGCCCGATTTCTTGTGTCATCGTCTCACTATGGACCCCTAGGTCCGACCTGTACGCCAGAGAAGAAGGAAGTTCAACGAAAAGATGCGTCAGCTCGTCAGAGAAAGGATAAAGAAATTGTTGAAGGCTGACCATATCAGGGAGATTCAGTACCCTGAGTAGCTGGCGAGTGTGGTGCTAGTAAAGAAGGCCAGTGGGAAATAGAGGATGTGCGTAGACTTCAGAGACCTCAACAAGACCTGCCCAAAGGACTCCTACTCGTTGCCCAGTATTGACACTTTGGTGGACAGTGCGTCCGGTTGCTGACTACTTAGCTTCCTGGATGCCTTTTCTGGTTACAACCAGATCATTATGCACCCCAGGGACGAGAGCAAGACAACATTCATGACAGAACTATCTTGTTATTGTTATAAGGTGATACCCTTTGGGCTTAAAAACGTAGGGGCGACGTACCAGAGGCTGATGGACAGAGTGTTAGCGCCCATGTTAGGGTGGAATGTTCAAGCATATGTAGATAACATGGTGGTCACCTCCCAGTAGAGGAACAACATGTAGCAGACCTAGAAAATTTAGTCACCACAAAAGCCAAATGCAAGTTGAAGCTGAACCCAGAAAAGTGTGTGTTCAGGATAGAGGCAGGCAAGTTCTTGGGGTTCCTACTCACTGAACGTGGGATAGAGGCAAATCCTAAGAAGTGCGTTGCGATAATAGCAATGAAGAGCCCAACCTCAATTAAGGAGGTGCAGCAGTTGACGGGGCGCATGGCCGACTTCCAGGTTCGTGTCGGCAGGAGGAGATAAGGGGCATCCTTATTTCCAGTGTTTGAAGAGGAACAACAGGTACGTATGGATCAGAGAGTGCGAAGAGGCGTTCTTAAAGCTGAAAGAGTACCTAGCCAGTCCGCCAGTGTTGTGCAAGACACAGCTAGGTACTCCACTTCGTCTATACTTCGCGGTTACAGAAAGGGCGATCAGCTCGGTTCTACTACAAGAGCAGGACTAGGTGCAGAAGCCGATATACTTTGTTAGCAAAGTGTCGTTGGGGCCAGAGGTGAGATACCAGGCCATAGAGAAAGCGGTTGTGACAGTAGTGTTCTCAGCGCGAAGAGTTCGCTACTACTTCCAGAGCTTTACCGTAATAGTGATGACAGACCTTCCAATTTGCAAGGTCTTACAAAAGCCAGATGTGGCAGGCAGGATGGTGCGATGAGCGATAGGGTTATCTGAGTTCGATGTGCAGTATGAGCCTAAAGGCCCCATTAAAAGCCAAGTTTATGCTGACTTCGTAGTAGAGCTCTCCTCGGCAACCACGCACCAAGAAAGAGCAGGTTTTAGATGGGTACTCTATGTAGATGGTTCCTCCAACCAACAAAGCAGTGGGGTTGGTGTTATCTTGGAAGGGCCAAATGGGTTGCTAATTGAGCAGGCCCTGCGGTTCGCTTTCAAGGCCAGTAACAACCTGGTAGAGTATGAGGCCCTGATCGCTGGAATGCTGCTGGCTAAAGAGATGGGTGCGAAAGGTTTGTTGGCAAAGAATGACTCCTTGTTAGTTACAGGTCAGGTCTCGGGGGAATACTAGGCTAAAGACCCTCGGATGGCCGCATATCTAGAGTATGTCCAGGTTCTGAGGGAAACATTTGAGGTGTTCGAATTAGTCCACGTACCTAGAGAACAGAATGCTCGAGCACACATGCTTGCAAAGCTCGCCAGTTCGGGCAAGGGGGGCAGACAGAGGACAGTCATTCAGGAGACCCTGAGGACACCTCGAACTACCACAGACAATATGGCAGAAGTCCATCAGATCAGCACATCGGAAGGGGTGCGGAGGAGTCATCGGTTGTTGACGCAGGAGATGTTAAAAACGCCGAGAATAAGCGTATACCCAGTTGTTGGGGAAAGTTCGTCACAAGTCTACCAAGTTGAAACAGGAGAAACTTGGATGACACCCTATCAACGTTATTTGGTTGATGAAATACTCCCGCTAAAACCCACAGAGGCCAGAAAAATCAAGAAAAATTCCAGCAAGTACACCTTAATCGATGTAAAATTATTCAAGCATGGGTTCACCCACCCCATCCTAGTGTGTGTAAGTGGTGAGCAATGCACACGCATTATGGCAAAACTATATGAAGGGATATGCGGTAGCCACATCGACAGTCGATCTCTCTCATCAAAGGCCATTCGTACAGGATATTATTGGCCAACCATGAGGGAAGATTGCAGGGGGTATGCACAGCGGTGCAAGCAGTGCCAGCAACACACGGACTGGCACAAGGCGCCTCCAGAGGAGTGGAGGTTAATCTATAGCCCCTGGCCATTTCATACCTGGGGAATCAACATTCTGGGGCTTTCTCCTTTAGCAGTGCGACAGATGAAGTACCTCGTGGTTGCCATAGAATAGTTCACAAAGTGGATAGAGGCTGAGCCAGTAGTGTAGATCACAACCCACAAGATCCAACACTTTGTGTGGAAGAACATAGTGTGCCGCTTTGGGATCCCAAAATGGTTGGTGTCTGATAATGGTACCCAGTTTTCCCGCCAGCAGTTGGGCAAGTTATGTATAGAACTGGGAGTAAAGCAGGTGTTCGCATCGGTCAAACACCCCCAGACGAACGGGCAGGTCAAGTCTACCAACCGAGTTCTGCTCAGATGTTTAAAGAAAGGGCTAGAAAAAGCCAAAGGGACGTAGGTAGAGGAAGTTCCTAAAATTGTGTGGACTTACCACACTACTACCCAGTCCAAAACCAGAGAGACACCCTTTAGCTTGGTGTACGGTTCGAACGCAATGATTCCAGTAGAAATCCAGGAGGACTCACCTTGTTTCCAGAACTTCGTGGTCAAAAAATCCAATGAAGAGAGAAAGGTGAACCTAACCTACTGGACGAAGTAAGGGAGGAAGCAAGGATTAAGGCCGAAGCCTTGAAGAGGAGGGTGGAGTACAAGTACAGCTCCAAGCTGAGACCTCGGCAGTTTCAGGTCGTCGACCAGGTGATGCGAAAGGTCCACCCGTACTAGCTAGAGAACAAGTTGTCCCCCAAGTGGACTGGTCCTTTCAGAGTGACAGAGACCCTTGAGAATGGAGCATACAGGCTCGAAACATTAGAAGGTCGGGCGATCCCTCGTACTTGGAACGCGACCAACCTCAAGTTTTATTTCAGTTATGTTGTTTGCATTGCACACAGTTTTATGAGACACTCTTTTTCCCTTATAAGGGTTTTTTAACGAGGTCACCCAATAAAATTTTAGTTATTCAATTAAGAAATATATTGTGCAGTGCAGTTAATGAACCTCTCTCTGAGATTGACACACCAAGATCGGGAATAGTATGGTTCCTCAGTGAGCCTCCCTCTTGTGTGAGTTCACCAAGGCTGAGAATAGTATGGTTCAACCGTTATAAGACCTGTCCCTTGACTTCATACAACAAGGATGAGTTCAGTTAGGAATTTTTCACTTGAGTTAGAAACACTAAGATTGGGAATAGTATGGTTCCTTAATGAGCCTCCCTCTTGTGTGGGAACACCAAGGTCGAACAACATGGTTCAAAAGTTACATCCACCCTTGCCCCATGGACGAGGACGAGGTCAGATACGAATCGTTCACTTGGGTTAGAAACACCAAGATTGAGAATAGTATGGTTCCTCAATGAGCCTCTCTCTTGCGTGGGAACGCCAAGGTCGAACAACATGGTTCGACAGTTACATCTGTTAGAATGTATGGCTTTAAACTAAAAGGGGGTGAATGGTTTAAAGAGGGATTTCAAAAACTTTTAAGCCTTGAATGAACTTTCTTCCAGATTCAGTTGATAGAGAATTCAGTTTGCCAAAACACAAAACTAAAAGCACAGCACCAGAAAAACAATCGGTTGTTTCGCAGAAACAATCGGTTGTTTATACCAGTATACAAATATCAAAACTAAATTTAAAGAGTTAAGGGAGAGAGAGAATGCACACAGAGATTTATACTGGTTCACTCTAAACCCAGAGCTACATCCAGTCTTCTCAAAAACCACTGAGGAATTCCACTAAGCAATCAAACCTTGATCACTTACAACACAACCAAGAAAGTGACATTGATCCCCTCAAGACACACACTTCTCTTGTCCAAAACACCAACACTAAGAATGCTGATCTTGATCCCCTCAAGAACACACAACACTTCTCAGCAAACACACAGAAGAAACTTGTTCAACAGATATAAGGATTACACTTGTTACAGAAGCAAATCTGAACTCAAATACAAACATAAATCCTATCTCACACTCTTTGATCAATCTCAATCTCTAAGCAATCTCAACTTTTTGAAAAAATCAAATTTGTTCTTGTTAAAACCCAAATTTGTTTTACTGAATATATTCAAAGATGTTTGTTATCAAATCTTAACAAACTTATTCATTGCATTTAAAGATTGGTCAAAGCATTAAAGACTGAAGTGTAATCAGTTAAAACATTTAAAGCTCAGTCCAAGCTTAAAAAAGTTTTTCTGTTATGGTACCAAAACAAACAATCGGTTGTTTCCACGAATCAATCGGTTGTTTTAGTTTTAACAGCTCAACCATTTGAAAAACAGTTTTCAACCTTTTCTAAAAACACCTAAGT